>Ga0123354_10009057_pt1 | contig 15194 bp, 11 predicted proteins | sample TergutLab28metaG_2_FD_97872 | JGI IMG/M metagenome (GOLD analysis project Ga0123354, IMG submission 97872) | Labiotermes labralis P4 segment gut microbial communities from Petit-Saut dam, French Guiana - Lab288 P4 | ecosystem: Host-associated > Arthropoda: Insects > Digestive system > Gut ...
AGATTGTACAGGCGGGTCTCATTTAATGGTGGTGTTTCCCCCCCCCCCCCCCCCACCTCCTGAAAATATTACACTTTTTTTTTTTTTTTTTATATATTTTTTTTTTTTTATAAAAAAAATAAAAAAAAAAAAAAAAAAATTAATAAAAAAAAAAAAATTTATAAAATAAATGTTTTTTTTTTTTTTTTTTTTTTTTTTTTTTTTTTTTTGGGGGGGGGGGTGTATTTTGCTTTCCTTATCCAGTTTTCCTTCTGTTCAGAGTTCATAAAGCAAGTACAGAGGAAAAGTTGGTGTGATTTTGCTAAGAGTAATTTTTATGGTTGCGTGTGATTACAGTGATAGTTTTCTGTGTGAGTACGATAATTATGAAGCCTAACTTCTCATCGTGTTATAATCAGGATGTTGGCAAAGCCCGCCAGAGTACGAGGTAACTGCCAGGACCAGCCCTGCACTTGTAAGTGCCCTGGGCAAGTAAATAACTTGGTGCCAATTCAAACCAATAATCTTTAAACTTTTTCGGCCCAGGGCAGGACTAGCGAGCCTGCATGAGTGTACGTACCCAAATTTTTTATAATTTTCGAAAGTTCTTTGGCATGTGGAATCGTGAGTTCACTAGCACCCAATATGCTAGTTACGTCTTAGCTCCCCTATAGGATGGTAACGCGATCAGCTGTCAGGCTGCACCTGTTAGTCCAGCCGTGGATACTGTGAATAAATTTGTTATAGAATATCACTTTGTGTTATGTATATTTGTAAAATGTATGATGTGCAGTTAACACTAATGTTGTGCACTTTTATTTTGTATCTGCTGCTACATTTGCTGACTGTATGTCAAGTCCACTTCAAACCTGTGTACAGGACTCGTAAAGAGAAAAAAGTGTCCATAATATGCCTATCTGTAAAGATTGATCTCTCGAACCTTTCTTCAGGTTGTAGTGGTGTGTAATACGGTTAAAGTAACTGCTATCAATGATGCCTGCTGTATTGGAACAGAATAAATACACAAATACAATCATTGGGCTTTTATGCATGTGGATTGATCCTTAACGCACCACCTTATAATGTAAAAAAAGAAATGTACTGCACTGAAGAGTGACTGTGTCATTTAATGTTTTATGTTTATAGAAGAAACCCTTGTACATGTTGCTGTCCTTGGGATCCAGGCTCATCTGTATCATCTTTTTTCCTGATGTTAGGCACAGTTAGATGCATATGGATCGTAATTGCTGTTGAAGAATATGGACTGTTCTACGTTGCCTACTTGGTATTTTTAAATGGTAAGGAACTAGGCCGCATTTTGTAAGCCTCATAACGTGAACATTTTTGTTGAGACATATTGGCAGTGGATGTATGAATGAAAGTAACAAGAGATGTATTAATAGTCTTATATGTTAACCAGGGTAATATTTTAAATTTTATATTCTAAATTGCATAATTAGCACTGGGGAGACTTAGGTGTAGATGGGTGGATAATATTAGGATGTATCTCCAGGAGGTGGGCTATGGGTATATGGACTGGATTGGGCTGGCCCAGGATAGAGACAGGTGGCGGACGCTTGTGAGTGTGGTAATGAGCCTTCGGGTTCTGGGAAACGGGGGGAATTTCTTGACTAGCTGCAAAGCAGTTAGCTTCTCAAGAAGGACTCTGCACCATGGAGTAAGTAAGTAAATTGCATAATTAATTTTTTTTTAGTTTTACTTAACTTTTCTTTCGGCTTTCGAAATCTTCGTTTGGATTGTTGGCTACAGCTACTACCAACAATTGACAGAGAGTATAGAGAGTGGTTAATTACACATACCAAACTCAGAGTGAAAAGGGGACTGTTCAAAATTTAGTTAATCCTACAGATCCTACATGATGCAGATGATTGTTCTCTGAAAACTGAATGCTTTTGCTGACACATATGTTTTACTTGGTACCGGTATTAAATTTGGTAGCCCTTATTGCTAAGTGTAGATACATCTATAGAGCAGATTAGAACGAAATCAGTAAGGTGAAGTGCATCATCTTGCCGAACAACTAAATGGAAGTCCTAACCTTGAGTAAGCACCAGAACTTACAACAAAGAATATAATGTCCAATGGTCGTGAAATACAGAGTGATCAAAAAGTCTCTGTGCACCTGATGATTAAAATACGGAGTCAGGTGCACAGAGACTTTTTGATCACCCTGTATAAGCTTAGAAATTTTTGTAATTATGTGAACATTTATTCAACTGGTAACTTTGAAGGTTTCTCTTGTATTTTATGTTATTTAATAGCTTGTGGCATGTACATGGAATTTGGTATTTGTCTAGCTCAGCCTGAAGATGCCAGTCATTACGGAAATGGGTGGTGAATTTAACTGCGTGCTATAAAGTGAGTACAGAATGCACCAATAAGGATGTAGTGTGACAAAAAAAAACTTGACACTGATTCTTGTAATGGGTTTAATGCAGGAGATTGTGTGGAGTGTCTCAAAAATGAACAAAAATGTGGCCTAGCTTAGTTCCTCTTCATACAATTTTTTCAACCTGACTTCTGTCACAGGTCAACACAGATCTCGAAATATGCCTCCATCCTCTTATAGCATAATTAGTAAAATAACACAGGTGTTGTTGTTTTCCGCAAAATATTGTCATCTGATTCAATTAAAATATCGGGATTTACACTCTGGAGTCAACAAACATCATATATTGACAAGTAACAAGATATGCGTTGAGTCTTATGTTTATTGGACCGTGCATCATTGTGATAACTGAAGAATAAAAAAACCAACTAGATGCCACTTATAATTTGGAGCTAGGATGGTGTTTCACTGAAATTTTTCCAGTGGCAGACCAGCTGATGCATGAGGACGGACGGACGGACAGACGGACGTGACGAAGCTCATATGCGCTTTCCGCCTAAAACGACTCTTCAATTTTTTGTTGATGTGTTAATTTTTTGCTTTTGGAATGAATTTTGGTTAGGTTTTTGAAAGAAATATGTCGGATACTATTATTAGCTGCATAGTGCAATTAATGTTGCCAAAAAGATTCATTTTATGAGAAGTTTCTTTTCTAGCGCACGTTATAAAATGATATAAGGTCATAATTTTTAATGTAGCTCAGTGACTGCTAGAGGAAGCGTGTATCACATTTGTTTTGGGATCTTTCTAAGACGACGAAAAAGATTAAGTGGACGTATTGTAGCCATATTACCTTCAGTACCTTAATACTGCCATCTCTTTCATGTCACACTTGCACTTGCACTGTACGTAATAATGTGACGATAACACAATCCTAATTTCGCGGTTCAACAAAAGAGACGCTACGCACTACGTGTGATATATATATATAAGAGACTCGGTGACAGCTAAATGGTAGCTGTTATGTTTTGGTTTTCAAGGAGAATGTAGTGCTGTGGGTTTTAAAAAATGATTACGAAGGAGAAATATTGATATAATTACTCGTGCGCCAACTTGTGATTAAATGGGAGGAGACGAAGTATGTGAATCTGTAATGAGATGAAGAAAGTGATGTATTTTGTGAATATGGTTGGGAGAGAGTGCAGACTGCGTGTAACGAACAGTGCATTTTAGAAGTGCGTGTTCCTGGGATATAGCTGCAGATTATGATGTGGAAGGAATGTGGAAAATTAATGTTCTAAGAATCACGTGAAACAAAATCAGCATATTGTAGCTTCCTAATGGGTGAAAGATGGTGGTACAAGCAGGGATTTACCCAAAAGTCATAATAATTTTGAAGAAGAAAAAAGAGTGCAATTAAAGAAATTTCTGTGGCATAAAGCACAGTCAAGCTTAAACACTGAATTTTATATGAAGCAGCAAAAAGCTTCCTCTTGCAACGCCTTTCAAAATTTTCTAAAATTGCATCACAATTAAACCAGAGGTCACTATGGAAGAGAGTGGTCTACCACGCAGTTCCACTGAAGGCAACCTCTGGTTTTGTCACTAGTCAGTGTTGAAGTCTCTCATGTGAGTGACAACTTGCTAGAAGCCGTGGGCTCAACGCCGTGCACAGTTCCTCGTGAGGAAGGCCGGACAAGCACCATGTCATGCAGCTCCAATTGTTAGTGGGTCTGCAGTCTTTAGTGTCGATATCAGTTTCAATTCGCTGTCCAGTCCAGGTTCATTAGAGGTGGCTGTATTACCGATGCCTAGGAACCTGTTCACTCTAGATTCTGAAAGCTTCAGGGGTACCATGATTGGCTGTACTATGTTATCTAATTTAACCATGTGTAGAAGGTGGAATGGTGCGAGCATTACAGGTGAAGTATGTTATGAAGCGGAATATAATTGTTGGTACCGACGTAAGTGTATGAAGCTTCATATATCCCTGTTGTTACGTGCGTCTCCATATACTGCCACTGCTAGTGAAGTTCTGAGCGAGTTGAGTGTTATGGAGCAGTCGTGAACTGGCTGACAACGTCAAAGGTTTTGTTGTAACTGATCACATGCTGGTCGTTTGATTTGTTTTTTGGATTCACTAAAAATTCAAAATCTCTCCGTCTTATCGATGTAAGGTCTCTTATATGAAATGCTCAATATCTTCACTTTATTATCTATTGTTAGCATAGACTGGCCATTAATGGGGAGGTGGTGCAAAAACTTGATTTGGAATTATTGTACCGAGAAGAGTGTAAATGATTTGCGTGTTAAGTTAAAAAATTCCTGCTAACTAGGCCAACTTATGCTATGCGACAGTCTGAACAAGTAAGTTGGTAGCATCCTGGCTATGAGTAAATTTTAAGTTATTAGAAACTGAGGTTTTTTTAGGTTAAATTGTACACAATTCATAGTTTGGAATGCTGTTTTTGATTTGATGTGTTCAATAATTTAATTCTTCAAAAGAAAGCACTTTTGTTACTAAACAATTCAAACACACCAAATCAAAAACAGCATTCCAAACTAAGAATTGTATAGAATTTAACCTACAAAAAACCTCCCAGTCTCTAATAACTTGTAAATTATTTATACTCAGGACGTTAACTGACTTTTCCGACTGTCACATGGCATATGTCAGCCTGGCTACCAGTTATTTTTTACCTCGATAAAAAACTTTTACCCTTTTTTCAGTACAACAAATCCAAATCAAGTTTTTCACAACACCTCCTTCATAATGGCCATTGTATGGGAACAATAGATAGCAGGATTAAGGCATTACATATTTCAAATAAGGGACCTAATTGATACGAGAGAGAGATTTCAAATTTTTAGTGAATCCAAAAGAAGGGGGGGGGGATGAAATAAACGACCAACACAAAATCACTTTTAACAAAACCCTTGGCGTCATCACCCAGTTCACGACTACTTTGTAAACCAATGGCCTCACTCTCTACTGCCATAGAAGTGGCAGTACAGAGATGAACATACTAACAGGGGATGTACGAAACTTACGTACACTTATGGAAATATCAATAATTATGTTGCACTTCATAATGTCTTCCTCGTGTACGTAATTTAATACTTTCCTTTCCAATGTACATATTTTACAGTACACACATTTATGTTGAACAACTAATCAAATATAACGAAGGACTGTACACCGATGATGACAACAGACCATTCACTTTTAGCAATACACGTGTCACAGAAAGTAAACACAACAACCCCCAAGGCCATCATCATCATCATCACTGACCTAGATTACCAGTCTACTTCCGGAAGTAACAATTTTAGCATCAAAATATCTCACTTTTTACATTTATTATAGACTAAGAAAGGAAAGCCACAACACAATTTCTTCGCACTGCAAAGTTTTCTTAAAAACATGAAATTTTGTTTCAACTGGCCTGTCTTTGGAATTCATTTATTGTGCTGCTCTTGACTTAAGCATTAATAAACAAATATATTGCCATATTAAAAATTGTTTTTTTTTAAATATTTTGAAACCTGTATTTGAGCATACTTAGTTCCCTTTGTAACGCAATCTACAATGCAGATCATAATATATGGATATAGAACCCAAATCTGTGTATTTTATGTTACGCATTTAAATAAATTTTCCTGAGAAGGGGTCCATAAGTTTCACCAAAATTTCAAAATGATCCATGGCCCAAGAGTTTAAGAAGCCTTACTTGAACTGACAAATCTATTTGGAATATGCCAAGCAGTATGTGTTCCGTTAGACGTTTCTTTGATTTAGATTAACATTAACATTAACATTTTTGTCATATTTAATTTTTTGTAAGTGAATTGTATTGGTCTAATTTCTTCACACATTTCGAAAACAAGATAAATAAAAAAAAGAAATTTGGGAAACACTCATGTATACCAATCCACCTTCCATCCTGAAGTAACGACCAGTGTTAACAGCAAATTCACGTGCTGCAGCCAGGCTCTCAAATTTGGTACTGTTTTGTCAAGAACATTAGGCTCACTGCGGCTGCACAAAAGCTGGATCCTGGCCAGCATAATATTTTTGGACTTATGGAGATGGCCACTGAAGGAGAGAACTGAAATATATAAATTAGTTATTTACGAATTTCGTAGTGCAGGAGGTGAAAATATGCTGTAAAAATAAGAATGACACCATGACGCATGCAATACACCACCTCTGCACATTTCCACCTTTTGCATGTCCTCTTCTGTAATGTCTTGCATATCCTGAAAAATTTCAAACATATTGTTAGTTAAAATTTACAAAATGCCTTCTGTCTGATTTGTAGGAACAGGAGATTACAGCTCATTGGTCAACACTGTTGCAGTCTGCAACACTTCAAGGGCTGCAAATGATGCCATTTGTGTGACGTCTTATGCATCAGTTTGTTTCAGTTTTAACGACTTCTCAGTAAGTCAGATTATGTGGCGTTGAATGATAAGATGATTAATGAAACACTAATTAGTTGCTGTTGATTGGTTACGAACCCTGTGTCGATTTATGAGAACCTGCTTCCAAACTTAGACTTAGAGACAGGTTATTTAAGTTAAGTTAACGATAAAGATAAACTTAGAGACGGGTTGTTCTAACTGTGGGTTTTCATGGTTTTTCTTCAGTTTCTCCCATAAGGTGGTGGGAGAGTATCTCAAATTAAATTTGACCGCTTCCTGCCATGTGCACCAACCATCTTAAAGTTCGACGCTACAGAATATCACTACCGACACCGTCGTGAAATAAATCACAAATATGTAAGTAAGGTGTTGAGATGTTCGGCTCTGTGATCAATGGGCCCATGTGAAGGGTTGAAACTTACTGCAGTCCTCTGAGATATGACGCCAGGTTGCTTGGTGTATATCTTCCAACGCTTCGGAGGAGCTTACTGTTTCCATGTTCAGAGTAGTTCAGGATTAGTCTTCATGGACCACACTGAAAAATGAAGCATCAGGCTATTACGAAGCCTTAGTACCTAGATACCAATATACACGGTGCCACATCCCACAAGACTGAATTCTTCATCAATACTGCTGTGTCATCATGTCTGTCATATAAAGAGCTGCCCTCGAGATGCAAGAAATAAAACGTTTTGAGCTGCATGTAAAGTGCCGACATTACTGTCTGATATGAATAAGAAAGGAATTTGTCCAAAAACTGTAGTAAAATTCCAAAGTGAATTACAAGTCATTACATGCGCACTGACAGAGAATGGTTTTTACAGATTTTCACTGCAAGACCAAAAAATCCAGTGCATGTCACATTCCCAATTAGGTCAGATATCACAAGTGAATAGAATGTTAACATTGCTTAAGTACTTGGCTACGTAGAATGAGACCACTACACAGTACACATCTACTTTGTATTATAAAGTGCAGGTTGTTAATTGAAAGTGTTTTGAACTGCTGTGTGTGTCAACTGCAACTGCCACTCACACTGTTGGCACTGTACGTCTTCTGTCCCAATTTGCTGCAGCCACAAGACGTAACGTGACTGGCATTTAGAGTTCATAATGATGCTATGTAAAGAATGGGTCTACTGTAAACTAACTGGTAAGGGATGAAGTAGAGTTGGGTTGAATGAGTTTGGCTAGCTCAGCACAGATTTCATTTTTGAAAATTCAATTTTCACACTTCAACTGGTGTCTTGAATTGAAGAAGTCATAATTTGGGGGAAGAAGGGGTTATTGGACTCAGCATGATTATTGTTCTTCCTACACAGAGCGATCCATACGTTTTAGGACTGATTTTTTAGATAACAGTTGAAAATGAAGTTAAAAGGGCTCCACTTTGCAGATGTTGTTGAGATCAAAGAAGCCGTGACTGATGAATTAAAGAAGGACCAAAAAGAGGAGTTTTTGGCAGATTTTTGGAAAGTGTATGACCGCGCAAAAACCTGTATATTTTGAATAAAAAATGCATGTGTCTTCCTCATGTATCTTCGACTTTAAAAAAATCAGTCCTGAAAATTTTGGACTGCAATGTGTATAAAAATGCACATGAAAATTGCATTCTTCCTTTCAACAAAGTAATAGGACCCTACCTTAAGGTCTGATGCCAGATACGATGTGGCGGAAATCCTGTTCTAGTTGTCTCACCCTGCTGGTTTGTTCGCGGCGTCGCTGTATCTCCTGCCGCATGGCTTCGTTCCAGTCCACCTGTAAGACACATTTGTTATAAAGGAACTGTTCTGGTTTATAATACAGGAATCATACCACAATAGTACAACAGATATCTCAATAGAAATTCCTGGACATGTATAGACTATAAGTGGAGTTCTGAATTGTTGCCTGTCTAGTGGAATGTGACGCCATATAGTTTGGTCAATCGTCTGTTCAGTACTTTTGCCTCATTCTGTGAAACGACTAGATGCCACATCCCAGAAAAGGGTAATGCTTATATCTGAACTGTTGCCATCACTTAATATTGTGAACTATAATGATGCAACATTGCTTTCATAATCTTCGCTATATTTCGAATTGAACTTTCGTTGCATCTGCAAGGATATATGAGATACTGAGTGTGAATGCATTCGGTGCTTAATTAATGAGAGGGTGACATATATTCTTTTACATATATCAACAACGTACCGTGCGTTACACAGTATAATGGAACTGAAGAAAACAATTTTATTCTTTTGAAATAAGAAATTCCATGCTTAAACATTTTGTACATCCAGAACAAAATTTATTTGCTTTCCATACTCCACATATCCCTACAGATCCAGTACAATCTGAATTTGAAAATTCACAAGGACCGTAACCACAACCATCACATCAGCAGTGTTCATAAAACTTACCGCCAGATTTGTTATTCTCGTGTTCAGCTGTTGACCAATCTGATCTGCGAATGCTTGCGTGACTGTATATTGTCGGATGGAACTTTCCTGCAAACAAAAAGGTGTGCTAGAAGAAATGCTTAATTTGTTTCATAATATTCTAACAAAAAAAAAACAATTAAATTACAACGTGCACTTGGACATGTGTACGATGGCACTACAGTTCAAACAAGAGGTGCTATACATGTATTGTGAATATGTTAATTAACAAGAATTTTGGGGGGCTTGTAGACAGGTACTGCCTGATAGAAAAGTTTCTCTGTACGCATGTGCGTATGCATATGAGTGTGCAAATATTGACATATGCAGTTACCTGAATCTTTCAAAGGAACTGATAGCTCAGGAGAGACCCTGTTGCAAAGACTAGTCAAGAATTTCCGCCGCATTTCATGAAACCCGAAGGTTCATTACCGCACTCACAAGCGTCCACCACCTATCTCTATCCTGGGCCAGCCAAATCCAGTCCATATACCCACATCCCACCTCCTCTAGATCCATCCTAATATTATCCACCCATCTACGCCTAGGTCTCCCCAGTGGTTCCTTCCCTCCGGTTTCCCCACCAAGACCCTTACACCCCCCTCTCCTCACCCATACGTGCAACATGCCCAGCCCATCTCATTCTTCTCGATTCCACATTCAGGATTCTCATGAGGTAAATGCAGCAGGCGTGTCAGTAAGCCAGACATGTACCTCCCAACTGGATTAAAAAAATACATATTCAAACATCTGATCAAAGAAGAAAACATAAAAAATAATATTGTAACAAATTTAAAATTTCAAAAGGTATTCTGGTTGCCCCATTTAGCGGACCCCCCCCCCACTGAACATCCGATTGCTGTGACGTTTCATGTTTTGCTATCTTATTTTTGTATTTTATTGTGTTATTTCTGTGTGAAATTCCAGTTTCTTATGGATACGAGTTAGAGTTCAGGGGATGTGACGCTGTTAGCTGGGTAGATACGCAACAAAATTCCTTTCAATATCTTCTTTTCATAGAACTGAGAACCAAGACAAGATTAGCTCAACTAGGCGACTCACTACTGCCTGGATAACCTGAGTGGTCTACAATATTTCGATTCTCCGTGATGACAGGAATTTTTCTCCACCTCGAAACCTGCTCTTTATCCCATCAAACTTTCTGTGCACTGAATGTCTGGAGCTGCGTACCAATGGGGGTAAAGAGCGGGAGCGAGAAGCTTACATGCCATTGTAACTTAGTCGTGATTAAAAGTAATTAGAGCCATGTGCCTATTCCCTCATATATTTCCAGAGCGTTGTGTTTAATTAAATACAAGAACAGCTTTAAATCTGTACTTATATTTTTAATATTATCCTGTCATCTATGTCTAGGTCTTTCACGAAATTATTCCCTTAAGACGATTATGAGTATCGTTTGTTTTAAAAAAGACCTGCACACTTCGCCAATCGTTATGTTTTAGAAGTGTTCGCAAATCTGCAGGTAGTACCTTTTATTTCCGTCTTGTTTGTCCATTGCCCATACGAATGGAACAACTGGGCTCCCGCAGGACGCATTTTCGTTAAATTTTATGATGGACTACGAATATTAAAACCTGTCGAGAAAATTCAAGGAAAGATTCGAAACGAAACCATTAGAGCAACTATGGATGCAGGGAACTCCAAGTAGTAACCTGTGAAACCGTGTGTAATCTGTGATATGTGTTGTAAGGAAAGGCGTATCGTTTGATTTGGCGAGTGTTTGGATACCGAAAAACCGAACATGAAATTAATTAATTTGACAACAATCTAGGGGAATGTTTTGTATTGTGTACAGTGTGAAGCGTCAGGAAATGATGCTGTGATATCTCTTCCTTTTTATAGACACGTTATTTCGACTATAAGTCTTGGAAGTGAGGTTATATTCTTCAGTACCTGAAGTTTAATTTTAACATCGATTGAGGGACATGAGCCAGGAAAAGAAAAATACAAATGTGTCGTCTTTGAATGTTGCATATATATGCAACAGAAAGCTTTTTAATGAGTGCGATAAAATTCCCAACATTCGTGGAAGGGTATTTTGTACTTCTTTTTAATATAAACTTAATGCAGTAATTTCTCATTCTCATGTCTGCTGATCACATTCGGAAGATATGTTTATACCGTGCCATAAATTTCCAAGGAAATTAATAAAATATAAGAAATTGTTCACCTTCATTTGTTTTAAAAAAATGCTCTATGTTTATACTATGTTTAAGCTCTAATGATGTACTTTTTTATTTCTCCTAAAATTTTCTGATACACATGTTGTCGTATTTCTATAGGCATTCTTTATCTTTTAGATGCAGGCTTATTTCTTAAAAGAGTAACAGCTGTGAGTTCATCACAGGTTAAAATGTATAATGAATTGTTTCATCCATTATCTAGGCCAACATGGTTCACAACCTCATTAGAGCCTATGGCTTACTGTCACACATGCAGCTGGTACCACCCAAGCTTGCTTCTGAGGACAGTTTACTGTCCTTCCACTCGAGGAACTATATTGAATTTCTGCAGAAAATAAATGAAAGTAGTGACCTGGAAGAATATGAAGAAGACCACCTGGAATTTGGATTAGGTATGAATTTGTTTTATTATTGAGTGATATATATTTAAAATCAATATATCATTGCTCTGTGCTGATTAATGATAATAGGGTTTAGAGACAGTAATAAAGGTGAAGAGGGTAATGTGGACAGCTTTTTAAGTTGAAGTATTTCTAAATGATACAAACAAAATAAAAATTACATTTGTGGAAAAACTTGAGTGGGAAAAAGGTCGTTCAAATGGTGACAATGATCCAGTTGCCTTCCTACCTCTTATTTAGAAACGTAGATATTTCTAATAGAAGAACACAGATTAAGGGTAATAAATTCTTCTTGAGCAATCAGCCAAATGAATTGGAATTCCATGTCTAATATTTCATTAACTCCATCCCCACCATCTGGGCTTGATGTGAGTAATATGGCTGTATATTGTATTTTTAGACAGAATAGTCTCTTGGAGCTAGATATTCTGCTCATGGCACACACCACAGCAGGGACAGTGGGTGGACTCAGAAAGCCATTTATGACAGTCCATCTGCCTAACCTGTCATTGTTTCTAACAAATGCTTGGAAGGCATGTTAATGTCTGACTGCATTTGAATACTGTGTTATGGTTTAAGTTTCTGTGATGCAAGGACATCTGGATGACCTTTGCAAACAGCCAATACTGTGGAGGTGTTTAGTTCACATAATGCTCTGCCTTGATCAGAGGTGCTGAAGTTGCAGGTTCCAGGTTTCCTAGACAACTAAATTTTGTATGCAGTCACTAATATTTGCAACTCCACAGTATGGAACTTGTGTTCATGTCACCCTCCTGGCACCTTGAATCACCTAGAATATTGAGGTCCCTTCCATATTTTTGACAGTCTGTGGGCTCCTGACCTTGATGCTGTGCTCTTCTGCAGTTAACATGTGTGGCTGGAGTAGCTGTATGTGTCATACATGTTCACTTCATCGGTTCTTGAGGGCATGGCCTGTTTGTCCAATATATTTGCTGCATTTGTGTGCTATGCAGTGTATGCAGTACATGCCTGGTCTGGTGCACAGTTATGTAGCTTGCTGATTCTGTTTGAGATTATCAGTGCAAAGTGTAGAGTAGGTAACTGACAAGTCACTCCTGTGAATTAGATCCAGTTTTTGGGCTAAAGGTGAATGTGTTGACCGTAGCTATTTTGTCTGAAAGGTTTCTTGAGATGCTGAGTTTCTCCATCTAGAATTTCCATGTCACTATTTCTGCTAGGTAAGTGTTGGTAGGACATTACAGGTTAGCAGTTATAATGCTTTGAACTGGCATGTAGGTAGGCATAAGTGGTAGTATGTGTGTATGTGGGTATCCAGTAGATCATGTGACGTGGGAAGCCACCATTGAGGAAGTCTGATCCAGCTGCATCCTAACAATTTCAGCTGAGATGTGGGTTAGATTTTAAGTGCTTCATGGTACACAGTGATGAAGATGCTTCAACATGGCAGTACCACCAAAACGTGTTGAGTAAAAAAATCAATGTCAGCTGACATTTAGAATATCTGTATTAAGAGACATAAATTAATGTTCATTATTGCAAAGCAAATTGCACTACATATGTCACACTGCAGAGAGCAAAAAGATGTAATGCATACCAAATTTACTTATGTATTTGTATTAGATAGAAATTTTGAAATTTTAATTCTTTGAATCCAGGAAGAGATCGTTCAGTCACAACTGCTAAAGTCAGCAGTACCAATCAGCTCGAACCTGGCAGTGACTTGATCAGATAATTATACCCTTAAGAATGCATGACTTGTCAGCTCTTCTCTATAAAAATTAGTGCAACCTGGTAACCGCCCTCACTCGCTAATAAATTAGTTATCGGCCGTCACATATCTACGATTGAAGAATTATAGTGATTGAATATACTTATTACAAAGATTGTTTAAACAATACTACGATGCTGCACCATCTACTGTTTATTCAAGGTAAGGCATATTGACTGGTATTCAAAATTCACCTTATTTTGAGTTGAGCAGTTTGGCAATTATATTTAGATTTTATTCCAAATTTATGCATTTTGATTTATAGGGAGAGAAAAGGGCAAGTTAATTATTTAAATAAGGGCAAGTTAATTATTTAAATAACTTACGTTACACTTTGGCAGAGTTTGATTAAGTTTGTATCTGTTATTTTGTTTGTTATTGTTACATAATATTTAGTTTTACAGAATAGAATATATATTTTTACTTTTATCCAAAATTGGGATTGAATAAAATGATTGTTCTGCGAATCCTTGACTCCTTGCTATAATTAGATTTGCCATATCTCTTTGGCTGATAGTGGTGAAATTCTACCATAAGTTTTAGTGTCTTTTCCCGAGAAAACTTGATGGAAGTCAAGCCATCATTTAGGTAGGAAAGCACTACAAAGATATTTTGTATTCTCTTTAGTTACATATCTGTCATATTGGAAAAAGTTGAAACAGAAGTTGTCAAGGTGAATTGATCCTTGTCCTGATGGCAGGATACAGAGGAGGATTTCAAGTTTTCCTATCCATTCTACATTTATGTGTTTTATCTGTATCATTCTGCAATCATGTCTTCTGCGTTTGCTGGCAAACTGCTGAAACACCATCCACAGCAAGGCTCCTCTATGCTAACTAACAGGCAAACTGCTGACACACAGTCCACAGCAAAGCTCCTGTCTGATACAAACTGCTGGCACACAGACCACAGCAAGGCTCCTGTCTGCTACAAACTGCTGACACAGACCACAGCAAGGCTCCTGTCTGCTGCCTAATGGGCAAACTGCTGACACACAGACCACAGCATGGCTCCTGTCTGCTGCCTAACAGGCAAACTGCTGACACAGACCACAGCAAGGCTCCTGTCTGCTACAAACTGCTGGCACACCGACCACAGCAAGGCTCCTGTCTGCTACAAACTGCTGACACACAGACCACAGCAAGACTCCTGTCTGCTACAAACTGCTGGCACACCGACCACAGCAAGGCTCCTGTCTACTACAAACTGCTGACACACAGACCACAGCAAGGCTCCTGTCTGCTGCCTAACAGGCAAACTGCTGACACACAGTCCACAGCAAGGCTCCTGTCTGCTACAAACTGCTGACACACAGACCACAGCAAGACTCCTGTCTGCTACAAACTGCTGGCACACCGACCACAGCAAGGCTCCTGTCTGCTACAAACTGCTGACATACAGACCACAGCAAGGCTGCTGCCTGCTGCCTAACAGGCAAACTGCTGACACACAGTCCACAGCAAGTCTCCTGTCTGCTACAAACTGCTGACACACAGACCACAGCAAGACTCCTGTCTGCTACAAACTGCTGGCACACCGACCACAGCAAGGCACCTGTCTGCTACAAACTGCTGACATACAGACCACAGCAAGGCTGCTGCCTGCTGCCTAACAGGCAAACTGCTGACACACAGTCCACAGCAAGTCTCCTGTCTGCTACAAACTGCTG
>Ga0123354_10009058_pt1 | contig 15193 bp, 8 predicted proteins | sample TergutLab28metaG_2_FD_97872 | JGI IMG/M metagenome (GOLD analysis project Ga0123354, IMG submission 97872) | Labiotermes labralis P4 segment gut microbial communities from Petit-Saut dam, French Guiana - Lab288 P4 | ecosystem: Host-associated > Arthropoda: Insects > Digestive system > Gut ...
CCATTCCCCCTTTACCTCGTCCCTCCTAGGTCCAAATATTCTCCTCAACACCATGTTCTCAAACACCCTCAGCTTCCTTTCCTCCCGCAATGTCAGCGACCAAGTTTCACACCCATACAAAACTACAGGCAAAATTATAGTTCTATATATCTTGATCTTTAATAGACTGTACCCAGTGGTTGTCAGGGCCTCTGGCTTTAATGGTTCCGACTCATTTCTTGTTATGAGGCAAAACAGTGTTGAACTTTCGCTTGTTTTGCTACGTTTCACTCAAATGTAGAAAATAAGTGACAGTACTCTGCAGTACGATGTTCTACTATAAATATCTCTCTACAAACTTTCTTTATTACAAGCCGCTTGTGTCTCCACGCCGCATTGTTATTTGACTACTAAAAATGTAATCCCTTATATTAAATTCATGAACACAGGAACTTGTTTTCAGACTTTCCCCTTTGTAATTAGCAGGTAGTAAATACACGGAAAAAACAATGTGTTGCTCTAGCTTCTGTGTGCCAGTGTCTGGTTTTCGCATTGTCGTAATGCCTTTGGTATACACTGCCTAGGTTATACGGTATGGGTGCATGGTTTTACGTTAAACAGATAATTTGAGTGGCTTTGGTTCAATATGAGTGAAGGATAACTACCGGCAGCGAATGGTTGACTTGCTATGTGAGGAAGGTAGATCTTACCTGGTCAAAAATCAGTATTTCAAATTACGTGTTTAAAGTCATCTGTTGTCCTAAGTTGATGCTCCTTCCACGACGGCTAAGATGTGTCACGTGACGTCGTGTAATTTATGTACATAGCTGCGAAATTCTCGAACGAAACTGATGCCTCCACTTTAGGCGCATTCGCAAAATAGCGAAAAGCGACTATTAGTTTCGTCTTGTCTGTCTCTCTCCGTCCACATGGAATAACTCGACTCCCACTAAACAGATTTTCATTAAATTTTGTTTGAATATATTTCGAAAATCTGTCCAGAAAATTCAAGTTTCATTAAAATCTGACAAAAAAAACGGGTACTTTACTTGAAAACCAATGTGCATTTATTACAATATCTATCTGAATTTTGGGGACCGCGGTGGCACAGTGGTTAAGGCGCAGTGTTACAAATCGGAAGGTCGCTGGTTCGATCCCAGCTGTTATTATTGGAATTTTTCATTGACATAAAAATCCTTCCGATCGCACTATGGACCTGCTGTCGACTCAGCCTCTAACAGAAATGAGTACCAGGAATATACCCTGGGGGTAAAGGCGGCCGGTGCGTAAGGCTGACAACCTTACCACCATCCCGTGCCGTTGTCATGTAATCTGGGAACCTTAACTTCCTGGAACCCTCTGGGCCACTCCAGGCCTGTAACGGGACTGCTTTATCTATCTGAATTCTACTTAGAATGAGAAACATTTCGGAAAAAATTTATAGAGAAATTCAAAACACATTTTTCTATTCAATAACAGTTTTCCGAAAATTGTGCCGTTTGTGAGACAGTTTGGCAAAATACAGTAGATTCGGACAGGCCACAGATGACAATACGAAGCATGCGCTTTGGATAGTGGATAAATAAGGCTACAAACGCACATTCATAATATGAAATATTTATTTTCCTCGGGAACAAATGTTACACGAACGCGCCTTAATGTTGCGTTATATTTAAACTGCCTGTCTTGTTAAGGTAATGAAGTAATATTACTCTGCATATGGAAGCACAAAAGGCCTCCAAAACGTCGGTACATGTGTACTAAACTACACGTCGTTAAATCCCAGAGAATATAATCATGTTACCGTTGTTAAGTACCTCAAGTGTCCGTACTCATGTTTAGGCAAAAGAAACAGACGTGGTGAAAATTACATTATGAGAAGCCTCATAATTTCTGTGCCAGCGTAGAACTTTCCTGCGTTTACTAAATCATGGAAGTTCTGAAAGACGGAATGTGTGCTGCGCTTATGAAAACGAATAATGTGTGCAGAAAGTTGGTTTCAAGTTTCCAAGGACAGAGGCTACTTGGCGGGGATTCATGTTCAGATGGGAGAATACTACTAGAATTGATTTTTGAGAAATATTCTGTGATGAGATAGACTGGCTGAGTGTGCTTGAGAATACTGTCAAATGACACAATTTTGTTCAAGCCTAAGATAGGTTTATGTCACATGCTTGCGTGTAAGTGGCTGAGCGTGCGAGACTTACTTCTTTCGAGAGCTGTAGGTTATTTCACAACGTCGTTTGAGCAACAGAATGCCTAAAACTTCCGATTAATAAATATTGTCTATTCTATAATGGAACAGCGTAAGCTATACAACGACGTGCTACGGGGTAGACGGTCCGGTTTTCGTATCCCGGCAGGAACAAGAGATTTTCTGCTGTCCAAAACCATCGAGACCGGCTCTGGGACCCACCCAGCGCCCAATTTAGTGGATACTTATTTACTTACTTACTCACTCACTCACTCACTCACTTACTTACTTACTTCACGAAGCACAGTCCTTCTTCAGAAGCCTACAGGTTTTCAGCTAGTCAAGAAATTCCCCGCATTTTATAGAACCCGACAGTTTATTACCGCAGTCACAAGTGCCCGCCACGTGTCCCCATCCCGAGCTAGCTCGATCCAGTCCACACCCCTACATCCCACTTCCTGAAGATCCATCTTAAAATTATCCTCCCGTCTACGCCTGGGTATCCCAAGTAATCTCTTTCCTTCAGGTTTCCCCGCCATAACCCTGCCTCTCCTCTCACCAATACGCGCTACATGCCCCGCCCATCTCATTCTTCTCGATTTTATCACCCCAACACCATTTAGTGAATAACGGAGTTCTTTCCCGGTAGTAGAGCTTAAAGGTGACCATTCGCTTCCAGCTAGTGTGCTCGAAGTGTGGCGGGAATAACTTTACATTCTACAGTTTATTACCTACTTTAGTTATATTGCATTTGTAAATATCTGATTAAAGGTAAAGTGATCCCGTTACAGGCCCGGTGTGGCCCAGAGGGTGGGTAGAATTATAGCTCTACTCTTCCATTACCGCGGCAATAGAAGGGGGTGAGTGGTCAGCAGCACGCCCCGGCCGCACTTTACCCCCGGGAAAGACCCGGTACCCATTTTACAGGAGTCTGTGTGGGCCCCAGGGCCGGTCTGGACGGGTGGAAAATCTCGTCCCCACCGGGATTCGATCCCGGACCGTCCAGCCAGTAGTCAGTCGCTATACCGACTGAGCTACCCGGCCCGTAAATGTCTGAGTAATATACTGTATCAGAATATTCTGCACGTATTTTGTCAAAGACCGGTTTTCCATTCTTTCCCAGGTACAAGAGGAGTGTTCATTTATGAGAAATTCGAGAAAACGCAGTAAAGTTTAATTAGGCGCCATGCCAGGAAGGCAGATGGCTGTTGTGTGTACAGCTCCGCCTATTGTTTACCTTGGCAAGAGATAGTTGCAAATTGTCGGTTTCACACCTCGGCTGCTTTACACTCGGGGAAATCCTGTTCTGTACCCATTGGATCAGAGGCTGGGTGATCCACAGAGCCGTTCTGTATATCTGGAGAAGAGAGAAATCTAATGGACCTTCCGGGAATTCAACCCCGATTTATCAGTATTCCGGTCTGTCGCCTAGTCACTATGCCGGCTTCGCTTAAGGAAAAAAGAATTAAGTAATCACAAAACAAATATTTTTCAATATATTATCAGTTAGCTCTCATTTTATTTTCGCATTTCGCTTTTAACGTTTCCAACTTGAGATCTTCGCTCTTCTGCGATGTTGCACAGCGTAGATCAGTTGTCAGCTACCGACGTTTCGGGACAAATTTTCGCTCCCATCTTCAAGGGTCAGGGGTCTCCCAAGTGTCTTGCAAGCAAGACACTTGGATTTTATATATCTGTTCCGTCTTCACAGGCAGGTAGGTACCTACCAGCCTGTGAAGATGGAACAGACAGAGTGTTCCGAAACGTCGGCATGTAAAATTCAGACACCGGGGAATTACCCAGAAGAAAACATACAACGTTCAGAACAAGGCGAAAGTTTGAAATCAAGAATAAGACACTTGGACCTTGAAGATGGGACAGAAAAGTCACGGAGCGCCAGTAACTAACTGCACTGTTTAAGAGCCTAGAAGAACGAAGTGTCATTTACACCGTGGCGGATGTCTGAAATCACGGACGGTTTCCTCTTACAATGGATTACTTCCGCAGCTCTGAATAATACAGGGTGGGCTGCAACTGCTGGTTGCTGGTGTAAGGGGTTTTTTATATATGAAGTTATGATGGGTTAGTTACATGATTAGGATGCGGGAGAAAATGACAGCATAGATCTTAATCATTTTGGTGGAGAAAACGCTTGGGAAATGTCTAGTAAGAAGATCCAGAAGTAAGTGTGAGTAGTACGTACATTAAGATTGGAAGCAGATAGGCTTTGAAGGTGAGAGGAAAGTAGAGCTGACTCAGGATCGTGTCCTAATGCTGAGTTTGTTTCGTTTCTGCTTCTGCGCTGTTGGATAGTTTCATTTCTGTTCGGTCTGTATTCTTGGAACCACGGAAATTTTCCGGTAAGAACAGGTTGCGTTGGAACTCAGATTCCCTTCCAGGCAAGATCGACGCTTTCGTTTTTGACATGCAAAGATGATTGTTCGGGGTGTCTTCGTTTGGATATGCCGTGTGTTTTGAGACATCTGATTGTGTTTTTTGGCATATGGGCTCACGGAGCAGACAGCTGGTTGTGTTCTCTGACACACAGGCACGCGGACCACTCACCTATTTGTTTGTTTATAACTGGCTGTCCGATGAACGACTGCTCACTGTTACTGCGTTGTGTGTAGGTATGACCAGTCGGCTGCACCAGTTCAGCCCTTAAACATTTGACCATGCAGAAAATAAAACATGATTCTGAACAAATTTATTGAACACGGTGACGACTTCTTCCCGATACTAATCTAAAAGACACACAGACCCTCTTAGGTTTCGTAGAAATACAGGTGATTAAGAAAGACAGGACTATAACTTTTCCTGTTGCTTTGTACGGGTGTGAAACATGGTCTCACACATTGAGGGGGGAATATAGGCTGAGGGTGTATGAGAATATGGTGCTGAGAAGAATATTTGGGCCTACGTGGGACCGAGGTAACAAGGGAGTGGAAAAAATTACATAATGAAGAGATTAATGGTCTGTACTCCTCGCCAAACATTATTCGGGTTATAAAATCGAGAAGAATGAGATGGGCGGGGCATATAACACGCATGGGGGAGAGGAGAGGTGCATACAGGGGTTTGGTGGGGAAACCTGAAGGAAGGAGACCATCCGGAAGACCCAGGCGTAGATGAGAGGATAATATTAAGATGGATATGCAGAAAATGGGATAATGGGGCATGGACTGAATGGATTGTTGTGGCTCAGGATAGGGACAGGTGGTGGGCTTTGTAAACACTGTAATAAACCTTCGAGTTCATTAAATGCGAGGAATTTCTTGACTAGCTGAGAACCGGTTAGCTTCTCATGAAGGACCCTGCTCCATGGAGTACTTAAGTGATTAAATTAGTGAGTAATTAAGTACTAAGCATAGGTGTGATAAAGAATATAATTTTCAAACGGGATTGCTGACTCCGTAAACTTTCTTTCGAAATCGTAATTTAGAAATAGGCCATGTGTGTTTGAAGACAATGGCTAGAGGTGAGTGGAAAACATGGAGGCCTGAGAAATTATACTTCGCCAGATGGGTGTAGATAATATTCAATGGTGTATTCATTCATAACACGAACACAAAACACCGGATATTTGATTCGAGAACTTAATTCATGTGAAGAAAATCTGAAACGTAGATGTTTGGACACAACAGTTATATCAGCCGCTAATTAAGATAATATTATACTGTATTTTAACTATGTTTAAACACAACACCGACTTTAAGATATGCAACATTTAATCTGCATCATCATCATCATCTTCTTCTTCTTCTTCTTCTTCCTCCATGGATTAGGTCGTTTGACCTGTTCCGGCATCGACGCATTGCCGTCGTTTCCTGGGGCGTCCACGATCTCTTCTTCCTCGAGGTTTGTAGTTGAGAGCGTGTTTCAGGAGTCTGTTGTTGTCCATTCTTTCAAGGTGGTTGATCCAGTTTTGTTTGTATTTGAGTCTCACGTGTTGTATTCCAGAGATCTCTAGTTCTTTTCTTATGACTTCGCTTCTTATTTTATCCAGCCTTGTGTATCCCGTAACACTTCTTAGAAAGCGCATCTCTGCAGCTTCTAGGCGAGTCATGTCTCTCTCTTCGTGGTTACCCACGTTTCGCTGCCATACAGTAGTGATGGTCTAGCTACAACTTTGGGTATCTGTACGAGTTTCCTTTAAGTGTTCCCTAATAGTGCCGCATATTGCTTGGAATCTGCATAATAATAATAATAATAATTTTAATCGTATGTAGAATTCCTACCAACAAGTTGAAACATAAGCTTATGAGCTCCTTGAAGATGGCCAACAGTTAAGACCGAAACATGTTGGAGCATTAACCCTTTAAACGCCGAATTAAATCCCATCTGCCATTTGCTGGCATTATTAGGAGCTCACCATATTCTCCACGTTAGCAAGATAAGGGTTAATTAACAAACACAAGCGTTGTGCAACAAGTTGGTGTTAAATGTTACGTAAGTAGATAACTTTTTTGGTATTGTTAATATGTAGCGTTGATCCTCAATTCATTTTATGTTGTTATTGACGTTATTATTGATTTTGTTAGGCCTACAACATACTGATGACCCAGAGTTTGTAGAAAATAATTCAGTGACCTATTGGATTTGTTAGTAACCTAACATTTTCAACGGAAGTTTTAAATAGTTGAAGAATAAAAGACCAACTTGATGTAACTTGCTATTTTATTTCACTTCTTATGTGTTCAACATGTTTCGGACATTAATATATCCATCATCAGGAGCTTGCGACTATGCTGTTGAATTACCACATCGGTAGTTTTGTTCTGTAGAGACGGAGGATTTAGCATTAGTGTATATACGTCTTTACAGAACAATATGACGCAGCACAGTTGCAAGCTGCTGATGATGAATATATAAATGTCCGAAACATGTTGAGCACGTAAGAAGTGAAATAAAATAGCAAGTGACATCAAGTTGGTCTTTAATTCTTCAACTATTACAGTGACGCGCGGTCCAGTAAACAAAAAAAAAAGCTTTAAATGTTTATGTTTATCGCTGTTGATATTGCTAAATCGATTCAATAGCTACATACAACTGCCTTCGGAAAGTTTCAAATTCCTGTTTCAAAATCCTTTTAGCTAGCTACGCGTGTTGGTTCGTCTTCTGTTCGGTTTTCAGATATGAGATATTTGGTCACTAATTTCCCAGTTTTCCAGAAAGCAACAAGACAAGCAATGTACGTACAACGTAACACTGAAACGCGTTCATGCAACCATTGTTGTTGCGGAAAAGCAATATGTATTACATACATATTCTGAGCGTGTTTGTAGACTTAGTTATCCAGAATGCAATGCGCATGCGCTATATTGTCATCTGCTGCCTCTCCGGCTCTACTATATTTTTCCATATTATCTCATAAACGGCACGATTTTCGAAAAGACGTTAATGGAAGTAAAATGTGTGTTTTGATCTTGTCTACAACTTTTGTTCTTCTTACCGCAAGAAGAATTGTGCGAGATATTATTAAAAATGTTTATTGGTCTCCATGTAAAGTACCCGGTATTCTTGATAGAGTTTTATGAAACTTTAATTTTCACAACAGACTTTCGAAAAATACTCAGATATCAAATTTACTGAAAATCCGTCCAGTGGGAGCCGAGTTGTTCCATGCGGACGGACAGACAGACATGAAGAAGCTAATAGTTGCTTTTCGCAATTTTGCGAACGCGCCTAAACACGTGCCATTGGAATATCATCCTTCTAATTGCTCTTCAGGCGCTCGTGACCAGAAGGACTCATGTGGCAACCTTAATAACTTCTGAGGTGTGGAAATTAGCACCATTTAAGCCGTGTTCTAGAAGGTATATGTTTAAGGTGTATTGAATTGCGTTGGGTGTATTTTATAATGCTCCGATTTTGAAGGATGTGGCTTCATTGTTGCGTTAAAAAAAAGATAGAGAAATACGTAGAATTTTTAGGGAAAGCGCTTCGAAAGCAATCACCTGAAGTACAGAAAATCATGAGAGGATAATGTTGAAATTATTTGCATGAATAATGTATTAAGTAAGTTATAAATTTATTGAACCAGGTGAGGAGGAACGTGTTCCTTAACTGTTTTTGACTTAAACTTCGGTTTCGTTTTTACAGTTGATTAATTGTTGTTGCTGAGTGGGACCGCAAGACAGGAGCTGACTGCTCAGATAAACGTTACTAAGTGCCCCAGAACAATGGCGGCACAGTTCCGTAAATAATTGCTCCACCCGATTCTCCCAAGCACGTTGTTCTTCACTCAGTCTAGTGTCGGTGCCGCTTCAAGAGATCTGAAGGACGTCTTGTCTTTACAAACAGCTAACAGTGTTCTACAAAAGGAAACAACTCGTCAGAGCAGACTAAGAATAGACATTACGGTATTCTGCTATGTAACACCGTGTATTGGGTACATGATGAGGACGTTTCGGAAGAACTTACTCTTTCCATCTTTTTTTTTTTGTTTCCTTTATTGTACCACCCGTCTATTACAGACTATAAGTACTCTTAACCTTATATCTTACGCTGATATCACATGACCTGTGGAGTAATATTCCATTGAATATCCTCACATCAGATATTCTCGTACCTGTGTACGGTACGTATGAGAAACTTGTGGTTAGTTCAGTTGGTTTGAAATGTTTTAATTTTCTTGGTTCTTCTTCGTCGAGTGGGGCGGGTATGAGTTCGTTGGGATGTGTGAGTAGCTTCTCCCGGTATTTGGTGCTGAAGTTACTTATTTCTGCTTTAACAGTGGGTATCTGTAGATCGGTGTGTAGAATGGTGTTCGGTACATACCATGGAGCGTTGACGATTGATCTGAGGACTTTATTTTGAAATCTTTGCAGTATTTCGATGTTAGAATTACTTGCTGTACCCCAGAGGGGATTGCCGTACGTCCAGATGGGCTTTAGGATAGTTTTGTATATTAGTAATTTATTTTCCAGTGTCAGCTTCGATTTTCTTCCTATGATCCAGTACATGCGGTGGAGTTGCAATCCGAGCTGTTTTCTTTTGGTAAAGATGTGTTTTTGCCATGTCAGCCTGTGGTCAAGGTGATCTCTCCATCTTAAGGGCAGTAAATGAACCACGCGTTAAAAATGGTATTGATAGAGGGAGGAGCTGGTCGGGAATCGGCCAAACAGAGCATTACTGTAGTCATTATTGGGATAAATTTTTTAGTCCGGCTAGCCACCTTCTCCATTCTTTTTCCCTTTACGTATTTCAGTAACTTTATTAATATGTATTTTCTTAGTTAACCCGTCTTTTCCTATGTTACCCACTCTGATTCCTCTCATGCTTCATTTATCAACTTCATCATCCACCTACGAACGGCCCCTGACACCTTCACTATTTCCTGTTGAGTCAGTCGTGACATGAGTCACAGTGTCTACCTAAATCCAAACCATTTCCATCGAGAGTTACTTCCCAGCTCTGAAGGTGAAGGCAGCATTTTCTTTTGAAAACGTCAGTACCGATTTACCTAACTACTTGGCGTCACATCCCATAGTAAAGTAATCTTGATCAGTGGAGTAGCTATGTTTTATTCTGGGGGGGGGGGAGGGGGCCGCTCAGGACAAGTAATCAAAACGGCCCCCCACCCCAACAGACATTTTGAACCTTAAGAAACATTATAATCAGTTGTTGAATTTTCTTTTATTTCGCTCAGTAATTTGAATTTCATGTGTTCAGAAAGCCAATTTTTAGGCACGTTCGCAAAACTTCGAAAAACTACTATTCGTCATGTCTGTCTGTCCGCGTAGAACATCTCGGTTCTCATCGGACGGATTTCATGAAATTTAATATTTGAGTGTTTTTCCGAACTCTGTCGAGGAAATTCAAGTTTCAATCAAATCTATCAAGAATAACGGGTACTATACTTGAAGACCAACATACATTTAAGATTATATCTCCTTCAGTTCTTCTTAGAACGAGAAATATTTCATACAAATGTTGTAGAGATTCCCAAAACGTACATTTTGTGTTCAGTAATATTTTTTAAGCGTGCCGTTTATGATTTAAGGTGGAAAAATATTGTAGAACCGGACAGGCCACAGATGACAATATGGCGCATTCGCATTGCATGCTGGATACCTAACGTTACAAACACAATTTCAGAATACGTAATTCCTATTGCTTTTCCACTGCAACAGTGGTTCAACGAATGATTCTCAGTGTTAAGTTATACATACAATGTCTGTCTTGTTTTTCATTTACAATATTCATTTTTCCATCAGTGTTGTCTCCCCTTGGACCCTGTCGCCCGGGGCGGCCGCACCATTCCCCACTCTATCTTTATACTTACTGCCATTAAAATTTACTTCTCATTTTGTAAGTGCAGTGCTATCTGCCCACTAACATTATGAATGTTTATTTTTAAAACCAAAATTTAAATCAAGTTGTTGACATGGCTAGTAGCTGTTATGACGTCGCATCATCTTGAAGTACCTTGACGTAAAGAATTCACGAACAAATATCCTATTCATAATTTTGACGTTTTGCTGACCGTGCATCTCAGTATATTTATCTCAGTAATTAACCAACTTGATGCACAAAATTTTTCTTTTACAATAAGTTTATTTCATGCCTCTACATGTTTCGAGCATACGTGCTCATCACCAGGAGGTCAAAATTGCATAACACAGCCTCTGGTATCGTCGCACCTATAGGTGGCCGTCTCGTAAAACAAAAATTTTGTGCATCAAGTTGGTTAATTAATGAGATAAATATACTGAGATGCACGGTCAGCAAAACGTCAAAATTTGTGATGCAAGCACGATACGGCAGGCATCCGGATACCACACCACCCCAGCCAAACCACAACGTAACACCAACACTCATCAAACCAGAGCAATATAACCCATTAAATAACTCAACAAATAAGTCGCAAGCTCCTGAGGATGGATGTATTAACATCCGAAACATGCTGAGCATTAAATAATGAAATAAAAAAACAAGTGACATCAAGTTGGACTCTCTTTATTCAACTATCAAGATGATGCACGGTCCAATAAACATAAGATTCTATTCATTGTCTTCCTCCACGTTCACAGTGGCCTCCATGAACGTCTGTTCATCCCGTTACTTATGTCCAATTGCATTTAAAAGATAACATTTTTGCAGATTATATCTTTGGTTGAGAAAAGAGAGTTTGTTAACATTCGGCAAAATGACTTCAGTGAGAGATTTAAATTAAGTGTTGGGTTCATTTCAATCTCGAACTAAAAACTCAGACGTCTGCAGAATGTAAGGCTTTATTCTTCGTTTCATTTTGATGCCCGGACATAAAACAGTACATCATATTGAAGAAATTCAGCACAGAACGACTTTTGTACGAAACGACAAGCCGCATTATTGGTTTATATCTGCCGGCGATACTGTACCATATCTCAGAAGTTTAGTCGCTGGCTTCTCACCGCGATATGATCTGGGTTTGCTCCCATAGTACGTACTTATTCTAGGGTTTGTTGTGGACAAAGACGCACTAGGACAAGTTTCTCTGTATGAAGAAGGGGGGGGGGGGACGAGTCTTTATGGAAAAGATTTATAAGAGTAGAAAGTGATGAGTAGTGAAGGGCTGGGGTGAAAGCGTAAGTGAATTAATGATTGGGGAAAAAACAATTACAAGAAACTATACGCAGTACTGTCTTACTTGGGTGTTTTTATCTTTTGTACATGTTGTGTTCTAATTTGTCTCGTGTATTGTTGCTAGTTTTAAGTTGTCTTGTGTGTAATTGTTGTTGGTTGGCCGTGTGTATTGTTGTAGTTTTCTTGTGTGTATTGTTGTCATCTTATGTGTAGTTGCTGTACTATGTGTGTTTTGCTGTTTTTACTTTAGATGTCGGACTGCTGGCTAGAAGTCAGTATTCGGAAGGTCCTGCGACCGGCCACCTCAACACAGGTTTTTCTTGGTTTTCCTGTGTCTATAAGCAAATGCTGAAATGGTTCCCAATATTCCAAGTTGCCACTACATGCTTCTCATGTAGCTGTCCCGACTTAAATTTATTAGTAACCAATTTCATATTTTATATACATGTAAAATAATCACTGCCACCGGGTGACAACCCAATTGCAGTAAATAAATGTTGTTATTATTACTAAGTATTTCGGTTTTTCTCACGTCAGTTATGATTCTACCGTTGCTGTGTACATATTTGTGTTATCATTCGGAGGGTGAAATTAAACAGCTGTTTTCAGTTTTCTTTTTTATTAGATTCTTTCTTTGTGGTTGTAATTTTTGTTCCTATTATTTTTTTATTATTTTTTACTCGATCTGTTAGAAGTCTCAGTTTCAGGAAAACAGTTCCACTGCAGTCCAAGAAAAGAAACAAAAAAATCTGGCTTCAAAATAGTGAAATGGTTACTGTAACCGGACGGAGCTGGAATATCTCAATCGATACAGGAGCCAAGGTACGGGAAGACGGTGGAATCAGCGTCTATTTCCTGAAGGGACAGTTTTTTTTTCTCTTCGCCAAAGCGTCAAATCTGGCTCTGGGTTCCACACTGCTTCCTATTTCATGGTTAGACTCCATTTGAAATGTTATGGCACACGTGACAAACGGTAGGGGAAGTGAAGAGGAAACTAGCGGATGGAGTAGGTATCCTTCACACTACCTCGGAACATGGTGTATCCAGCATTACTACCGCTGATGCGCACACCTCGGCTGCCAATAGTCGACTGAACTGACGCCCCCGCCGATTTAAATGGCCTCGTCCGTTTCGCCGAAAGACGAAACATGGTTTCTGCGCGTGTGCCATCACATTTCAACTGGCCTCTACCGCAGACGCTTGCACGGCAGCGAAGCGGCTGGGGAGTGAATTTGACCCCTCACCTCCATCTAGTGCCCTTATTAAGATTGAGTGAACCCATAACTCTACTCCCTCTTACGCCTTCATGACGTGTACGGTGACTACATTGCCTTTGCTTCAGTTTAAAGATAAATACCTTTTTCCACCGCTGGCGCCGGCGAAAGATATATTCTGGGCGTTTGACAAAAGGACCTCGTGCATTTTTTGTTTGTTTGTGTGTGTGTGTGTGTGTGTGTGTGTGTGGGCCCGACAATTGCAAGGTGGTCAGTGCGTGAATCATCGGGACATCCTCCTGTTTGTTCCCACACGCCACCACGCCCTTGGTTTCCTACACCTTCGCAGATCAACGTCTACGATTTCGCCCTCACATAAATGTATCTCGGAAATTGGCAAATAAAACGTAACCGTTAGCAGTCTGAAGTTACAAGCACCATATAGTAATTAACTCTTTAATTCTGTCCCTTACAATTTTATGTTCGACTTTTACACCTGCAAGGATTGTCTTACCAAGACCCTCCTTCCGAAGGCCGCAGATCTCACGACACTCTGCTTTCCGCAGTCTGTGAAAATACAGAGTCCAATGCGTGTGGGCTGTGGGGCCTCAGTTCTGAGGGCACATTTGCTATGAAGTCATTTGACACCTTGTGAGTGTCACGTTACCAGTATGTTATGTGTGTGACCGAGTTCTCAGAGACAAAATGGACCACACCCTCCACAGGCGAATTGGCAGAGTTCGACGACGAATGCGCTTACAGCCTCGGTCTCAATCTGCCAAGACACGAAAAAAGCTTAAGTTGTCCCTGTCTACGGCATGAAGTCATATAGGGGGAGTGGAAGTATAGCTCCATTCGTTCTAAATCTCTTCACAAGGTGGGGGTGTGTGGTCGGCTTAACACCTCAGGCTCTTTGCCACAGAGATATAACTCCGTACGCACTGAACAGGGGCTTGTTTTTCACCAGAACCGATATGAATACTTTGTATAAGAGAAAAATCTCTTGTCTCTACTGGGATTCGAACTCCGGGTCGCCCATCCTGAAGCCCTGTCTCTATACTGACTGTGCTACCCCGGCTCCCATTAAACGTAGACGCCGTTTATACTGGTAGAAACTTACCGATTTTTGTACTGTTCCTCCGAAATGTTAGTAAATTCTCTACCAGACTACACGGCGTCACATTCTACAAGACAGTAATCCCATTTTATTGACTTTCTTGTTCTCTCTGTCAAATGTGTTAGAATACTCAGAAAAGCAAATAGATCTAATAGGCTTTTGCATCGGCAACGGGCTAGACTTTTGTTCTGGAGTCGCTTCGTTCCAATTTCTGCGTTATTTTGACTGACTTTTTCATAGTTTTTCCCATTCCCTGCAGCCAAATTGCAGGATAACTCCACGATTAAGTCAACGTCCGTTTCCTTTCAGTTCACCGTTCAACAGTTACTCTATCATTCAGCACCTCATAAAAGGCTAAGAAAGAGCAGCCAGTTCAGTTGAAACGGAACTGGCCGCTCTGAGAACCTTGACCACTTTTTAGCTAATATCCATATCGCCTTAAAATGCGGGTAGATAGATAAGCACCGCCCTTTCGCGTTATTTCACGCAGAGCTGTTAGTGTTATACGTACTGTGTGTCTACAGCACTGTGACATTGACAAGTGACATGTCCGTGCAATGACAGTCGTAAATAGGGGCTAAGAATGTTGCACAATTGCACGTAGTTATCTCAAATAATGAGAAACCATGCAGGCATCTGCCGTGATTTGTTAAGTTTTGTGTGTCACAAAATGACATTACAGTTACGCACGTGTTTGGTTTCCAGTTGGTGCGTGTGGATTGCTTTTAGCCTTTTGATACCTATTCTGTAGGGTTCTGAGGATTGTTTATGGCACTGAACTCACGGACTTTGTGGGCTTTTTCTACCGTATGTATTGAACCATAGCACACTACGTTTCGCGGGCGGGATCGTTCCTCGCCTTCAGGCTGACTTTTTCCAAAATAACTGTTATATTATTATTATTATTATTATTATTATTTACAGTGTAATTAAACCCGGATTAACATCAAATTAGCAAATACCTTACTTACTTAATTACTTACTTACTTACCTACTTACTTACTTACTTACTTACTCCATGGTGCAGAGTCCTTCTTGAGAAGCTAACTGGTTTGCAGCTAGTCAAGAAATTCCCCGCATTTCAAGGAACCCGAAGGTTCATTACTGCACTCACAAGCG
>Ga0123354_10009059_pt1 | contig 15192 bp, 4 predicted proteins | sample TergutLab28metaG_2_FD_97872 | JGI IMG/M metagenome (GOLD analysis project Ga0123354, IMG submission 97872) | Labiotermes labralis P4 segment gut microbial communities from Petit-Saut dam, French Guiana - Lab288 P4 | ecosystem: Host-associated > Arthropoda: Insects > Digestive system > Gut ...
GCTAACCTCTAAAGTTGCATTTTATATATTTATTCAACAAATATAGGTACTGAATATTTTAAACATGGTATATACTCTCCGTTTTTTTCTCTTCAAAATGCAGTTTATTTCATAATTCTAACGCATTTGGTCCCTATATTATTCACATTTTATATACAGGGTGTGCTAAAATTAAAAAAAAATAATTCCGGCGCCAAAAGATTAAACCATTGAAAGCAGACATGTATGAAAGCGTCTAAGGAGGTGGCCTCAGACCATGAAAGTATCTATGAATTATATAAGACACATTGTTTGTCAGTCAACAGTTACAAATATTGCTGTGATGCAGATATTTTGACGTTATGTCCGTCAAAATTAACTTATAATTCACCTATAGAATATGCACGCAAGTATTAAGCTCTTCGAAAAAAACAGAACGTAAAAAGAATGCACATTTCTTACCCCATGACATGGTACACCCACTTTACCCATTCCTACTCTACTGTCAGAATGTCATTAGGATTTGCGGTACACGAGTAAATGTATATAATTTTATTTACGCCCATATGAAACGTATGACTTACCGTGAGTATTTTTTTTCCCACGGAACTTGTAAATGGTTACCAGTAAATTGTGCTGGTATTTATATACCGAATTTCAACCAAATCGACAAATAAATTCCAAATTAAAATATAGTATTATTTATGCATGTAAATAAAACACGGCTTTCACTGCGTCGATTTCCTCAAAACCCACAATCCCTCAATAAATTTTTGTGGGCATTTTCTATACCGATTTTTTTCCACATCGTACGAAAAATAGAGATAGTACGGGCGAAATTTCGTTTATGTCCTTGAGTAAATTATGACTGACAAGCATTACATGGAAATCTCCACCAAATGTCTCTCATATCAGTCAATGAATGTGGAAACTGGGGGGAGGGGGGCTGGTGTAAAAATTACGACTTTAAGACAAGTTTTGACTGTGTCACTGAGTGGATTTGCACGAAGCTTACACTTGTACGACAGTTATTTTTAAATGACCACCTTAAATAACTTTATGAAAAGCTGACAGTCTGTGTGGTCAGTAATGGTAAGTGACAGACGCACAGACGGATGGACAGGGTCCCAATGTGAATCCTTTTTTTTTCCTTCGTAAAGAACACTTAGCAACAGTAGGGAAGTGATTATGATGATGATAATGATAATAATAATGATAATAATAGTTGTACAGAACTACGAATTTGAGTTCTGCTCGGATCTCTTGGTTGTAACATGGTGTATTGTAACTGATTTTTAAGTACGACATAGTTGGACCATATGGGCACATGACCCGACATCATAATTCCAAAACATTTTCGAAAAGTGATTAGTTTGTTCGAACCTCAGAACAAATGAAAGTTGGTATCATGGATAATAATCTAACCTATATACATGAAGGTATTGCTGTGATAGACTGTCCATGCAGGTTAAGCCGTTAACTGCAGCATTTGGAGTAAGCAGCGATCCTGAAATTATTGTGTATTTAACGAAGTTGTTATTAGGCGTCACTGGATGTTACGATGACAGTGAATAATGAATTGGAAAGGACATGCATGTACTGAAGAGATCATGCCTTAATTTGAGACATTATCCCTGACATTTACCAGCAGGGCTGAATAAAGCGAACAGGACATTGGCCGATTTCTGATCTAAGGCTTTAAGATGGGGTGTTAGGAATACAAAGCAAGGGTGTTATTCACTCAATGATCACGTTCAGTACCTTACTTCCTGATCATGTATTTAGTCATACATCTACTACTAACCCTCTTTAACAGATTATTGGAAGAATTTCAAGCACAATGTGCGCCAGTTTTTCAATATAAATTAGCCTTTTCGTCTTAAAGAAACTTCTAAATCACAGTTGCAATATGCTGTCTATGCCAACACATCACTTACTTACTTATTTAGTTACTTACATCCTTACTCCATGGAGTCCTTCTTAAGGAATGCCAATACGTCAACTGTAAGTAATTATGCAGCGTATAGTGGTAATTCCTTGGTGACGTTTCGGAATAATGTATCGGTTCCATCTTCAAGGGCCAAATCTTGTAGATGGGACCGATAGATTGTTCCGAAACGTCGGAAACTGATTACCACTGTACGCTTCGTAATATCCCAGAAGAGTGCAGATCTCATCAGCAACGCGGCGGAAGCCTGATATCACACATAGTCTAAGATTTAACCCGTAAGAGATGAATGAGAACTGAATGAAATGCTGAAGTTAGATTATTAGGATAAAACTCTTGAGAATAAACTTATTTCGCAGCCGACAAATAGGGAAGTCCGTAAATAATATAACATACAAAAAACAAAGTCGTCATTCAAGTTATTCGCGGAGGGAAAGCCGGCGTTATTCATTTCTGGCCTGCAAATGTTTAACTTAGGTGGGTATAGTCAGTCACTGAAAAATATTACAATAAAGCATGACACATGAAATATACAAGACCGTAAAATAAAGCAGGAAAACTCTCCTGTCCGATTCGTAAAAAAACTATATTTACTTTTCAGTGATAAGCAAGTCAGTTCGTAATCTAGATCTACCAAAATCATATTTTTAGTAGATGAAATTACGTATTTGTTTAGTGCATTAGAATTTGCCTATCATACGCGACTAAACGTTAATTGCAGCATAATTAAAATTCTTAATCGATTACTGGTTTTTTTGGATGCCTGTATTTATTGACTACAATTTGAAGTTTAGAGTAGGATGCTGAGTTTGCGATTTATGGATCCTGCACTGGCACAAGCTGTGTGTTTGTGGATTGAAAGGAAGCAAAGGAGCTGTATAATATTCGTGTTTCCTGCGTGGGAGCTCAGGTCTTAGTAAAACTGCAGATGGGGAACTAGTTTGAAGTGAAACAGAAAGCTGAATGAGTATCGTATAATATTGTTAGGGCGATGGCTATAAGCAGAATTAGACTGGCTTCACACGTAGCATGAGTGTTTAAGGTCTAGGATATATAGATCAAGGCGACCAGTTGGGTTATACGAAAATGGGTGAGAATGATATTAAACGTACAACGAAATTAGAGGTGGGAGACTGGATTGAGCATGGGTCAAGAGAATACAGTCGTGAACCTTCGGGTTGTGTTAATAGGCCAAGGATTTCTTGCCTTGCTGGCTGACGAACAGCTTGTCAAGGAGAACTCTGCTATATAGAGTTCATTGTGGGTTTATTGTAACTCCTACTTTATATGAAATTGTTATTGGTCTTCATTAGATTCACAAAGAAAATTATCATAGAAAGGATACATTTTACATAGGATAAAATATAAGGCTCATGATGACGCCAGTTATTACTTTAAACATTTTCTTGAGTTTAATACAGAGTAAAACGCAACTTTGTTTCCAATTTGCCATTCCTTAATATTTTATTATTTTCAAACTTAGCTAACGTGATCCTCTTGTGCTGGTTGATCAGTAGTGACACAAATCCACACAAACACGATATTTTAACTCCGCACTTTCATTTATTTAATTTCCTACAACATGTTTCGGTCGTTCGATTCGACCTTCATCTTGTGGAAATCACAAGTACATAATTTTTTAAATTTATTTTCTGTTTATGATATCACTAATGGTTAAAATTAGCCCTAATGCCTTGTAGGAAGTACCACGGTGTAGTTCAGTATGTGGGTGCTAAGGTTTCGGATGAACTGTCTGCTTCCATTTGCAGGATAGGGAAAACCCAGAAGATTGAGGCAACGTGTTCTTTCTAAACTTTCGCATTTCTTTATCCGACTACACGGAGTCTCCTCCCCGAAAAAGGCAATCTTAAACGTACTAAACTTTTCTCTCTCTCTCTTGTTCGAAATTTGTATTATTTCAAGTTTAAAAGGGAATAATTTACAAGACAATGTAACACCAGCTTTTATGTCCTTGACTTTAAAATGTACAGGTGTATCGCAATATTCCGTGTAGGAAGTGGACACACAACTTTACCCACGCTTCTGCAAGTTCATTACATACGTGACCTATTTTGAGCGGCCAGATTCTGCCTCCTGTTTCAGCGAACAGCCTGAATCAAAAAGTAGGACACTTTTTTTTTTTGCTTGGCTTTAAATTTTGACTTAAAATCCAAGTAAATTTCTCAGCAGTTATCTGTATTCATGGATGTCATTTGCAATACAACTGCACATGTGTTCTGCTCGGTGGTATGAGGCATGAAGCTCAGTGGTGCTGATCGGTAGCATATGTCATGCATGGAAGAAGCCCGGCAACAGATTTAGTGTATGCCGCATAGATTATACCAACTTTTGGCAAGTCCACAAATAGATTAACGCCCACTAAGAGCTTACAGTGTACATTAGTTACTGGTTCTTACGTCATGTGTGAAGCATCTCGGTTCGATAAGACATAGCGAGGGGTGGTTCATAATCCACTTAGATTAAATTTTATATATTTTATGATGAATTCTAAACCACACTTATTCATATTGTAGAATATTTTTATTTCGCACTTTTAAATAACATACAAAAAACCGGCTTGGTACAATTGTAATTTAGTGTCCAAACATTCACATGAAAGGACATAGGAAATATGAAACTTCAGTCAGGTTAGTTGACTTCTTAACTGAAAATCTATTTTGGAAATTCTGATTATAGTGTGCCATTGTCCAGCAGATTGCAGTCTAAAACGTTTTCGTGTTATCTCATTATTTGCATTTAATTATCTGCATTGTATAACTTATATGAATTCACCTGTAATTATATTTGTGAATGTGGTAAGGTTTGTTTGCGATATCATGACCTACTGAACTACCGACAGGATACTTTCAAGATGAATATTTGTAGAAAGCTTATGATTCGGAATTGATGAAAATCTTCTTTATTTTATTTAAGCCCTTCTCAAAAATGGTTTCTAAGAGAAAAGTTAATGTTAAAAATTTATAGTGTTGCCTTTACCGGAAACCATGAAAAGTGCAAGAAATGTTAGCTTCCCTTGGCCTCCGGTTGGTGGCAACACATCATAAGAGGCTCGCACGAGCACTAAATTGCAGCGGAAGCTTTAAAACAATTATCTTCTTACCCAGGATTTAGTTATGTCCAACAGATTATGTCATTCCCTTCAAGCGGTTCAGAAGACGATTTTCGACACATCGCGTTTGCTTTGACAATCAGTAAGGCTTAAGGACAGAAGCTGAAACGTGTTAGGATATACCCACCATTAATTTTATTTTTCCTACGGCCGGCTGTTTGTGGCATATTTCCCATCATCATTTGACAAAGTCTGATGCAAATGTTGAAGGCCATCCATATCTTATTAAAATACTAGATTCGTACCATAAAATATTTTATATAGAGAAGTTCTTTCAAGTTTAAAACATACAAATAAACATTTGTTTATTAAATATTTTATTGTTTTTACGTGCGAATTATTCGCGTGACTAGTTAATAAATGGTTTGCGACCTTTTGTAACAAATGGTCACAACATTTTACTTGAAGGACTGAGGAGCAGAACAAGAAATATCAGCTTTGAAAGCCAACCTCTAGACCTTAAGTTGAATGCGGAATATGCCAATGCAAAGCGAAATTTTTGATTACACCTTAAGTTTAAAAGTGTTAATTGACTTAGCATTTAAAACACAATTTCGAACATTGCTAACATTACTAACAGAACAACCGATTTCTTTTTTGGCGCGACGGCCCCGAGTGTGCCAGGGCCTCCTCATTCACGAGGTTTCTAAACACACACAAAACGACGCACCACAGTCAGTAGGACTCCTCTGGACGAGTGATCAGCTCGTCGCGGAGACCTCTACCTGACAACAACAACAACAACAACAACATTCACAACAAACATCCATGCCCCCTGCGGGATTCGAACCCACAACCTCAGCAGGCGAGCGGCCGTAAACCTACGCCTTAGACCGCGCTGCTACTGGTACCGGCGGACAACCGAATTATTCGGAGAAAAATCTGTCCTGTTGCCCGTTTCTTCACCACAAAACACACATTGACTGGCCCTCGATTGACCTGGGACCCCCGTGGTGAGAGACCACGAATCGACCGGAGTGGTTCGACTTTCGACAAAGAAAGATGTTCCCTTCTTCAAAGGGTTCAGATTACCTTCGGAGCCCACCTAGCTAGCTGCTGGCTCTTACAACAAAAGTAAAACGGCGGGGCCTTGAAACCGACCATTCATCTGCGTCTAGTGCCGAGGTTAAGAATGCGTGGAACTATACCTCCGTATGATTTCATTTGGAGCACAGCGATAAATTACTTTATTTTACTTTCTGTTACGAAAATGAGCACCAAGCACTGTAGTTTTTGACCTCACTCCAATGGGGTGCTTTTATAGACTACTGAAATAACCACGTTAAACAGAAACCTCTCTGAAACTGAAACTTGTTCATGTATCTTGATATTCTCGTTTTTGAAGCAGGTTTTATTGCCCTACATGTGCTTTGCTTGCCTGCCAGTATGTGTGGGAAGGTTTCAGAAAGAGATCATTAGCTGCTGCCACTAGCCTGCACGAATTCTGTAGCGTCAGCAGGCTTGCGCGCTCCTCCCATATTTAGCAACCGTTCACAGACTACAGCAACATAATCGTATTAATATAAGAAGTGCAGTTTCATTGCATTGATAGACATAATACTGTATTAAGTTGCTGAACAACCTCATAACGTTAAATTGTACTTCTCCCCGCCTTTCAGTTTATTTATTGTGTTCTCTCTTCTGTATCTTCAAAATTTTAATAAGCTCTAGTTTGGCGAGACAATGGGCTTGACAACAGGATGATCGGACTTGTATTTCTGGCCGTATTGGGTATTTTTCTCTGTTATCGCCCTAGGATCGGCTGTGTGGCTCACCTTGACTCTTTCATCCCCGTGGACTACGGCTGGTCCTTTAAACCAATAGTAAAACAGTCGTGTTTTTTCTCCATGTGCTTACCACTGCCTAATTTTGAAGGATAAGAAAGACGGAGTGTTACATCCTAATCAGGACATTTCTGTACCTGCATGTAGTGTCAGGCATTTACCTTCCGACTGATAAAAGATCTAACAATTACTCCCGAGTTCTTTCCTTCAGATGCTTCCTTATAAGCTGATATAAAGGGGCTAGCTATGTTCATAAACACAGTATGAAGTAGGGATATAGCTAGTTGAAAATCGCAGTGAAGACACGAATAGATTTCTCCTGGTGATTTTCCTCCCCCACAAACATCTGCATATATCACGCAGTAACTGAGTGTGTGTGTGTGTGTGTGAATATCTTAAATTTTCAAAGTTCTCGGCGAGATTACATAAAACGCACTCTGTACCAGATAATTTTTATTGAATATTATCATCCTCGAATTAGTCCCATCCTGCATTAACACGACTCCAACGACTCTCACATTATTTCGGCTTACCATATACGATGGGAAAGATTAGAATCACACGCTAATTTTTTAATAGGAAGATCTAACGTACGTGCAATAATTGGGAGATCTAGGCGTAAATAAAAACGTAATATTTAAAACTAAACCTAAAGGAGCGGGGCGTGGGCTGGCTTCATTTAACGAACCTATGTTAGTGGCAATAGAACTGTGACTGGAACATTTGGGCACGATATAAAAGGTGGGAAATTCCTTGAATAGCTGAGAGATTATCGGCGTCTCAGTGAATGTGCTGCAAGATGGTTTGGAAAAAATAGAGACTGTAGAGTTAATCTGACAATACAATAACTTAGCTACTCGATTTAACGACGCCGATTTGTTGAATGTTTGATCTAGAGTCGCCGAAGCATGTGTACACCTGCTGCGCTCCCAGACTTCTTGCCTTATACGACTTCTTGCTTCACTGTTTTACGCTTGTCTTGATTCGATACTCGCGTGTAATCACGACGGTACGTCAGATTTGTTCAGACCCAACATGTATTCCACTCATGGGTGTGTTCTTTTGCGTGCAGCCTGTCAGGCTATCTGCGTAGCCCCTCACTACCATGCGAAACGTCCCTGTGTAACGGTTAGCAATTTTACTTCCTGTGCAGTGGATTCAGGGCTTATGACCTAGGCCTGAAAATCATGATTCTTCCCTGTCCTGCATTTAGATTAATACTTGCACATTTACAGGACTGGATAATTTCCTTCCTTAGTTTTACATGGTCATCATTCGTAGTCATTAGTCCAATGTCATCCTTCAACGCTTTGAGTTGTCCAGCTGACAAATATTCCAGTAAAATATTTTGGACATGTCTGGGCTGAATAATACCAAAAAGAGCATAAAGGGCTTTAAAATTTTGATGATAAATTCTTCAAAATAAAGGATCATAAACACCCACTAGCTGTGACATGCGTCTAATATTTGTCCTATGTCAATAGATATTATTAGATAACAGTATTTACTAAACGGAGGCTGCAGGATTTTACGTCAAATATGGACGTTGCAGTACGCACACAACCACGCCTTACACACCTACCATCTTCTACTCCTGTTTTTAGTCTCATACTGAAATACATTACGAAAGTTTGACATTTTACATGTTCCGTGCATGAATTAAATGTGTAATATTTATTACAAATAGCAACAAATGCATTTGGATTTATAAATGTAATTTTATTGCCTATTAATCACCAAGAGGTTTTGGCCGCTCATGTAGCCTTCTTCAGGGTGATGGGAATAAGTATACAAATATATTTATAATACGCGAAAAATTTAAGACTGAAGACCAAGTCTTGCCCTTATGTTTGAAGATATGATCTTGGGGGACGTAAAGCATAAAATTATGAATGGACGGTATCCAACAGTGGTATTTTGTAGACATGATCGTCAGTATTCCTATTACTTAAAGAAGAAAACTTCTTGACCAGTTGTGTAACTGTATTCATCAACTTCCAGTCAATACTCAGAACACTGGATTTAGATGGCTTACGTAGATGAGAGGATGGAGTTAACAGACATCTTGAGGAGGCGTTGTGTAGGCGTACGTGCGAGATTCAATTGGCTCAAGATGGAGTCTGATTGTAAGCTTCTGGGAAAAAATGAATGATTTAAACAAATAAATTTACTGTCCGGATGAGCTTAGTGATTAGGAATCTTTTCATTTCTCTCTTTTCCGGAGTTACATAACTTGGTTTCTTATATGTATTGTATTAATAATTGAATACATTGCTGGATTGATTTGTAGGGTCTTCGGTACGCGTTGTAAGTTTCTTCAGTTTGACTTAGGCTTGCAGATTTTTACCAAATGCGATTCTGATGCACTCTAGAGTCCTCATACAAATTTATGCTGTTACCTACCTTACAAGAACAGGCAAGTTTTCTGTAATGCTATTCCGTGTAGATGGAGGCAACAGGTTCCTCCGAAACATTGGTAACTATTTATGAATGAACACGGCCTCACACCCAAAAAGACTTGAATCTTTATCAACACCGCTGTGAGAACCTAAGATCTCTGATCTAGATGGTAGATCTGTGTGTTGTGACACCGCATAATTTCCAGGTAACCAAATTACACGTTGTCATAAGTTGGACGAACTCGGTGTAAATTTCACTGCCATCAAATATTCAGGTACCACACAGCTGTCAAGGCATATTCACAAGTTCACTTAAGTGGCAGAACTAGATACAGGCACTCCCCAACATACGCAGTAGTTAAATTTCCGGAAAGTTTGGCCCAAGTATAAGTTAGCGAAAGTCAGAATTGAGTAAACATATATATATATATTGTATATATATGTGCGTGTGTGTGTGTGTGTGTGTGTGTGTGTGTACAAGGCAGCCCATTTTAAATCGAAATACAAACACACTTGAACTAGATCGGCCGCAGCATTACTTCCCCACCCCTATGTCATCGCCCAGCACTATTTTTCTGCCACGTTCATCCCACTGTGCTCTCATTCCCGCAAAAAAAAAAAAAATTCGACGCGCATTAAAAAATGATATATTTTAATTTTTTTAAATTGCGTTAAACCTGAAATTACGTAAGGCGGTGAATGCCTATACACTTATTGAAATCTTCTAGGACGGTGCTAATATGCTGACTTTTCGAAGGAGCGTAGCGCCTTCATTGTCAGGGTCAAGCAGTACTTGAACCTGGAAAGCACATTTCAAACTGTTATTGATATACGCTTTTTTTTTTTTTAAATGTTCAGAAATCTTAAACCGTCCGCACGGGGAAACATCTCAGTACACTTTAATATTTATCATCACAGTTTTTAGAACCTAGTTGCCGATGTTTCGGTACAATGCTTCTACTCGAAGATATGGGCATTGCACTTCTTCTGAATGCCGGTGATTATTTACCAGTCTAGACGGCGTACTATCCTAGAACACTTTAATCTTCAGCCAACAAACCACTGGGAGAATGTTGAATTTCACGTAACTGAACTAAGTACTTACAAGCGTCATGTTTTCATCCTACATGTTGGCGTACGTGGTATATTGACATATCCAAGTTGACAGCAGTTTCCTTCCCTTACAAGTTTGTTACGATGTTTGGCAGTCTATTAACGTGTACTCATAGGTTTCTTTTTTCCTCCGGGAGCGTCCGTATATGTCATCCTGTCTTCAACATTTTCTCCGAGTTAATTAATTTTTTTTGTCGTAAACTAGATCATAGATCGTAATACTTTTATTATGTTGTCATTTTGCAATTTATCTCTTTGAAGTAACTATTTAATAAATCATAGCATCAATTTTGTAGTATCTTGCTCTCATCCTGTTGTTTGTTTTTTCCTTGTCATTTATCTCTCATTAAAGTTGAGCATGATGAATAATCTGGCACGAAATGCTCGAGGTTTTACTCTAAAATGACTTCCATTAATATCTAGTTAATGGCCAAACAACGCAAACATCCAAGACGCGCTTTAACTTCAGCTTGGATTCTTACGTGTACGGTTTCGAGTTGAAATCTCTAGACTCTGGCAAGATATGTCTAGAATTTTGAAATGTCTGTTTTCATGCACAAAATATTTTGTTCGTCGAATATGTAATCCATATACTTTACAGTTTAAGCTTTTGTATTCCAGTAAATATATTATATTCATTGTGTGTTATGAAAATAGCTGTATGTAAGTTATGTTCGAAGCATGTGTGCATAATCCCAACATATAGCACATGGTTCTGTCCACCACAGACCTGAAGTAAAACAGAGTTTACTAAATCAATTTTGGTTATGGAATCTCCCATTAATGCAATAATATAAATAGTTGTACTTTCTTTGTCGTACTAAATATGTTGCCGACGGCAACATAAATAGTATGACAAATACCTATTGCTGTGAATACAGCATTAAGACTCCTGATGATGGACAGTAAATCTGTCCGAAACACATAGAGTTCTTTACCAAAATAAAGTTGAGAAAGAGTGCATCTCCTTGGCTTTTATTATAAGAGTTGTATCTTCATGTATTCATCACATTCACTATGACGCGTTTCAGCGGATAATTGCGACCATCTTAGGGTAGTGTTACAATTTATTAAAGGGGAAGAACTGGGGTAGAGACATTTCCTTTAAAATTAAAATACAATTTTATAATTTTATTATTATACCAAATAATACAATAACAAAATATTCATTAATAAAATTGTTAAAAAATCAGGTTGTACTGTACTGGTAACGTATGAAATATGAGTAGTGGGAATAGTCTAGGTAACCGTTTCTAAAGCTTAGGCATACACTTGTTGTATATTGTTTTTAAAACCTTGTTCTTTGTCTTGAGTGTACCCGTGCTGGACGTTTCAATCAATCGACATAATCTGCTTTATTTTTTTGAACTTCCTGTGTTGTCATCGGGAGGATAATGGTTTCCTGTATTTGTGCCGTATGTAGGAAACTGATTTTTATCTCTGTATTTCTATGCGATGTTGCGTTTAAAACAGGTTAATATTTTACGCACGTCAGTGCAGCGAATAACATGAATGCCGGACTGGTTGTTTGTAGTGAGGTATCTAAAAAAGTTAATTAAAAGTACATTTGCTGGATTTGCCAATGAACAGTTTCATGGTCGTTCTATTTGTTAATAGAAGGTAATAATAAAATAATTGTTTTCAACAAAGATATCATTCTATTTTGAAGACCATCATTATATTTTTGGTGTCTGCTAAAGAAAAAGGAACTGAAGAGAACGTAGGAAGAGGCGATAATCCCATATATGGCCAGTGATTTGTAAATGACTTTGTAATTTAACTGCAGAAACATACATTTTTCGTAACCAATTACTTCAGTGTCAGAATAAGTAAAGAGAAGGTACTTGGTCGTGTAACTTTCCGACTACGTGAGATTTGTACGAAAAATTTCCGGACCAGAAAATTCTCTAATATATGAACCCTGAGATCAACTCTACTTTTTGTATAGTACAAGAAACAGGGGTTCACGGAGGTGTACGTGCTGTATATACATATGAGCGGTTGGTCTTACACGGGACAAATTACCGGCATGGTTGGTGGGCAATGGGGCTGTATGACCCCTGGTGCGATCAAAGATGAATAGTAATATCTTCCGTTTGTTACTGCTATCGGATAGCTTATGTAAAACCGTTGAATATTAAAGGCTATCGTCGGTAACGGCTGCTGTCCTATTGTTCTTTATCACCGGTATCCAACCTTCATCTAGCTGTGGGAACACCGACACAGGAAGAGAATTTTTTCAGTGTGTTTCGAATGTTCTTCGTACGTAGGTTGTCTGAAAACCTTTCCCACCTTCTTGGTTTATAGGGTTAACCAGGTGTTGTTAGGATCGTAAAGTAGAGATTACGATGGATTCCACATGCAAATCGAATAGGAAAATTCTGGGTATCCCGTTTGGGTAGATGCTACTTTGAAGACCAAGAAATGGCCGTGAGATTAAACTGGGTCTTACGGAATTGAGAATCCTTTTTAGGGGTCAACGGGCTCCGATGTGAAGCTGAGTGTCGAGGTTAAGAGTGCTTGACACTCTACTTGTTTTGCCCCATACGCCATCAAGACTTGGCGCTTAATTAATTAAAGGCAGTGACAACCTTACTTCTAACTCGGATTGGAGATGGAAGTGATACAGGATCGTTTCCAGCGGCAGCCTTTACTATTGACCTTTCAAAGCCGAGTGTTATTTACGTACCATCTGGTTTGACATTAAAAACAATTTACATATTTTTCGCAAAATGCATGTATGCGTTTTAAGTGGATCTCGGAGAACACAGCAGTTGTTTCGCTACACGACTTTGCCAGAATGACTTTATTGCTCTGTACGAATTGAATATTAAATACAGGTCAGGATAATCTTTGTCTTTAAAGGAGACTGACAACTTAGGTTACTGTTTTTATCATTACGGGACACTTCCTGGTTTCGATTGATCTGGTTCACTATTGAGAGTCTGGCTGAAATGATTATCGCGATTGGATAGTTGTTTTTAGTAGTGATTTTTTGCTGACATGTATGACTGACATGTAACACGGAACGTGTTGTGGACGAGTCAACGAATAATCCGCTTTACGGTTGTGCTGGCACACGGCAGGGTGTAAGTTATCAAAGAAAAAGTCTTGATTAGTAAAATCAACCTCATTAGCTTCTTTCTTTCAACCGAAAAGTTGGAAGTTGAAGGCCAAACGCCCACGCACAGTCATACAAACTGGGGTGCCAGAAGACTTTCTCCTATCCCCCACCTTGTACAATCTGTTTTGTCCCTAAGCCGTCAGGTTTTATGTTTTCAGGAAGCTGCCTCGCTGTCTATAGCAATGGAGTCGTGTTGCGAAGAAGAAAAAACTCTTGCCGTCTGCTTTTCTTGTGGACTTGGTCCGGCGGATTCTCATGCTATGTCGAAATGACGGACTGTTGACTTTGTACACTGTATAAAATATCTGGGCGTAATCTGCAACAGCAGTTTTACATGCAGAGTCGTTATAGTAACGGTCGAAGACAAAGGCTTTTTTATATTTACAGATCTTATTTTTTCTTAAAAAATTAGCCATCAAGTGCTAACATTAATTTAACCCTCCGCAGAGCAATCATTCATTATATCATGACATTTGCTTGCCCCACCAGGGAATGTGCATCATCTGCAAAACAAGGTTTCCCGCAAGAATGACATATTTCCAAGCCCCCAACCAACCCCCGATTATCACGTTCCTTGACGCGGCTTGCAAAATTAGGTAGGTGTATGATCTTCTCACATAATTATGCAGGTAATAAACAGAAATCTTACAGAATCATGAGAATAATATTGGGACCCTGGGAAAGGTAATACCAAACTCCAAACTCAAAATATATAAGAGGTTGAAACTTGGCGACGGTCAAGCATGCGACCTTTCTGCTGACTAAGCCCCCATTAGGGCAAAAAGACAAGTACCATAAATCATGGCATGCTATACAAGGCCATGCACATACTGTATATTTGTTACAGTTTTCAACACTGTAGATATGCACTACACAACAAAATTTAAATGTGGAAATATGTACGATTCACACAGAGTCTCTTACATTAAGGTGAAAACAAAGCCTAGAGATGCTCAAGAATAGGGCGTGAGAAAGATATTTGAGTAAAAGAGCCTGGAAGTAAGAGGAGACTGGAGAAAATTGCATGGTAATGAGCTTCATTATTTGTAATCCTCAAATCAAGGAAGATGTGACGGGCGGGACATATGGCACGTATGGGGAGTGATAAATGTGTACAGGATTTTTGTAGGAAAACGCTTTTAGGAAAGAGACCAATTACAAAATGTAAGCTAATAAGGGAAACAAATTTATATTGGATCTTAAATAAATAATACTGGAGGGAACAGACTGGATTTACGTGTATCTAGCTGAGGACAGAAACAGGCACCAGGCTGTTGTGAACACGATAATGAACCTTCGCGTTCCATACAATGTAGGAAATTTCTTGGCTACCCGATGAACTGTAATCCTTTTAAAGGAGGACTCTTCTCCGTGGAGTTACTATTATTCTTGTCGGTTTGATCTGAATAACATTTGGTGTGCAGTGCAAATCGTGAAGTTCTTTATTATGTAATTTTCTCTACTATTCCGCTACTTCCTCCCTTTTGGACCCAAACGTGTTTCTCACTACCCATTTTGCGAAAACCTTCAGCCTATATTCTTCCCTGAATATGAGTGTAAACTTTCACACTCATACGACACGACAGGTAAAATTATAGTCATGCATACTTTACCTTTTAAAGCCTACTGGTTAATTGATGCACCAACCGGTTTAATGTGCATTCTACCCACACTGTATTTATGTGTTTTGTATTTATCTCAGAAAAAGCAGCGAA
>Ga0123354_10009063_pt1 | contig 15191 bp, 10 predicted proteins | sample TergutLab28metaG_2_FD_97872 | JGI IMG/M metagenome (GOLD analysis project Ga0123354, IMG submission 97872) | Labiotermes labralis P4 segment gut microbial communities from Petit-Saut dam, French Guiana - Lab288 P4 | ecosystem: Host-associated > Arthropoda: Insects > Digestive system > Gut ...
CGATTTTATCACCCGCACAATATTGGGTGAGAAGTACAGATCACTTAGCTCCTCGTTATGCAGTCTCCTCCATTCCCCCGTTACCTCGTCCCTCCTAGGTCCAAATATTCTCCTCAACACCATGTTCCTTATTTATTCGCCTACGACTGAAAATTGTTGCTGAATTCGTCATCTGTGTTCTGCTGTGGAATCCAAGAACACGTTTCAGGAAGTCAATGGAACACAGTGTAAGTTTATTTTCATACGTCAGTGTTACCAATTGCATCGTGTCCTCCCTGAAGAAGGCACGGTACGTATGTACCGAAATATGTTTGGAGAAACCGATTTAATATTCGTACTAGTTAAGAATGTTCATTTAGTTGGTATAATAGGAGGGGTAGGATGATATTAAAGATGCAGGGAATGGACAACTTTAAAATAATGAATGGATTACAGATGGATGCCACACGCCGATAAATAACAATGCAATGAATAATGATTCAAATTACGACGGCAGTTTCGCGCTTACGTCACATCCGCTTTTGAACTTAACAATTATACGTTTTTGAATTCGTTTCACAGATTGTGAAATTTACGGCCCATGCCAAGGAGGCTTACGGGCTCCGAAAATTTCTTTCCCACGTATCGCCCTACACAGTGTCACGAATAAGGAGGTAAACGCAAATCTTTCACTTCGTCAAAACTAAAATATTATGTGTTTTGCATATTGAATGTGTGGTTTTATTTTGATTCTGAAGTGCAAGTATCTTACGCGAAGGGTGAGTTTTAGGGTCCTCATGGACGTGACTGTGAATATTACCGTGTTGTGTTTTTTGACACCGTGTAACCTGTTATGTATTTACGAAAGCTATTGTTCACCCTGAAACAAATGAAATAGATTCCTGTGAAACTTTGATGTCTACCAGACTAAAATTGTCAATTGTTTTAAAGTGCGGTCTGTTTTTTTCACGAAGGATTGGCATGGTAATAAGGAGAAAATATAAGGTATAACAACATTACCTCCACAAAGTCCAACTCATTTTGTGTGGCATCACTCAGCGGGAATATCACAATCCTTGCGGTCCTTCTACTTCAGTCACGTGATCGCAGCTTCTACGTAAGCGCACCAATACTGGCAACTCCGCCGATCTGACTGATGTACGCGCTCACACTTTCGCGCACTTTCCTGACTTGTGACATCAGCCAAGGCTGCTAACGTTACCTAGCCTGAAGCTGGAGGCTTTGCGCAATTAATCCTACCAAATCGGTATCATTCAAAGTGTCAAGACGCATAATTTGTTCACTGAGGTAAGGTCTTCAGATTTTCATTTGTTATTAAATATCTTTACTTCGGATTATAAGCTACCGAAGATGTTTGCAACTATGCCATCTTATACACACGTTTTCTAGCTTACGCCTTTACTGTGCGGTAGGAAAACATAACAGTGAGAGGCAGCATGGCTAAAATTTCCACTTTTGTTTTGTGGATGTGAAGTTTTGATCTCTGGCATAAAGGAGAGAACAAGTTCGGGTAACTAGAATGTGTTGTACTCGCATATAGGCCTACATTTCACCAAGAACTCCTAATATTGTGATCAAATCAGTATAAGTTTTACTGTACAATCGATAATCGATATATTAGGCAGGCACACAAACCTTCAATTGTGGAATCTAAGTGGAGATAGACGGATCCCTGTGGCCGTGCGATCGAAGGTGGGTCTATAGCCGCTTTATTTTTGGGATCGCGGGTTCGAATTCCGCTCAATGCGTGGATATATGTCTCTTACGTTGTTTATGTGTCATGTAGGTAGCGGTGTCTGCGACGTGCTGATCACTCATTAAGGGGAATTCTAACGGTTTTGCGTGTGTCTATGTGTGTGTGTGTGTGTGTTGTGCGTGTGCGCGTGCGTGCGTGCGTGCGCGCGTGTGTGTGCGTGTGTATGTGTGTGTATGTGTGTGTGTACCTCAGACGTTGAGACGGCCATAGGAAAAACAAGAGAGGTAATGCACGTTTATTTTGTGTCTCGTTCGCTTGGTCATTTTTGAAGTTGAAACACAACAATGAATTCTGTTCGTGTGTGTGTGTGTGGTTGAGCTGCCTGTCACTGTAAACTACATAATAATACTGACTGTTACATACAAATACTTTTGTGGCAATTGTCTCGCCGGTAACAATAGAACTTAAGTAAGTCTTCATGTAAAGTGCCCAATGCTGCATTGAAACAAAAGACTGTTCGTTGCTCGTTGCCGTTTATAGACACACAGTTTGGCTAAACAGATCGTAATGACAGATAAAGTATTGCGCTGTTACTCAATTTTCGTAAGCTTTGCAGTAAAAAATTTTACGACAATTATGAAGGTGTCGGTGTTAGGCACCATGAGTGTGCTCCTGCATTCTTGTCTTAGATATCCCGCATAAAAATCATATTTTACGCACCGCACCGTATTGTAGTGCCGTCTGTGGCCTGTCCTGCTGTACCTTTTTTCCACATTACCCCACAAATAACACTGTTTTCGGAAAGAACTTGCTGAACAAAAAATGTGTGTTTTGATTTTATATATATCTCCCTGGACTATTTCTCGTTCTAAGAAGAATTCAGAGTGATATTACCATAAACGTACATTGATCTTCATGCAAGGTACCCGCTACTCTGCTCAGAGTTTTTAAAAAAACTTGAATCATAGCGACAGATTTTTCGTAAAATGCTCCAATGCAAACGTCTATAAATACGTGTCGAGTTGGAGCTGAGTTCTTAGTTGCAGAGAGACAGACAGACAGACAGACAGACTTGACGAATCTAGTATTTGCTTCTCTCAACTAAAAAACAGAAAATAACTTAGAGAATTTCGGAAGTGATTGTTAGGGTACTATTACATCTGGAATTGAGCAGTGCGAAAGGGAAAAAATGAAATTGATTCTCGTACGTCACGAGGAAGATATTTGGGAGGTTATGTAAAGATTTCGAGTGAAATTTGGCGCTGCGTAAGACGGAAAGTAGTGAGTAGAAGTTCCGGTAAGAGTAGAATTACCGATACAATTTTAATTATGTACCTACGACGAAGCCACAAAGTTTAGACTACCATTCCGGCATTTCTACCAATTTACTCTGCAGTCCATCAATTTATCATCATAATTCCGTACAAATCATAATGTTTATTCTTAAGTGGTGTATAAATGTGTAAACAGATATCTGTCAACAGTGCTTGAAATCTGAATTCTGTTAGTAGTTTAGACCGACTCATCACGTCTCCCCTCAGACTGCAGACTGTACAGTGCCTCTCATATGTGCCAGTGACAAGCGAAATCTTGGTGGTCGTTGCAGTGAACAGGACATCTGGTTACACGTGTGCATTTATCCATAATCCACGGCGCTTCAATCGTGCCTCCATACTGCCGCGCTCTTTACACATTTTGTATGACATCTGCTTGTTCGAAGACGTATATGAGTTCACCAAATTCAGAAGAATGAATTTTCAGTAATGTTGAAAAATTCAATTACTGTCTTATTCGGCAAGTTCTGTTACGGAAATGGGCATTCATTGATATGAGAATTATAAGAAGCAGATAAAATCCTTATATTGGAAAAATACTCTGTGTTTTCTTGTGTAAAAATTATGAAATTGCCCATCCCGTTTGCTGCACGGTCTAAGACGTGTGAGTGTGGCCCCTCGCTTGTTGAGATTGCGGGTTTGAATCCCACCGGGGTGTGGATATTTGTCTCTTGCAAATGTTGTTCGTTCTTCAGGTAGAGTTCCGTGCGACGGTCCGATCCGTAATCCAAGGGAATCCTACCGAATTTATGTGTTTGTCCATATGTGTGATAAGTTGAGACATTATGTTGCTACACATACAATGAGTAGGTAGACGAGATAAAATCAAAGATATATAATAAAATCACCTTACTAAATGTAAGGGGTTTTCCTTAAGTTGCATTGACGTCAGCACTTCTGACATGGCGGTTGGCATTTTGCTCGCTAGGTTCCAGGAAGTGTACCGGCAATACACATTTGATAAAAAGAGCACTTCTAAGTTGCGTAGCAAGTTTATTGGTGTTAAGTAAAATGCATTTATTTCCTGCTTTAGTGAACTGCAAAACTTTTAAATTAATTAGCCTTTCTGTGAGACTTAACTACATTTGACACAAATTCAAAGAATCTGCAGCTTTTTACGTAAATAAATTCCCATTGCTTCCTCACGTATCGCACTTCTTAAAATTCCATCGATAATCCTTTTATTGTTTAGCATTTTAAAGTGAGTTCTGTACTCGCATAGGGAAGTTATTCGGCTTGATTTAACGAAATTATGGTTTGGAATACTGCTGAAGCCTGCCATATGTAACAGACCTGCAATTTGATTCATTTAAAGTTGTACTTCATAACCCACTGCTATCTTGAAAGGTTTGTAGAATTCAAAATACGTGGTCAAGGAATTCGCACTGTGAAATAAACAGATAAACTTGTACTGCTGACTAGGGAAGAAATAGAACAACGGGGCATAATTGACAGAAAAACTGAAGTTGGAAAAAAGATACAGAATCAAGTGAATATTGCAACATTAATGTACAAGTGATCTCAAGCCAACTATCCTCTCTACGGATTATGACAGATCAAGAACAACCGTCGAATGTGGAATATTTCAGCTGTTGGGGTAACATGATAACAAATGATAAAAGATGTACCGTGGGAAATTAAATCCAGGATTGCCATGGCAAAAGTAGCCTTCAAAAAGAGGAAGGCTCTTTTCACTAGCAAATGAGACTTAAATTTTAGGAAGAAACTAGTAAAGTTCTACATTTGGATCATAACATCTTATGGTGCTGAAACTTGGATGCTTCAAAAAATAGATCAGATATATGTAGAAAGTTTTGAATTGTGCTGCTGGGGAGGGATGGAGATCAGTTGGACCGATCGTGTGAGAAATGAAGAAGTGTTACATATAGGTAAGGAGTAGAGGAATATCATAAATGCAGTAAAAAGAAGGAAGGCTAACTCGATTGGTCACATCTTGCGTAGGAACTGCCTTCAAGATAAGGCTATCGAAGGGAAGGGAGAAGTGAAGGGAAGAAGAGGGAGAAGACGTAAGCAGCTACCGGATGACCGTAAGGAAAAAAGAAGGTGCTGGAAATTTAAGGGTAAGCACCATAACGCACTATCTGGAGAACTCTATTTGAAGGCGTCCATGGACCGGTCTTAAGACATTATGGTGATAATGATGATGATGCTACGAATGTTCGAAATTTGAAGTGCATAGTTACACAGATTCACAGTTCTTGTATTTACAGGAACTTAGCGACAGCGCAATAGCGCAAGCAAAGAAATAGCCTCGTGTTGCAATTGACTGAACACACAGTTCTGCGGACACAACAAGCCGGCACATCCCGTGGAATTTTCTGAAGAGGTGCGAGCCTCCAAACAATACAAGAGCACACAAAAACGAAAAGGGATATTAAAAATACCATCAGCAGGGTCAAATCGGATTTTTTTTACATGTGTGTCTAGAAAACAGGTAAAGATGATTAAAATATTTGAGAGGAGCGATGGACCGAAATATGGTGCTGCAGTGTGCTGACAGAGACTGGACAACGGGAACTGTGACGTGTGGTTCTTTGAACACTGATATATACTGTGGGTATATGTTTGTTCATACACACATAAAAATGTAAGTGTATAATAATGCACACACACACACACACACACACACACAGACGTACATATATTTTTCTCAACAGGTTGTCGATAAATAATGAAATATCAAATTTAATGGACAATAGCCCATTGGTAACAGAGATGTTCCTTGAGGGCGGACGGACGGTCATTACAAAGTTAAGAGTCGCTTTTCGCGGTTTGGGCCCGTGTCTAAAATCTGGATGAAATGGAGTGGACTGGAAGTCCCTGCTTGCGATAGGGACCAGCGAGTGGCTTTTTGAAGCACAATTGATTTTCGGATCTTGCCATATCTTCGGAATTTTTGACCAGTTCAACGTCTGTCAAACGGGACATTCGGTAAATTTGTATTATAAAGTTTTCCAGTCCGTACATTCTTGTACATCGAATACGTCTTCAATATTCCTACCAAATACACATGATATATTAAATATATATTTTATTAAACCTCTTCTACATGTTTCGCTGTTTTACACACCATCTTCAGGGAGAACATCGTATTACTTGCTCAAAACAGTCTGCTTTTTACAATGTTGTGCTGTGTTACATTGGTTATGTCATGGAGCATAAAATACACAACATTTCTTATAGTTCTGCAATGTTTTTTACAATGATTGAAATTATATTTTGTGCTTGTTATCCTGTATGTTAAAAACCTTAAGAAACATAATTATAATACTCTATTTTTAGTACCTTAATGTATGTTGGTTCTAAACGGCTTCTGCTATTCTTTATTGTACGGTGTTGTGGCCATATATATTCACCGGGTTTCCAGTTATGCTTGTGGTCCTTGCGGTGCTCAAGAAGACCTCGTGTCATGTTTTTGAGCCGTCCCTTTATCTTGATTGGTTGAGTATATACTGAATATATCATGTGCATTTGGCTGGATTATTGAGGAAGCATTCGATCTGATGAATGAGTTCTAAAATTTAACGTTGCTGGCAGGAGCTGCGGTAAAGGCAACTGGTAAGCCTTCTCAGTAAAGGTACGTATCAGATCTTACCTATGCGCACGTACCGTATGCAGGACGGGACTTCCGTAAGTTATTTAAAACTTTGCAGCAGAGTTAGTGAAGGAACCGAGGAAACCCATATTACGTCCCTCGCTTACTGCTTGTTGCAGTTAGTATTAAAATATCACTAGGCTATTAGTATGGGACTGTTACAGACTGACAGACATACTAGCGTTTTTGAAAATGACTTCAGTAAACGAATCCTCGTTGGAAGATACCTTTGAAGAATTGTAGAGAAGAAACTCTTTCTGAATGAAATGTCATTCAGAGTTACAGCAATTACGTTTTGAACTTCATAATTCTTTTCTTTATTGTAAAGAAAGAAAGCTTGCACGGCGCCCCCCCCCCCCACCTCTTCTTCATATTCCTTTGAAGCTTGAAATTAGATTCCCTTTCCCCGTGCAGCATTTGTGCGTACGTAGAGCGGTCTGAAGCACTTCCGCTGTTTAATTCCCAAGTACTGTACCTGTTTTATTGTATTAAACGTAACCATTTTCCTTCTGGTGATGTGATCATTCAGTGACTCGATAGAAGTCATCTGGCGGCCACCCATCCATTGAAGACACAGTGTTACGTTAACCACCCTACACACAGTTCCTCCTCTATATACCATCTAATTTTTCATCACAAAATTTGCATTTTACATTGAGTATGTAGGTCTGTTTTGTTCCGTTTGCCCCCATAATTTTCACTCTGATTATGTACTTAAGTTAACCGGCTGGTCTTTTTAACTCAGATGGATTTGCTTATGAGCAGCGAGAATTAAATTTATAACAATTTGTTCAGGGTCTCAGCAGATAGCCTACAGTTCATTCCCCTCCAATATTCATGAATAAATTCGCTAATTCTTTATTTAGAATTATCCTTGTCCCCTGCAGCAAACTACTTTACAATATTTATCCCATGATTTTACATGCAAATTTTAACGCGCATGTTTTATCTATATATCTGCACATCGCTAAAATAATTGCTCTTTCCTTCGATAACTGCCTTCCTGAAGTTGGCTATTGTAGGCTTTAATGTGTAAGAGGAATGTCATGTGTTTATAAATATTGTCTGTTATTGTTGTGCAAATATTGAAATAAATTTTGTGAATTTTAATAGTTTTTGTATCTTAAATGAATGCGTATATGAAATGTGAATGTGATTTCAGTCGGAATCGAATCCCGAAGAGTGCGAGTATTTATTCTATACCCCACATTCATTATGTAACCCACATTTATTTTGTACCCCACATTTATGCTGCACTACGCATTTATTTCTGTACCCCATGTTTATTCCGTTCCCCACATTTATTCTGTACATCACATTTTTCTGTACCCCACATTTATTCTGTACCTCACATTTATTCTGCACCTCACAATTATTCTGTACCCCACATTTATTCTGTTCCCCACATTTATTCTGTTCCCCACATTTATTCTGTACCCCACATTTATTCTGTTCCCCACATTTATTCTGTTCCCCACATTTATTCTGTAACCCACATTTATTCTGTACCCCACATTTATTGTGTACACCACATTTATTCTGTTCCCCACATTTATTCTGTACCCCACATTTATTGTGTACACCACATTTATTCTGTTCCCCACATTTATTTTGTAACCACATTTATTCTGTTCCCCACATTTATTCTGTACCCCACATTTATTCTGTTCCCCACATTTATTCTGTTCCCCACATTTATTCTGTACCCCACATTTATTCTGCACCTCACAATTATTCTGTACCCCACATTTATTCTGTTCCCCACATTTATTCTGTTTCCCACATTTATTCTGTTCCCCACATTTATTCTGTATCCCACATTTATTCTGTACACCACATTTATTCTGTACCTCACATTTATTCTGTTCCCCACATTTATTGTGTACCCCACATTTATTCTGTACCTCACATTTATTCTGTACACCACATTTGTTCTGTACCTCACATTTTTTTCTGTACCTCACATTTATTCTGTACCCCACACTGTCCAGAATAGCTCTTGGACAAGTCAAGCTTCCTGTTCAATGGGTGAACTTGATTATTCGGTAAGGTTTAAATCGGCCAGGCAGTGAAACGAATCATTAATCTATCTAACATATGGAGGCTAAAAATGTGTGAACTGTATTTTCGTTAACCTCTACCTGTTCGTTATTCGCAATAAACAATAAACTGTACAGGGAGAGATTTTCATTTAAAAGTTTTGTTTTAATACCCCACTTTTTGTCATTCGTCTCTCCTAAATTTTCGAAGAATTTCGAGATGTTCGCAATATCTGCCACGTATTTGCTATGTTTGACACATACAAATCACTTCCTAGTTGTATAAATTCTCTCTGAATTTGCATTTAATTGCAGATGAGTAGTGGTTCCATAACATCTGGACTGTGGAGAAATATGTATACACCATGGTGGCTGGACCAAACTGTGACAACATCTGTAAATATATAAGCACACGTTTCCTTTTTTAAACAGCAAATTTACCTTCGGAGGTTTTTAAGTATATTCTGATATATTGTGGGGAGATTTGTCTAAATTCTTCTTGACTTGAATGTTTATTAGTTTTGCCCAGTCGCATAGGAAATTAATTCTGCCGCAAAATAAATTTAAAAAAAAAGGAACCAAGTAACCAAAAGATGTTTTAATCGTGAGACTCTCTTATGCGTAATTTACTACATAAATATGTATTTATAATAATAATAATATTTAGTGTATATGACTTACATTTTTATACCAATAAATTGGCCTACATTATGTGGGAAGGTAGTGACACTTGATGAGCCGTTTGCGGTAATTTGTAACGTATTAACACACTATTTTGTTCCATCGACCACAGAATACTCGTTATAAATCGGAGAACGTCAAAATGAGGAGCGTTATAACTGGCCTGCACGGTAGGCGATAGAGCAAGGCTGATGTTCAGTGCCAGCGGTTGGTCTATTAGATTGACTGACAGGCGCTGGATTTGCGGACCAGAGCGGAATGTCAACTATCCCGTACAAGTAAGAGGGAGGTTATTATGTCCTCATATCCTCTACAAACACACCGCCCAATAACAGCGTTGTCCATTTTGAGAGGAGAGAAGAACATAATCATGACTATAGTCAAATTGGTGGTAATAATTCCGTATGAGCGATTGTATTACGGCACCCTCAAACCAGATATACAGCCGACTAGATTAGCCTAAGTAACATCTCATGAATGGTTACACTTAACCGCTTATAAAACACACACACACATATATATACAAATATATTTTTTTCTTTTTTCTGCTCAGAATTTCGTAGATATATAGTGAGTTTATCTTTTAACATGATTTCAGTACTCATAAGACGTAATTTCCACAGTGATTGTCCCACGATGCAGCTGTACGTGTGTGGGATTTTTTTTTATGGCACAACAGCCCCCCCCCCCCAGTGGGGTGGGGCCCCCTCATTAACGAGGATTCACGATCACACTCAGACACACCACAGTCGGTAGGACTCCTCTGGAGGAGCGATCAGGCCCACGCAGAGACTCCTACCTGACAAAACACAACATTCACAAGAGACACACGTCCAAGGCCCCGTCGTGATTCGAACCCACAAACCCAGCAAACTGACGGTAGCAGACCCACACCTCAGACCGCTCGGCTATAGCTTGTATTTGCATTAAGTAAATGTATGTAGAGAAGTGTAATATTACAATGTACATTCATACTTATTATTCGAGAGTTTTTATTCCTCCTTATGTATCTGGTAATACCGGGGGTTTTGTAAATGTAACTCCATTTTTTTAACACCATCGACCGAGATTTATGTTGACTAATTACAATATTCGGACCACCCGGTGACGCAGTTGGTTGAGGCACTGCGCTACAGGACGGAAGATCAAGGGTTCGATTCCGGATGGGGTCATTGGGTTTTTAATTTGACTTAATACTTCCGGCCGTACTTTGGTCCTGGGGTCGACTCAGACGCTAACAGAAATGAGTAGAAAAAATAGGTCCTGGGTGGTAAAGGCGGCCGGTGGGTAGGGCTGACATTCTTACCACTTATATATGCCGACTGTCTTGAAATCTGAGAGCCTCATACTCCCGGAACGTTCAGGGCCTGTCCAGATCCTGTACATGGTTTTCTTTATCTTTTTAAACAAAATCTTGTTTGAGGTGCTAACCTCAGGTAATGTCATCTAGAACTTGCACCAATCTTGTCACTTCGTTTGGCCACTTGCCTTTCACTTTGCACAAAAATTCAACTAAATTTTTACGTAATCCCACGTTTTTATTACAGCTGCATATTTTCCTGTATACCAGATCTTTATTTATGTGTAACCATCTGACATCTATCAATCGTTCTGTCCACATTTGTCATAAGATTTAAGTAACAAATGAACCCCATTGTAATATTCGTCATGTGGGAGGGGGTGGGGGCATTTTCCATTTTCTGCATCTCCTTTTTTAAATCTTAATATCAATAATGCCAATTTAAATCTTCGTAACTCAGTTTTTCCATTGGAATTACGTTATTCTATAAGCAAATTCCCTTCACTATTGATGTTCGTATTCCAGCATGAGACTAGAGATTTACTACAAGCTTGTTATGCCCTTGTAAAGATACTTAAGGGGAGTTGGTTAAATACAGACAGACCTTGAAACTTTAGTAACATATTTGTAAAATTTGTGACGGATTTCTGCTGTCTCTGATGCGATGCTGTGTAGTTTTGTAAAAGGGTAGTAACGCTTCGGAGGACCATACTGACTCCTCGGTATAAGTGTGGCATCTCTGCCATTGTGCATATGAGTACTTTCTGCTTCTCAGTTATAGAAGAGATGCTGTACGTGTCATGTGATAAAGCATTGCCCAATAAACCTTTCGTAAAAGTAGACAGTATGGCTGGTCAGTTACAGGCGAAGTATCTCAAAATCTAAGAATTGAAACACCCTCCTTTTGCTCAAGACAAAACAGGTAATTTTGTAGTTACAGTCACGTTCGCCAGGTGGCAGTGATTGCTCAAATATTCGGACGTTATTGAGCGGTCGGGAAGTGCCTACACTTCAGCCAGTATTGCAGCTTCAACCCTTGCATATCGAAAGTTATGTATAGGTAGAAGTGCAGCTTCGTGTACCACACAATCATGGCATAAGTTTTCGTATTCATGGCTTGCATTATCAGTAAGAGAGATATTCCACAGGATCCCGTAAGTGTTGTAATGTATAAGAGTGGGTCAGTGGAAGGGATGGCTATAGACACAGTGGCTGGGAAGGAGAGTGTTAAGTCTGTCCTTTTAAATACACAAAGGTTGTTCACAAATAGAAGCTGTAATAACATCAACACACAAACGACTGCAAAGTGACAGAAAATTGGAACAACATCTTTGGGAAATCAATTTATTTGTCCCGTTACCAATGAAAAAGTCCGGAAATGTGCCCATTAACTATGCTTTGAAGTTATACGTAGACCGTGCAATATATATATATATATATATATATATATATGTAATTGAATTCATTAACATAAAATTATTTCGTATGGCTATTTTCATGAAGTATGCTACCAGTATACGAAAGATACATTATGTGTGAAGATAAAATTTAAAATTTAATTTCGTTGATGATGATGATTTACAGCACAAGTACACTATTATAATAATATCATGTAGTGTTGGCAATATATATGTATATAGAATATATACGAAGATAACGATTACACTGGACTCAAAATCACGTGCATTCAAAATATATGAAATTGGTAAAATTACCTCCTACCAATGTGAGTGGTAAACCCACCATGTCCACAAACTGTGTCCAGTATTAACGGTCACTGTCTTCAGTACAGAGTGACCGCTATCAGGTGAATTTTGTGCAGTTTGTTGTGAACGACTTCGTTCAGATATACATCTCTGTCTGTCTGTCTGTAAAGAACGTTTTTGGAACAGCTGAATTGGTTCTGTTGGAAGTCAGGAAGATTATGTAGTTTTTCGCTAAAGTATGTCAAAATATTCTAATTTCCGCAGAAATCGGACGATAAAAGAAATCTTTACTTTGAGACTTGCTTGCATTTCTGCACGCAATGCAAATTTGTATATTGTTATGGCTATCGGGGTAATTTAGGTTGTGTGAGAATGCGGTCAAGTTCTATCGCCGCGCGTATGTTCCCTAGAAGTGTTGCGTCTCGTCCTGTGTAATCCGTATCTCTGGTTGCTTTAAAACTCGATATGGCCTACTGTACGATTAGTACCCATGTTAGTTCAGTCTAAAGCGATCGTGTAACTTTAAATCACAGTTGAAAATATCTATTGACCCTACGTCTTCGACAGTGACCTTTTTGGCACTGTCTGTTGTCCGTGTAATCTGAGTTTATTAACCCTTTAAACTCCGAGTTAAATCCCATCTGCCATTTTCTGGCATTATTAGGAGCTCACCATATTCTCCACGTTAGCAGGTTAAGGGTTAACGTCGGATTCTTCTCTCTCTACACCGACTTCCGTAAATCCTAGCTTCCTTTCTATTTCAAACTGTCTCCCATAACCATTTATCAACTGATGCGACTTGTCTTGCAAACATGACACTACATAAATATTACAAACATAAGAAAATATTTGGAAAATACTATAAATTTTAAGCAGTATTTTATTGTATTTTATTGTGTTAACAGTGTTATCTACTTCAGTGGAACAGACCTGTAAAATACCAGAATTAAAGAAGGCAGCCAGCGGTGACAGCTGTACATTTTGTACACAATAGATCTATTTTGTTCTCCGTTTGTATATCGCAATGGATTTCTTCGCTTTAAATCAGTAACTGTGGACACAATAGGTCTCATTTGATATGAAATTTCCTAGCACTAAGTCATGCTTAGATTTTGGAATAAATACATTTTTTAAAGCTTGCTGTAATCGGATTTTATGAACTTGTTTCCATACCGTATCATTAATCTGTCCCTTGCAAAGCATTTTATGTGTACACGCTAGACATCAAATTGAAACTAATTTATCGGAATAATTCTGGGCATTGCTAAACACTGCAGAATATATTTTTAACGATTTATTGAGACACTCAAATGCCGTAGGAAATAACCCGAATTTTGTGTTTGTTGACTGGAGTGAAAATAATTACGGATTCCAGATAGCAACTTATGTTAAAGTGTAAGGCTCAGAAATTGGCAACTATACGAGGTGGTAAAAAATAATTACAGTATTTCTATATAGTAGCTAGTGTTTTTTATGATTGCTCGCGTTGACAGAGAACGAGGTTATTCCACATTGTTGGTATGTTTCGAGTGATTTTTAAATGAGCTGATTTTATATTCAGGAGATGTAGGAAGGACTGGAGACTAGACTGGCGTTTTGACGCACAAATGAAATAAAGAGTAAAATAATAAAAAAAATGAGTAAAAAGATTGAAATTTCTGTGTACGTCTGTTTATACGAATTTTCAGATAAAAATTAGGCAAAGAAAAAAAAATTTCTTTGTGCTTGACGAATCGCCATGTCATGAATCAAGTGGAGGAATGGAGTTGTAGCCCGATATAAATATATTATTGACACCGCCGCTAGATGGCAGTTAATTGTCAGTGTCACGCTCCGGTCTTTTTATTCCAATGACGAAAGGTTTATGGTCCTGTTGCAGGCTGATATGTCGTGCAGAACACAAAATTCTCTCTCTCCTCCTGAGAAAGGAACCTTCCATATTTGAGGGCGACCATCGCTAACCTAATCATTGAGAAATACTGACATATGTTTCACTGTCACTAAATATCGAATCAAAAGGGACAAACGTGTTTGTAGGCGTTGTTAGACGCGGAGCGTTTTAGAAATTATTGAACCGCCCGAAAAAAAAATTATTGGAGCTTAAATTACAGCCTGTAACATTTGACAGTGGTTCGTTCTAACCACAAACTTGCATCAAGTCGGATGGTAATGGACTTGCAAACTGCTGATTTTACAAGACTTTAGTACGTTATACTATGAACTACAGGCAGATAATTACTGGAAAATTATTTACCTGTCGACAGTGGACTTTTATATGTGTCAGTGGTTGTCGTTGTCTGTTCGTTACACTATTATTAAATTGGACATTGTCCACTGCCTGTTGTGCAGCTGGACAAGACAGCCAACGTAACAATGAGGCGCGTTCATGCAACCGTTATCGCAGTGGGAAATCAGTGATTGTTACATATTCTGACTGTGATTTTGTAGCCTTAATTATTTAGCATGCAATGCGCATGCGCTGTATAATATTGCCATCTGTGACTTATTGCGGCTCTGAAACACTTTTCCACGTTGGAAAATTGTATGTAGTCAAACACAACTGTGTCACATGAGGTGTATTTAATGACTATATAATGAACAACTACATGGTTCGGCCTGTACTGGCCATCTTCAGGTTGTCTTAGGGGAACTTAAGATCTCACTATAGGCATGCATGCGCACGTGAGCGTGTATGTCTATAGTAAGATCTTAAGTTCCCCTAAGACAACCTGAAGATGGCCAGTACAGGCCGAAACATGTAGTTGTCCATTATATAGTCATTAAATACACCTCATGTGACACAGTTGTGTTTGACTACA
>Ga0123354_10009064_pt1 | contig 15190 bp, 7 predicted proteins | sample TergutLab28metaG_2_FD_97872 | JGI IMG/M metagenome (GOLD analysis project Ga0123354, IMG submission 97872) | Labiotermes labralis P4 segment gut microbial communities from Petit-Saut dam, French Guiana - Lab288 P4 | ecosystem: Host-associated > Arthropoda: Insects > Digestive system > Gut ...
AGTCGAAACATGTAGCCTTGCTTAAGAATAAAAAAGATTGTGCTGACGTATACTGTGTAACGTTAATTGAATTGCAAGCACATCGTGATGCCTTCATTCAGAAAAGTACAAGTAGAAACATACGCTGCACATTTTCAAGAAAGTTTCCGAAAGATGGCCAGCAGTTAAGGCCGAAACATGGCGGGGCATTAATGAACAAATAAAAGTGTTGTGCAACAAGTTGGTGTTTCATTTAACATATGTACGGCATTTGCACGGACAGTTCACAACTTTAAAATTTAACATTCACCCGGGTAGTCCTGTCTTGCATTGTGTGGATCCATAAGATATATTACGCTTTTCCGGTAGAAATCTCTGCTGATCTATGCCCACAGCCGATAGATTCCACATCCGTAAACCGCACGTCTTGCAGATCGTTACGTAGGGTTCATTAATGAAATGGATGAGCTGGGAATCGAGCTGCTGTTCTAAGGAGGTGCAGAACCGGCTCACCGAGTGTCCTGTCCAGTGGGTCTCGGGGGCTCTTTCGCGCTGTTAAAACTGACCTCCGAATTTAGTAGCGAAGTTAAGAATGCTTCGAGCCGTTCGCCACTCATTCGTCTTCGTGGCATACAGCTAAGGACGAGAACAGCCTCAATTTACGCACGCCTGGGCTTTACAGGCAACTCCACTCGGGATTTCCAATGGAAGTATGCGAAACTGTCACTCCTGTGTATACTGCCTGGTAGTGATCATCATCCTTCACGAGTTAGGCCTTGATAGACCTGTTTCAGCCTCGTCTAATAAATATCCTCTTCAAGGGTTTTCCAAGTCTTCTTCCATATAGTCTATAATTCACCATTATAGTTGGCATCCTGTTGTTCATTCGTGTTACATGTCCTAGCCAGTTTGATTTGTATCGTCTTAGTTTCTCGTCATCATGTTTTACTTACTGCATAGCAAATCTGGTGTTAATTGATTCAGTAAGCCAGTTACTGTACAGGTGTTAAATCTGCAGACCGAAGTCGGTGTAATATACCGACGCTGTCAGTAAAGTTGCACGAGTCTGAAGATGTTAGCGCAACGCATTTGGAACGTCGGTGTAGAGATTTTGAGGTCTGTTCCGCCTTCTAGCGTCATTCTGTACACGTATAACGCTGTGTAGGATCAAATATGCAATTTGGGGAAGATCGTAATAGTAATCACGATATTATGTTTCGGTGTACGGTCTTTCGATATGTGACACCGTGTAGTTTGGTAGATAGAATCAACTTTTGTTGAAACCTAATCCACTTTCGGGTATATCCGCCCAGGAGGATGCTGAAGGTACCCGAGACATGTTGCTACCTTCCAACAAACTACACGGCTTCACGTACCAGAAGACCTACAGTAACGCTTCCTTCAAATCTCAAATTGGATTTCGCATGCATCGGATAACGTGTGTTGTTAACCTCACGTGGATATCAGAAACAATTACAGACGTTTGCGTTGTTCAGGAATATGTTCTGCGTGGTTTTTCTTTATGCGCATTTTCTCCAGACAGTAAATTTGATATGTTCATTGTGTTGGTTTGAGACGCGCATATTTGTAGATCTTATCAGCCTTCTATAATGCGACAGGGAACAAAGCATGCTTTCTGTGCGTGTGTGTATTTGTGTAGAAAGACTGAGAATTGGCCTTCGCTTATGTGACAGTTGTTTCACACTTCCCACGAACGGAATAACAAATGATACACTGTGCTGCTTGAATTAATTGCTTTGAAGTGGCATCTCTGCACGTCATTGAAGTGGAAGGGTAATAATCGAAACAGGTGTGCTAGGTAGCTGGTCTGCCGTATGTTATCCGGAAAAAGCTGTTAGTTGTTCATCTGTTTCTCAGTATTTATGGAACCCGGTGGTTAGTTTCCGTGTTCGCAAACACCCACTTGTGTCCTCTGTCCATACCTGTAGGTCACCCTTGACGTCGCCTCTGATTTAATGTTTTATTTTAGATATATGTTTTCAACCGTTTTTTGTATTCAGTCCTCATCTGGTAATTGGTTTGGATCTCACCGTCCATGGTCCGATCACACCAAAAATAGTTTATGAAAAGTCCAAATTATAAAGATCTATGAATTGAGTTTACTCCAGCCATCTGTCACGTCCTCATGTATAAGTAAGCTTGAGACTGCGGAATGATTGGTTTGACCTTGCTGTAAAGGAGAAGTTACCGATTTTTAAGGTGGTAATAATTTTTGAATGTTCTTGTTGCGACACTTCGTTGTGCTGCCAATGGTCTAATACGGGTCACAGTTTTGGAAACAGGCAGAATATTAACATAATATTGTCTGTACAACCATTGAAATTCGTGATAGACGTTAGCATTTTCTGCGCATTTTTTAACCAGAAGTTGGAAAACGCCCTTCTAATTTCATCGTGTTTGTACATACACCAGTCCGCAAATGGTAGCTCGGAGAACCACCCAACTGAATTGTCATGAAATGTGATACTGGTAATATGAGCTATCGAAAACATAGAAGAAAACCAAGAATGAATAGAAATCAGTTTTATGCCTTTTCCTGTAGAAAATGCGTAATTGGAAAGTTGCCTTTTAAATCTCACAGAAAAGTTTAATAAGTTACCTGTATTTTGGGTTCTGCGCTGCGCATTTTCAGAAATTATGAAATTAGGCGTGTTTCGAATTGGCTGTAAGAAGCATGAGTTGATGTCTGATAATTTTGAAGTTTTGTGTGGTTGAAGATGCAAGCATTTTGGGCTGTTGCGTTAAGTTACTGCAGGCAGGAAAATACGAGGTTTTGTAATGCTGTAACAGGGGTGCACAAATCCCGGGCGTCAGGGTACCATGGCGAATACATTTTTGTACGGTGGGGCCTAATATTTATGGGTCTTTATTATGGGATTTGCTTCCTGTGACCATTCTGACGCCTAGAATTTTAAGGTGGCTCGTATATTTTTTGGGGACTCTTTGTAAATCCTCTGAAGTGAAATTTCACCTTAGAACAGGCCATCTAGGCTTTGATGGGGAGTAGAGGCATAGCTGTACTCGTTTTAACATCGGCGCCAGATGGGGTGGGTGGTAAATGCCACGCCTCTGCCTCTTTACCCTCGGAAATGACCCAGTACCCATTGTACATGAGGTTGGGTGGGTCTCCGGGGCGGCCTGATCGTGTGCGGGAAGTCTTCTCCTACAGGGATTCCATCCCCGGACCGTCCAGTCAGTAGCGAGTCGCTATACCCCGTTGAAGCCTCAATTACAGGGGTGCTGATAAGTCCTTAGCCCGACCAAGAAGAAAACAAGCTAATGTTTCTGTCAGAATGATGTGAATTTCATTCGGCGCCTTGCCGTGCAGGAAAAGAAACTTGATGACAGCTCGCGTCTCGATGTTGTTGAAATCGTGCGCACCCCTGGCATGCTTCCGAGCTTGTTTCCTTCCCGGTCGGGCTAAGGACTTACCAGCACCCCGGTGCTACTATGAGAAAGTAGTGGGCAAAAACATTCATTGAAGGGTGTAAGAAATGTGTACATGATGCACGTAATGTTAGTATATTACGTTTATTGACGTTGAACCTTTCTTTTCGTTACAGAATATTGTTTGTTTGTTGCTTTGCGTCAAAGTCGGAGACAGTTATCCATAGGCATATGCGGAGTTTGGTCCGTATGCTTTTGTTTGGCATGGCATAGTTACTTTTTCGCATGGCCATTACGAGGGTTTGTACTGAAATTAGCTTTTGTGGTAAATGTCTACCGACGGTTCCTGTGTCCGCCACTAAGATGACCAGACGGCACTTTCACCTCTTATGTAATACTAAGTTGAAAAGTCCGTCCATCACACCTTGTTTCTTCATAACGGTCTTAAGAGAAACTACTCATTGGTAGACACAAATGTAGGATCCCACCATACACAGTACTTTAATGCTGTACAACAATGTGCTACGTATTTTGGCTCATCAGAACCATCATCGGGCACATTTATTACGAAAGTATAGGGCATCTTAGGTTTGCAACATGCAATTTCTTCGTTCGGCGAGATCTCACGTACTATTTATTATTTTAATAAGTAATCATATATTAGTAACATCTCACTAACTATGGAACTGCACGTTGCAAAATATACTTGAATTTTAAACTGTTGTAATAAGGGTGCCTGATGACGGTTCTGATGAACCGAAGCATGTAGCGCACTGTTGTATAGCATTAATGTGTTCTGTTCGACAGTACACTGCGTGTGTATATAATCGTACAACGGTATGAATTTGAATAAAATTATTCGTAGTTGGGAAATGTTTGTAGTGCGTGCAAAAAGAACGCCGGAAATGTGAACATTTGACTCATTTGGTGTTCATTTCGAGGGTTGTAGGCAGTGGCATTGATAAGGACCCCGCAAACCTCGTGACGCGGCTTTCCCCCACCCCCACCCCCACCCCCACCCCCAAACCTCGCAGAATACTAAATTTTGTTGGTGTGTTATTTTGGCCTGTATTCTATTCGTCTGATAGAAGACGGTATTTTGAGAGAGATGGGTGTGCCTTCGTTAATAATTTTACGGGCCGGCCTATAATTATTGACAGAGGTACTCCCCGGTCATCGAGTCGCGTGGGACCTGCGACCCGTTATCGTACGCCACTGGCTGAAGACAAAAGACAGGAGTAGCAATGCTTTACACCTGCATGGTTTTTTTTTTAAATATATGAACTATGTGTTTAGTGCGTATAACAAAAGGTTTCATCCCCGCAGTCTCTTAATATTTGATATATCGTTGTATGAATATTCACCGTTTCGTATTTTCAGACTTTGTTTTGAATATTGTAATGCAAAGAAGTTTTGTGTAATTTCACACAGCTTGTGTCACGACTCCTTAAATGCTTCAAATTGTACCTATGTTAGCCGTTTTATTGGACCCATAATCACGTGGTTAGTATAAAGAATATATATGTTTGGCTTTTGAATATGTTCCTTATTCCATGCATTAATTAGTTTTGTGGTGCACTGCTCGGAACTCCGGCAGTCCACCACACAGACAACACTTCACCTACACTCTGGATTAGAAATCACCATATTACTGCTGTATACATCACTCCACACACACACACACAAATAATTTTAACTTCCACTGTTTTGTAATTGGCTATTTTTATCCTGTTTTATTTTACATTAATATTCAAAAGTAAAATTTTAACCGAAATTATATATATTTTTAATATTATGGAATATTATGAGGCGAAGGTGACACATTTAACTTGTATCGTCACCCTGAAGGTGGCCCGATTACTGGCCGAAACATGTTGGTGAACACATCATAAATAAAAATGCATCAGAATTAAAGCACATTTGTTGGGTTTTTATATATATTTTACAAAAATGTTCTGCTGTTCGTGAATATGACGTGCATGCCGTGTTGTTTACAGTGCGAGCAGCATTGCACGGTTCGTATTCATATTTGATGTTATGGGACTGCAGACGGTGCTTACGTCAGATATGTGACAGTAAATTAATGTTGTGTTTGTTATTTAACTGTCTCCGTGCAAAAAACAAACCGAAGAAGGTGGCTGTAGCCGTGACGGTTTTGACGTGTGTTTGGGTGGTGTCCATTTCGTATATGAACCATGATACTGACTGTTTCGAGTGAGGTTTTTTAGTAGTTTTACTGAAGGCCGTCCTAGCAGATACTGGGATACTAACCCTACACTGACAGCAGACGTGTTCCACATCCTATGCAGTTCATTATTCACCGACATCCAATTTTTCGGGCTCTGTATATCCAGAGCACGGCCAGTTGGGGAGATACAATTGGGTGGCCGTACTTGGAAGTAGTCATGAATTGACGAGGCGAATAGAGAAGTTTAAAGTATTACATACAAAATATGATAAAACAGGCTGTCTCTTACGGATTTTGATAACCTTAAACCGACCCGAGCCTGAGCTGCTGACATCGTCTCTAAATAAACTACAAACACGTAAATGATGTGGGATGCAACAGTGTGGGATTAATGACTTTTTTACCGACGGTATTTTTGGTGAAGCAGTACAGTTGCTCAAAGAAGGGGTCATGTGCACACTTGCTTACGGCCAAGATCAGCTCTGTGGACGCTTGTTTTCAGCAGCTGTGTCGTGTTCTCATATGAATTTCATATGTCTTGGCCTACTACTTTTCGTGTGACTTCTTGTTTCAAAGACTGGTTCAACCTGGTGAAGAGTTCGGTCGCTCTGTTGCCTGCTTGCTTTTCGGCCAAGAGCTCTTTGGCAGATTTTCAAGTCGGTGGGTATTGTATTTGCCAAGGTCATAGGAGAGAAGGATCTGGTACGGGCTTTATTCTCTTAAAACGTGTTCCATTGCATGGTACATTGGCAGCAAGGCCGTGCAGCGTTATGGTACGAACAGTTACGAAATTGCGTTTTACGCCCTGGTGCCCGCAGGGCCTCATGTGCGGCGTTGAAAATAAGATTCCTTTAATCTCGTAATTTTTATGAGTGAAGCTAGGACGATTAGCGCCTGAAATACGTGTTGGAATTACGATCGTTTGTAAACTCCCTGAAGATGGCCTCTTTGTGTCGAAACATGTTTAGAACCTAATATGAATTATATTTTATGGTGTTTTATTGTATTGTAATTAGTGACTTTTGTTGGTTTATAAAATGGAAAGAAAGAAAATGCAGGGCATGAATAACGTTAAATTCTCGTGTGCAGGTTTATTAACAGCACAGTAGTTGCTGTGTTGAAGGCATCAGGCGCATAACATTCTAGCTTCACGCTGGGAAGTTTTCGGGTTCGTGTCTTGGTCCGGAGATCGTTTGTCCTAGCTGAGTTTTTTTTTTTTCGGTCTTCCCATCCTAGGCGGATTCTTGGTTGGTACTGTCATTAAGGCACAACCGCATACCTGAGTATCCGTTCAATATCGTTCATTATTCGCCTTACGATTCGTCAGTGTATTATAGTGCGACGTCATTAGATAAGTCACAAGTACGTGTGTAGCACCAGTTTTAACTTGAAACAACACTTCGTTTTTCCCACATAGTATATATGCGTGTTTCTTACACTGGAACTGACGGAGAATGTGTAATTTTTTACGGCGGAGGTTGTTCTGATTAGCATGTGACAAACAAATTGTGCGTCGTTACATCCCCATAAGACCTTAACATTAATATATCCGTGAGATACTCCGTATCGACTTAGAAAACATTCGGGGGTTCAGATTGCACTGTATTGTCACAGGGTGTTTTAGAAGTTGTAACACACACTCATACTTCAGTGGGGTATAAATTGTTTTGGGATTCTGCCTGAAGTTCCGCGGTTCTACGGCACAGACCAGCAGAGGTTCATTAACCACGGTTTTTGCGCACCACTGCGATTCGTAGCAGAGATGAGGGCGTTTCTTTCATTTCTCTCCCTCTCTCGTTGTCTTTATCCCTCTCCCTCCAACTACGGTCCAAGATACACGGACCGTCTGAGAGGTCAACTCAGCCCCGTTTCAGGGGGTACCCGGGGTGAAGCAGCCGGGGCGTGAAGCTGATTTCTACCTCTAAAGTTTACAGTGTGAGGATCCATACCTCCATTTTCTCCTGTGCCTTCATTGTATGTTGCGTTATTAAGCACAGGGACAGCGTTACCTTTACCCTTCAATATTTCGATTATCCATGGCTTTCCATTTGTATTCATTTTGCCAAACGTGCTGTTGTATGAACACGCGGGAAAGAAATTCATGTCTTCCTGCTATGCAGAGCTGTATATGCAAGCGAATCTAGTTGTGTATCTTCCAGATCGCCATTGTGAGGGCCTTTTTTGATCCTCATATTATTTGTACGTGTTTGTTTCAAACGTGCTATTGACTTTTTTGTGTTTTTACTGAAGGTGCGATTATCTTTGGTTTAGATGAATGTTGGCGGCAGCAGCATTTTCCCTAACCCCAGGCGTCTTATAAATTCGCGAACCACAGTGGTTTCAGGAACGTGACAGCCCGCGGCTGGCAGGCGATGGCTGTGTTGTAGGTGTGTTCGTTCAACTTACCGCGCTCGGGCTGTTTTAATCCTTGCGACTATCGTGTATATGGAAGTGAGCGCAGGGCGACTGTTTATTTAATTGTGGCGACGAAAAAGTCGCGGCATGTTCCGTTTCAAGGGCGACACGATTGTCGCTTGACGACTGCTTGTACAAATGCAACAAAGAGATATGTGGACGCGCGCGCACAGGCGACAATCCCTGCAGTCTCACCGTATGCAGTAAAAGCCCTTTGCTAGTGAGAGTGCGGTCTTGTTCATATAAATAAATATGTTGGCTGCATTTTTACCTAACGGTTTTTATCCTAGTAACAGTAACAGATCGCACGAAAAGTGCGTGATATTTTTGTCCGATATTAACCAAATTTCAATTTTCTCGACAGAATTGTAATAAAATTTGTCAATATAATAAGTCACAGAAGTCTATCCACTGGGAAGTGAGTTGCACGCGGAAGTGCGAACTGACAGGCAGACATGTAAGGCTAATAGTACTTTTTTCCCGCGACTCTGGTGTTCTTGTAGAAACCAATTTTTTTTTTGTAATCTTTGACCCGTTATCGAAGTGCCCAACATAGTTGTCTTCTTTCAGTTCTTCGAGACCGAAGTAACAAAGGACACATAAATGCCGTCTCTTGCAGCATATGAAATCACCCCATGCTTCTCAGTCTTTTAGCTCGCAGAACCCTAACAAATACACAGAACGTAGCGCGGAACATCTGCCTGTCCACATTAAGTCAAATGTAAGAGTAAAAATCAGCGTTTGTTTCTTTCTTATGAAATTACATGTACATAAATCAACGGCTAACCTCAGACTGATCGATAACCCAATGATATCGCCTGACACATCAGTTCTTATGGGGAGCTGTGCTGACTGACTTGACTATAGAATGAGGAAGTTTCTGGTTTGAAGCAGAGATTGATTGCGTGCTGTTAGTGACGGAATGATTTGTGTCGAATGTGGCCACACGAATTTTAATTTGTATGTACAGATTTAGGACCGAAAATAAAACTTCCGCCATTACGCGTTTTCGTCTCTCGGAACCCAGTTTGAGAAACTGATATAACTGAATCAGTACGCGGAGACTCGCTGTAGTGCGCGACCTCACGTAATGAATCGCCAGGTACTTAAATTGCCGCCATTGTCGCAGCGATTGAAACCGCCCCTGTGCGCTTAGCCGTAGGCTGGTGTACCAGAGAGTGTGCAGGGTAAATATTTCCTACGTTGTGGAGGAAAGTTTTACCTTTAACCCGATCTTCATATTTGCTCTTTGATAGCGAAAACTAATGTGTGTGTATATATATATACACACATATATATATGTACTACAGCCGAGAATTGAACCACGATTTCTCGGATGTGGCTAATAAAAAAAAGGGGGGGGGAACTCAATACTCGGGCGTAGAATACAAAGTCAGACTGTTCGTTTCACGCAGATACCAAAACAGGCTGTAAATGACGTTCCGTTAATACGACCAACACAACTGCACTACGCTCGTCGGGCAGTTTTTCTACCCAGTAAACGTAAGATTCCTCGGAACAACACCCTCACGTAACATCTGTAGACACTTTCGACAGATCTGGTGGTAGAAAAACTGCCCGACGAGCGTAGTGCAGTTGTGTTGGTCGTATTAACGGAACGTCATTTACAGCCTGTTTTGGTATCTGCGTGAAACGAACAGTTTGACGTATTCTACGCCCGAGTATTGAGTTCCCCTCCCCCTTTTTTTTTATTAGCCACATCCGAGAAATCGTGGTTCAATTCTCGGCTGTAGTAAGGAATTATTCTATTTTCCAAACTGTCCAGACCGGCTTTCGATATCACCCAGTCTCCCACACAGTGGTTACCCGGGGTAAAGTGGCCGTTGCGTGAAGCTGACCAAATCAAGTGCCGACGTTAATAAAAACTGCAACTATACCTCCCATGTTGTGTGCAGGAAAAGGTTTACTTTGTGTTATACTAGGCAGACCTCATTTGTGTAGGGTATGTACACTGCGTAATTGTATGTACAAGATAGGCTCTGTTACCATGTAACGTAACGTGACATGTGGCGTTCGTATAATGTGTATATTTTACTCGTCTGTGTTAACGTGCTGACACAATATCATTCGAAAAGAGCTCGTTGTGGTAATTTAGTGTCGCCGGCAACAATAAAATTGCCTAGTTATACACGTGAAGTGCTCGCTGTTTCTCCTTTTTTTTTAGAAAACTTGGAATGCTTCGACGGACTTTTATGAAGACCCCAGTATCAAACTTCACGTAAATTTGCCCAGTGTGCTTCGCCCTTATACGTGCATGCAAACGGACAGACACGGACAGAAGGACTGCCTGATAGCATTCCATTCGCAGAGAACGCTTTTATGGCGAATACGTGGCCGGTCACGATAAGACGTACTTAGGTCTTTACGTGAAGTGTCCGGAATTTTTGTCAGATTTTAGCCAAAATCGGATGTTCTGGATTTTCTGGACAGATTTTCATAAAAGTCCTCGAAATCAAACTTCATGAAAATCCATCCAGTGGGAGCCGCGCTAACGCATGTGGAGTGATATACATGGAGAAGATAACAAGCGCTTTCGCGACGGTGCGAAGGATCCTAAAAAGAACAAGGCGTTTTGTTCTGTCACTGTTTGAGAATGTGGTGATGGATAGAAGTAAATTATGACGTACTTAACTTACTTACTGCCTGCATAGAGCAGAGTCCTTCTTTAGAAGCTGGACGGTTCTCAGCTAGTCAAGAAAGTCCCCGCATTTTATGGAGCCTGAAGGTTCATTAGCGCTTTCAGAAAGCCCATCACCTGTACCTATCCTCAGATCATTCCAGACCATGCCTCCTATCCCACTTCCTGAAGATTCATCTTAATACGAGGGGGTGCTGATAAGATCTTAGCCCGACCAGGAAGGAAACAAGCTACAGCGACCAAACTCGGGATTTATTCAACGTACTCCCCACGAAGCTCAGTACACTTCTTAGCCCGTTGCTCTAACTTTTGCAAGCCACCCCAAAGCAATTCAGAAGGTTGTCCTTGCAACCTGGACTCCACGGCATCAGTGACCTCCGCGTCGGACGAAAAATGGCGACCTTTGAAATGTTTTTTCAGTCCAGGGAACAGGTGGTAGTCCGACGGGGCCAGATCCGGACAATAGGGTGGGTGATCAAGACATTGGAAGCCCAGGTAGGCCAGTTTCTTCTGGGTTGCAAGTTCCCGGTGAGCCGGGGCCTTGTCGTGCAAGAAATAAGACCCCCTTGGTGACTTTCCCGCGGCGTTTTCCTTCAAATGCCCTTCAGTTGCACCAACAGAGATGAGTAATACTCCGCGTTGATAGTTTAGTCGTTTGGAAGATAATGAGGAGAGTGCCCTCTCTTGATCCCAAAAAATCGAGGCGAGAACTTTTCCAGCGGATTTTTGCACTCGGATTTTTTTTGGGGCGGGGTGAGCCGCTATGTCGCCACTCGACTGATTGTTGCTTTGTCTCCGGGTCATAGTGATATAACCAGGTTTCGTCCATGGTCACCAATCGCGACAGGAAATCATTTGGATCGCTCCGAAAAAATTCCAAAGTTGTTCAGACGACTGGCACCGTTGACGTTTTTGATCCGCGTTCAGGCATTTCAGGACCCACTTCGCGGAGAGCTTCCGCATGTCCAAATCTTCATGAATGATGGACCCAACCCGCTCACGTGAGATGCCCAGTTGCTCAGCTTTTGATTTAGCCGAAATCCGGCGGTCTTCCAAGATTAGCTTGTGAATTTTATGAATAATCTCCGGGGTGGTCACTGTTTTGGGTCGTCCAGGACGAGGCGCATCACGGATGGAAAAATCGCCACGTTTGAACTGGGCAACCCATTTTTAGACGGTGCCTGACGATGGTGCATGATCCCCTAATGTTTCTGTCCGAATGACGTGAATTTTCTTCGGCGCTTTGCCTTGCAGGAAAAAAAACTTGGTGACTGCTTGCGTCTCCATGTTGTTGAAATCGCGCGCGTCCCTGACATGCTTCCTTTCAGCCTCTGTCACAAGAAAAGACTTGCATTTCGGTACATGAACAGACGCCTCTTTCCAACGACACTATTGATTCCGTCCTACGACATCGGGAAGTAGTTCGGACTAAGGACTTATCAGCGCCCCTCGTATTACCCTCCCATCTACACCTGTGTTTTCCAAGTGGTCTCTTTTCCTCATGTTCCCCCACCAAAACCCTGTACGCACCTCTCCACTCCCAATACGTGCTATATGCCCCGCCCATATTATTCTCGGTTTAATCACTCGAATAATATTTGGTGAGGGTTACTGATCATAAAGCTCCTCTGGATGTAGATTTCTCCACTTCCCTGTTACCTCGTCCCTCTTAGTCCCAAATATTCTCCACAATACTCTGTTCTCAAACAGCGTCAGCCCGTGTTCCTCCGTCAATGTTAAAATTATGGAATAGGTTACGACACAGTGGAGTAAGGTACTGTTCTTGAGTACATATTGCAATGTCAGCATTTCCGGGAAATGATGCTGTTGATAACAGAATGCTTCGCCTTATGCAACGTTTCGCAGACTTCTGGTGGAAGTGTAAACAGCGAGCATTACAACTTTTGGGATTTAATTGTCTCACAGTGGCGACTGTGAAGTTTGCTGTCCTTTGATATGTGACACCGTGGTGTCTGGTGGAAGTGTTCCGACGTTTCGAAGCATTCTGCTGCCTCATTCCTGCAGCTGGACCATCGGAACATCTGTACGGCGTAATATTCCATAAGACGAAACTTACTTTGCCGGGCTGACAGCTGTCCGTGGTCCACAGTGTGAGAAACACTGGCTTCGTGCAAATGGTTACGACCGTAACGAAATATGTATTGTTTTTCTGGAAGTTTGCAGTATTGAATTTCGACGGTCCGTGTGCCAGTACGGAATATTTAGTCAATATGTTAATTTGCATGACAGCACGGTAAATGGAGCCGAAGTCATTGTGAGGTAAAGGTGAAAGTGGGCGTGGATGGATTTGTGGTCTTGACGTTCTGCCACCATGGCTGTGATTTAATTAGATGGAAGTTTCGCTTTGCAGTACAACTGGGTTTCATCGACTAAGTGCATCGCGTGCATTTTCGCCGGTTTGTGGAAACGAAATTTCGTAGTTGGTAGCTTTTGTGGGAACAATGTGGATTTTGGTGCACTCCTTCCGTTGTGCTGGTGGCGATGATGTCACACTTCGCCGCCCGATGGTCTGTGGTCAAGAACATAAGTGATTAAGTGTGGGGGGGGGGGCCGCTGGACAAAAATGGGCTGTCGTTTTTGGCCACTTCGGAACTGGAGGTGCAAAAGTCCTTTCGCCTTGTGTGTCTCTATATGCGGGTCTAACAACTCTTCAGCGGAACGGATTTTCTTTGAATTTTATATTGGAGAGTTACCAATTTATAGTCGGTACAACTTCGTGTTTTGCGTAAACAAGTTGAAATACGTATTTACGGGGTTGAATCATTTTCACGCATATCATCAATCACAGAATGAAGTCAAGTGTTACGTAGAGCACTACCAAGCCGGTTTTGTTAACACTGCATCCCGAACTGCAATATGCATTTACCGAATGGGAGCGGCACACTTGCCACTCTTTAGCCAAAGATGTGATGTTTGTGTAATCTAGTTTCTTCACTTGTCTGAAGACGCCACATTCAGCATTATGTACACTTTAATAACTGGAACAGGCCTTTATAAAGAACTTACAAGGCAGTAGGCTAACAGTGATGTCCGGAACATAATCACACCTTCACACAGTCATCATTGACAGTAAAGAAATCGGAATCAAGTGCCTGTGACGAAGGAGACAGTTTTCTTCACGTTGGCGTCTGATGCAAATCGCTTACCAACCAGGTGCTTATTAAGGGGCCCAAAGAGATGTAAGTCACTGGGCGCGAGATCGGAACTGTAGGGAGAGTGGTCCATAACTGTCCTTCCGTAGCGCCGTAACCAGTCGCTTAGTCCGGCTGGCCGTATGTATACACTGTGTCGTGCAAAGGATACTTTCAAGTCAGTTATTAGGAACGAGCTCCATTCTCGGGTTGTAAAGATTTTTCTCTTCCCCAAAGCTTCCATTTAGGGTTCCCCTAGCGTCGTATTCGCGTTGGTACTGGCGGCTCTCTCCCCGGAAATAAATCGGCCGGGGCGTGAAGACTGACAACTCATCTCCGCTATCTATTTCCGAGCTGTATCTTCAGTTCCCCTCAAGCGTTCATGTCGTTTATAGGGAAAACGTTCATTTTTTTATTAGTAACGAGTTCTTACATTACATTAGTGGTGCGTGTGTGAGGAACATGAATTTGATGGTATCACAGAAAAAAAATGGCGAGGTGGACATTTGGACTTAAGAAAAATTATGTAACAAGAGGACTTAGAAATTTCCAGAATTTGAAGCTTTGTTATGCCCACTGGGTGCATCAAATACAGACTCGTATTGCGGCAATTAAATGGACGAGGACTTTATTGAAAAATGTAAATGTCGACATTGCGGAAACACGGTGTAGGGGCATGCACTTGATTGAACTGGTTCGTGACAGGATATGGTGGTCGGCTTTTGTTTCCGAACCGTCATATTCCATAAAGTCAGGGAATTTGTTGGCTAGCTGAGAAGGATTCAACCATAGATCATGATGTTGGTTAATTTAATTAATAACCTGGCATTTATTGAGATAACGTACATGAAAAAAGCCCCGTGTTGAGGGTAATCTTTTGGATTCGAAACTGGGAGTGTGGGATTTAGCATTAACGGCAGTAACTAATGAACAGATGAAACGCAGCATCCGGAAATTGGCACTAGATCATAAGCGGATACCCCGTAGTTTAAAATTTGTTACCGAGGGCGTAACAGATTTGTTGTGTGCTAAAATGTGTTGCTTGGACTTAAACAGATGTCGCCCATATTTTGTAAACACACAGAACAACAGTTGTGCTGGAGAAGCAAAAGCGGATTTCAAGTAACTTTACTTTTGATTGTAAATAAACTACTTGAGCTGTCAGAATATCATTTTGATAGTTTAAATAGTTCATATTGTAATTTTATTGCACAAATAGTGGATTTGCAATAAAGAGGAAAGTTTCACGAAAATCTGTTTTTTGCTTTGCCTGTAACGGCTGTTGTGAGGGTTGCTCCCTTTTTACAAAACGGGGGGGGGGGGGGGGGGGTGGGGGGGAAAAATTTTTAATTTTGGAAAAAGAGGGAAGAGGGTAGGGGTGGGGAAAGG
>Ga0123354_10009067_pt1 | contig 15188 bp, 11 predicted proteins | sample TergutLab28metaG_2_FD_97872 | JGI IMG/M metagenome (GOLD analysis project Ga0123354, IMG submission 97872) | Labiotermes labralis P4 segment gut microbial communities from Petit-Saut dam, French Guiana - Lab288 P4 | ecosystem: Host-associated > Arthropoda: Insects > Digestive system > Gut ...
AGAACTTATCGACGGCTATTTTTTGACTTACCCCGGCGTGAAAGAATACATGGATAAAAGCATTGAAAAAGCGCGTCAAAACGGCTATGTGGAGACTATTTTCCACCGGAAACGCTTTCTTCCCGACATTAATTCGCGGAATGCCATTGTTCGCGGCTATGCCGAACGAAACGCCATCAATGCACCCATCCAGGGTTCGGCTGCCGACATCATCAAGGTGGCGATGAACCGGATTCACAAACGGTTTCAAGAGGAAAACCTCCGTTCGCGAATGATTATGCAAGTGCACGACGAGTTGAATTTCAATGTTTTTCCCGATGAATTGGAGAAAGTGAGAGAAATTGTTGTGCGTGAAATGGGGAATGCCGTGCAACTGAGAGTCCCTCTGATTGCCGATTGCGGCGTTGGAAATAACTGGTTGGAGGCGCATTGAAAGAATTGGGTATAAGTAGAGACAACTGCTAAAGAATTTTTTACTGCAACAGTTTACCGGAAAGATATTCATTTGATGTTTTTTGACGATGCAAAGATTTGAACGGGAAAGAGAAATTATTTTTGAACCTACTGCCGACGGTTCGTTGACGCTTTATGTGCCGAGTTTAGACGAGCACTACCATTCTATAAACGGAGCCATCCAGGAATCACAGCATGTATATCTTGACGCCGGATTATCCTATTTCATCAACAAAAATTGTCTTGTCGACAAAACCGGCGCTGAGGAGCAAGCTGAAATACATGTACTCGAATTTGGATTCGGCACGGGATTGAATGCTTTCCTTACCGCAGTGGAAGCTGAAAAACAGAATATAAAAATCAATTATGTAGCTTTAGAAAAATTTCCTCTATCACAAGAAATTACGAATGGATTGAATTATGCGGCTGCAGATCGATTTTTGTTTAAAAATATTCATCAATCAGACTGGGGGAATCCTGTCGTGATATCACCGCTTTTTATTTTACAAAAATTGGCGATTGATTTTGCTGATTTTGATTTTCCTGAACGATATGACGTCGTTTATTACGATGCTTTTGCTCCCGATAAACAACCGGAAATCTGGTCGCAGGAATTGTTTGATAAAATATTTTCAGCCATGAATCCGGGGGGCGTTCTTACTACCTATTGCTCAAAGGGAAGTGTTCGCAGGATGATGCAACAAGCCGGTTTTTTCGTTGAACGCATTCATGGTGCATCAGGAAAAAGAGAAATGTTACGCGCTAATGTAAAAAATTTTTATAACTTTGCCCATGTATATTTATAGTAATTATGAAATCAATCGAAAAGTTCACCGGATTTACGCAAGAGACGTTTAATTTTTTCGCCGGCTTAAAAGAAAACAATTGTAAACCATGGTTTGAGGAGAACAAAGCAGTTTATACACAGGAAATATTACAACCGTTGAGAGCGTTGGCGCTTGCTATGACGCCGGCTATGTACCCCATTGATTCTCAAATGAATTTTCAACCCAATAAAATTATCTCCAGAATTTATCGCGACGTCCGTTTTTCAACCGACAAGTCGCCTTACAAAACGAACATGTGGATTACGTTTCAACGAATCGTACCGGAATGGGAAAATTTCCCCGGATTTTACATGGAAATTTCTGCGGACAGCTATCAATACGGAATGGGCATATTCATGGCAAAGAAAAAAGTAATGGATGATTGTCGCGCTAAAATGGAATATGAGCCGGATGAATTCATGCAAATAACGAAGGATGTAATAGGCAAACATCGTTTTGTTCTCGGTGGAGATGAATACAAGCGTCCGATAAACAATTCATTGCCGGATTACTTTCAACCTTGGTATCAGCGCAAAAATATCTATGTCTATAAAGTTTGTCCGATTGGAAAAGAGATGTTTGACGAAGGTTTTGCACAATATTTATCTAAGGAATTTACATTGCTGCAACCGTTCTACAATTTTTTAGTAGATGTTTGCGTTTGAAGATAAATCACCCTATAAAAAATAAAACTCATGAAGCGAATCACAGGATTATTAATTTCTTTATTATTATGTTCATTTATTTATGCCGATGAGGGCATGTGGATGTTGAATCATTTAAATGAAGCCAATTGGAAACGGATGAGAGAATTAGGATTTCTATTAAGTCCGGAACAATTGTACGATACAATTCAGCCGTCTTTGAAAGATGCGGTTGTAATTTTTGGCGGTGGGTGCACCGGTATTACCGTATCGGATAACGGATTGATTTTTACCAATCATCATTGCGGATATGGAGCTATTCAATCGCAAAGTTCGGTCGAACACAATTACCTGCGCGACGGTTTTGTTGCTAAAACTCAAGAAGAAGAAATACCGATTCCTAATCTTTCCGTCTTTTACTTGATAGAAACAATTGATGTTACTTCAGATGTACTTGCTGGAGCGACCAATAGCATGACGGAAGAGGAACGGTCAAAGGCGATTGAAGACGCTATGAATAAGTTGGTTAAACAATACACAGATCGGGAGCGCTCTGTGGTGGCGAGAGTAAATGCGTATTTTTCCAACAATATCTATTATTTAAATCTTTACAAAGAAGTGACCGACATCCGGATGGTTTTTGCACCGCCGTCATCGATTGGTAAATTCGGGGACGATACCGACAACTGGATGTGGCCCCGTCATACGGGCGATTTCAGCGTATTCCGCGCCTATTCGAATCCTGACAATAAACGGGGATACCAAAAGGATAATGTTCCATTTAAACCGAAATCCTATGCTAAAGTATCCATTGAAGGGTATGATAAAGATTCGTATGCGATGACGATCGGTTTTCCGGGACGAACCAGCCGCTATTTAACTTCATGGGGAGTTGTGCAACGCATCAAAAGCCTCAATGAGCCGCGGATCGAAGTTCGTGGTATCAAACAGGATATCTGGCATAAAGCAATGGCGGAGTCGGAATCCGTCAAAATTAAATATGCATCCAAGTATGCAGGCAGTTCCAATTATTGGAAAAACTCTATTGGTATGGACAGAGGACTTGAACGCATGCATGTTATCGAACGTAAGCAGGCAATCGAACAGGAATTCCGGAATTGGCTAAATGTAAATCCCGGTAAAAATATCCTTTATGGCGACGTCCTTCCTTTATTAAAAAACGCCTATACTTCAACAGATGAAGCGCAACGCGTCCTTACTTACCTGACGGAAGCGTTTACCGGTGGCGCTGAAATCATTCGTTACGCCCTTTTTGCCAATATAAATGTTAAAAACGATACGGTATCCGATTTTTTTGAAAAACGACTGCTCCCTTTATATAAAGATTACGAACCGGCGCTTGACGAAAAAGTGTTGGCTGCCATGCTTCAAATTGTAAAAGAACGGGTTTCTGCTGAAAATCTTCCGGATATTTATACAATGATTGATAGGAAATACAAAGGGGATTATGCAAAATATGCAGGCGATTTATTCAAAAACTCAGTTGTACCTTATCCCGACAAACTAAAGGAAGCGCTAATGAATCCGAAGAAAATCAAGGATCTTGTAAATGACCCTGCTATTCAATTGGCTCAATCGGTGCAGAAACAACTGAATCTACTCCGTGATGCTACTTCAAAAAACAGGTATGATATTATCAAAGGCGAACGATTATTCTTTACCGCATTACAGGAAATGAAACCGGATGAGAATTTTCCTTCCGACGCTAACTCAACTATGCGGATGAGCTACGGTAAAGTCGGAGGTTATGTTCCTTACGATGGCGCTTGGTACAACTATTTCACAACGACAAAAGGAGTCTTTGAAAAATATGTAAAAGACGACTATGAATTCGATGTTCAACCGGAAATATTGGATATGCTTGCAAAAAAAGATTTCGGACGTTATGGTAATGGAATGGGTGATATCAATATTGATTTTTTGACCAATAACGATATAACGGGCGGAAATTCAGGAAGCCCGATCTTTGACGATCAGGGACGCTTATTGGGTCTTGCCTTCGACGGAAATTGGGAAGCCATGAGTGGCGATATTGCTTTCGAACAGGATGTCCAACGATGTATAGGCGTCGATGTTCGCTATATTTTATATATAATTGATCATTGGGGACATTGTCAACGATTGATAGATGAATTAAATATCGAATGAATCCCATTCCTAAAAAAGTAGCGTTCTGGAAAAAGATGCGCTTCAAATACAAGCTGTCTTTTTTGAATGAAAACACATTGGAGGAAGTATTTACTTTGCGTTTGTCGCGACTTTCCGGTGTGTTGACATTAGCTATATTTGTTGTCTTTTTAATTACGCTTACTTCAATAGTAATTATTAAAACGCCAATTCGCAATTATTTGCCGGGGTATTTGGATTCGGAAATTCGCCAGGAAATCATGGTGAATGCATTAAGAACCGATTCCCTTCAACAGCAATTATCGGTTCAAACAAAATATTTGAATAACGTAAGCGCCATTTTACGGGGCGACATGCAAGTAGATCAAGTTAATCAAATAGATACGGCTGCAAATAATTCAAATATCAATTTGGAAAAATCGCGGCAAACGGCTGATTTTGTTCATAGTTATGAAGATGAAGAAAAATACAACCTGAATAATATTCAGACGTCCCAAATTCGTCCCGACAATTTGTTTTTTTACAAGCCTGTAAAAGGAATAGTTTCTTCCGGGTTCAATATGAAAGAGAACCATTTCGGCATCGACATTGCAGCTACCCCGAAAGAACCGGTGTTGGCTGCAATGAAAGGGACGGTTATTTATGCCGGTTTTGATGCTAATTCCGGATATGTTATTCATATTCAACATTCCAACGGATTTGTCTCGATATACAAACACAATGCGCTCTTATTGAAAAAAGCAGGCGATGAAGTAAATGGCGGCGAGGTGATTGCACTCGTTGGAAATACAGGGAATCTATCGACAGGAGACCATCTTCATTTTGAGCTTTGGTACAAAGGGAAAGCAGTTGATCCAAGCGAATACATAAATTTCAATTGATGCATTACGAAAAAAGGCGGATAGCTATTCTTGGTTCTACCGGTTCAATTGGAACTCAAGCGTTGGACGTAATCCGGAAACATGCAGATTTGTTTGAAGCCTATGCGCTAACTGCCAATAGAAATGTAGCGCTTCTGATCGAACAGGCGGAGGAATTTTTGCCGGAAATGGTTGTTATTGCCGACAAACAAAAATATCCTCAAGTAAAAGAAGCATTGAATCACTTGCCGGTTAAAGTTTGGGCGGGAGAAGACGCTTTGTCGCAAATTGTTCAAGCAGAACCTGTTCAAATGGTTTTAACGGCTATGGTCGGTTATGCTGGATTAAAACCGACATTAAGCGCTATTCGTGCAGGGAAACCCATTGCTTTAGCCAATAAAGAAACGCTGGTAGTCGCCGGAGATTTGGTTACCCGCTTGGCTTTGGAGAATCAAGTCCCCATTTTGCCGGTCGATTCGGAACATTCGGCCATTTTTCAATGCTTGGCAGGAGAGTCGAACAATTCCATTGAAAAAATTATCTTAACGGCTTCCGGTGGCCCTTTCCGGACTTTTTCGCAAGAACAATTGATGCATGTAACAGCTAAAGAAGCGCTGAAGCATCCCAATTGGAATATGGGCGCTAAAATCACCGTTGATTCGGCAACCTTAATGAATAAGGGTTTCGAAATGATTGAAGCCAAATGGCTCTTTGGATTGAACACCGAACAGGTTCATATCGTTGTCCATCCACAATCAATCATTCATTCGATGGTTCAGTTCCGGGATTCTTCCATCAAAGCCCAAATGGGTATGCCTGATATGCGCCTGCCGATTCAATATGCTTTGGCTTATCCAAAACGGATTGAGTCCGATTTTGAACGGTTGGATTTCAATCGCTTCCCGTCGCTTACTTTTGAAGAACCGGACAAGAATCGCTTTCGTTGCCTGGAATTAGCATACAAGGCTACCCGGAAAGGAGGAAACATGCCTTGCATACTGAATGCAGCAAATGAAATTGTCGTTGCCGGATTTTTGGAAGATAAAATCGGATTTCCCGCTATGAGTGAGATTATCGAACAAACGATGGAAGAAGTTTCATTTATAGCTTCGCCTGATTGGGAAGATTACATCCAAACCAATGATGCATCAAGAAGAAAAGCGGAGGAGATAATGAAAACAATCTGAAACTGTTTTTTTTGACCTTACACAAAAGGATCGAATTTATCTCTCCGTTTCAGTAACCAAGCATTTGCTTGCGAAGGATTATCCTGCCGGAATTGGATAATATAATTTTCTGCTTCATCCTTATTTTCAAAATAATTCGTATAAATCAAATATCTTCCGTCGGAAAAAAGCATGGTTGCGGTTTTAAAGCCTCTGAACTGAAAGTTAGCTATTGCTTTCTCGGCGGTAATGGAATCCGGTAGAATGGCAATTACAAGATAATAGCGTAAAGTATTTGCTTTTGATGAATGATGCATTGTTTCCGCAGGGAGCGGCGAAGTTTGTGATAAAGTCGGATAAGTTTGCATTTCAGTTTCTAAGGCGCTGTCGCTAACAGCGTACTGTGGTAAAGAATTAATAAGGCTTACATGTAGCTTGTACGCTGTGGAAAAATTATCATGACTTATCGGCGTCGGAATAATACACATAGCTGTTAAAGCCAAAGCAATCGAGCCTAAATAATTAATGGATTTCCGATTAACAGGAGTCAAGTTCGATTCTTTATTTTCCTTTGCGGAAATATTCGTTTGTGAAGATAAATCATTCAGAGGAGGCAATGAAAACTCGGTTAACCCGTAACTGCCGGCATTACAGCTTAACATTTTATCCGGTTGAAACAATGGGGTGTTATCATTCGAATACAAAATTCCTACTTTAGGAATCTCCACTTTTTCACCCTCGCTCAAAGAATGCGATATGGCAGCCACGTATTGAGCAATTAATGCGTTTGCTTCTTCATCGGAGCAGGAACACTCCTTTGCAATGGAATTAGCCAATAAGCCGTCGTTGTATTTGATTTTGTGAGAAAACTGCAAAGAATTTTCAGGAGGCGAAAAAATCTCGCAACGGTTTGTCTTTTCCTTATCGGATGGAAAAACAATAAAAGCTCCCAAATCCGGCACAATCACACATTCATGCCGAGTGAGCAAGTAAGCGATATGAAAAGGAATACTTGACATGTTGCAAAAGTACGAAAATTTTTTCTTTCAACTCATATTTTATAACTTTTTATGCTATTTTCATGGAAACAGTGTATCGAATAGTTTCAATTCAATCACCTCCATATCTTTAATCGTGTTTCCATCAATTACAAATCTCAATAGCGTTCGTATTTGGTGATACCCCGATAGACCGGCTGCTCCTGGATTGATACACAGCATTTTCAGCGATTTATCGAACATCACTTTGAGAATATGCGAGTGCCCGCAGACAAAGCAGGCAGGTGGAGAAGCATATATTTCCTGCCGGATTTTCGGCGCATATTTCCCCGGATAGCCGCCAATGTGCGTCAGTAAAACTTCCACCGCTTCTACCCTGAATCGCAAAGTTTCATGACAACGCATCCGTATCCGGTAATCATCCGTATTTCCATAAACCGCACGAACCGGCTTAATCATTTCCAAACGATTCAAAACTTCTTCACTGCCAATATCTCCCGCATGCCAGATTTCATCGCATACCGAAAAATATTCTTCAAACTTATCGTCCCAATAAGCGTGTGTATCCGAAATAACGCCGATTTTTAACATAACACCATTGAATTATGAAACAAAATTAATAATTTTACGGCAAGAATGAAAAATTTACGCTCATGAGTAAAAAATCATTGGAACAAGTACGGCCGCCTTATGCCTACTTTAATCGTGACATCAGTTGGCTGTCGTTTAACTACCGGGTGCTTCTTGAGTCGGAGGATGTAAGCCTGCCCATTTATGAAAGAATTAAATTCCTTTCTATTCACGCATCCAATCTTGAAGAATTTTATGAAATCAGGGTAGCAGACCAGCGCAATGCAATTATGCAGAAAATTCGCTCGAAAGAAGATCCTTCTGAAGACGAACGTCTCCTCGAAGCCATCAATCTGGAGGTTACCCGTCAACAGCAAGAGTTTTTCCGGATTTTTCGAAACGAAATACTTCCGGAACTGGAAAGACAAAACATCATTCTTTACATGAAGGACGACCCTAAACCGGAGCACCGGAAATTTATCAAAACCTATTTTGCAGAAGAAATTTTCCCTTTCCTTCAACCGGTACTGTTGTTGAAGAACGACATTCGTTTTTTTATCCGTGATAAACGCCTCTATCAATTTGTTCAACTGAAAAAGGAAAAAACCGGCGAACGATTCTATTCCATCATCAAAACGCCTTACGAGAAGATCCCTCGTTTTATCGAACTTCCGCCTATCGACGGTAAATACTATTATATGTTTGCCGAAGATGTAATCGCGGCTAATTTGCCGGATATTTTCACCGGTTACACGGTAGAAGGATGCTATAATGTTAAAGTATCGCGTGATGCGGATATTCTGCTTGATGACGACGAGTCGCAAACCGATTTGCTTGAAACGATTTGGGAAAAAATCCGGAAAAGAAAAATTGGCGATGTAAGCCGTTTTGTTTATGACAAACGGATGCCGAAAGAATGTCTGCAATTCATACGTGAAATATTTCATATACAAAAGAAAGATTTAATTTCCGATAACCGTTACCTGAACTTGGAAGCCTTAATCAAATTACCCAACCCTGTGGGGAAAGAATTAAATGCTCCGGCCACTGTTCCCATCCGGATTCCCGAATTGGAACAAAGTGATTGGTTATTCCCCATCATCCGGGAAAAAGATATATTCCTGTATTACCCTTATCACACGTTTAATTATTTCATCCGTTTTCTTACGGAAGCTTCCGCTAATCCGAACGTAGAAGAGATTATGCTCACCCAGTACCGTGTCGCTGAAGGCTCTGAAATCATTAACAACTTGATAAATGCGGCGAAAAACGGTAAAAAAGTAACTGTTTTCGTTGAATTAAAAGCACGCTTCGATGAAGCAAACAATTTGATTACCTCTCAAATAATGAAAGATGCCGGAATTAATATTATTTACAGTCTTCCGGGATTAAAAGTGCATGCCAAAGTGGCCTTGGTGATTGAAAAAACATGGACAAAAAATAAAATGCGACATTCGTATGCCTACTTGAGCACCGGTAATTTCAATGAAAAAACGGCAAAAGAGTATTCCGATATCGGCATATTTACTTCAAACAGGAAAATTACGTCTGAAATCCATAAACTGTTTGAAATATTGGAAACTCAGAACACCGATGTGAAGTTTAACAATATATGGGTGGCTCAATACAATATGCTTCCCAACTTGAAAGAGAAAATTCGTCAGGAAATAAAGAATGCCAAGAAAGGGAGAAAAGCGCACATTATATTAAAAATGAATGGTTTGCAAGATAATGTCATGATAGATGAACTATACAGGGCGAGCGAAGCCGGAGTAAAAATCGACTTGATTGTACGGGGGATATCCTGCATTGTTCCCGGCCAATCTTATAGCAGGAACATTCGTGTCATCCGTATTGTAGATAAATTTCTGGAACATTCCCGGGTATGGTATTTTTTCAACGGCGGGAAAGAAGACGTGTATATTACTTCCGCCGACTGGATGATACGGAATCTATACCATCGCATCGAAACTGCCTTCCCAGTATTAGACAAGAAAATTAAACAAACCATCATTAAAATACTGAAAATTCAACTGAACGATAATGTAAAAGCCTGTTTTGTCGACGACCGGATGCAAAATATATTTAAAGATAAGTTGAGCATGCGAAAGAAAAAAGTACATGCACAACAGGACACTTATAAACTGTTATCTGTATGAACGGATTTTTCATCCTCTCGCTGATTCTGCTTTATTTTGGAATTTTGTATCTAATATCCTACTTTATAGGGAAAAAACATTCGGGCAACGCCGCCTTCTTTTTGGGAAACCGTAAATCTCCCTGGTATGTTGTCGCTATCGGAATGATTGGTTCCTCCATGTCGGGAATCACTTTTGTTTCAGTACCGGGGATGGTAGGAAAATTTGATATGACCTACCTGCAGATGGTGTTGGGATTTTTGCTTGGTTATGCAGTAATCGCTTTTGTTTTACTCCCCGTTTATTACCGGTGGAATGTGGTTAGTATTTATTCTTATCTGAATATGCGGATTGGGAAAAACGCCTATAAAACCGGCGCGGGATTTTTCATTATCTCCCGGCTGACCGGCGCGGCTGTCCGGCTCTATATTGCCGTACGCATACTTCAGGAATATGTCTTTGATGCATGGAAAGTTCCATTTGTTGCGACTGCCGCCGTTTTTCTTTTAATGATGTGGTTGTACACCCACAAAAGCGGCGTAAGAACGATTGTTTGGACCGATCTTTTGCAAACCGGCGTTCTGCTGATTGCTTTGATTATTATTATCTGGCAGGTTGCAAAAGGCATGCATTTGAATTTTCCGGATATGATTACTTCGGTAACCTCCAATGCTCATTCGAAGATTTTCGTTTTTGACGATTGGCATTCGCGTCAAAATTTTTTCAAGCAGTTCTTCAGCGGGGCGTTTGTCACCATTGCCATGACCGGCGTCGATCAGGAAATGATGCAAAAAAACCTTTCATGCAAGAATTTGCGTGAAGCGCAGAAAAACGTTTGCACTTCCGGACTGTTTTTCCTTCCGGTAAATTTTCTTTTTCTTTGTTTGGGGATATTGTTGCTGAATTACGCCGCTGTTCATTCAATCGTTTTACCTGCATCGGGCGATGAACTTTTGCCCATGATGGTCTCGCAAGGATATCTGGGTTTACCTGCCATTATCTTTTTTGTTATTGGAATCATTGCCGTAACCTTTGCCGGCGCCGATTCGGCTTTGACGGGTTTGACCACTTCCGTTTGCGTCGATGTCCTGAATATATCCCGATACGATGAAAAAAAATCGCGAAAAATACGCATCGGCGTTCACTTTCTAATCTCGCTGCTCTTTATTGGAATTATGCTGCTATTCAAAGCGATAAATAACACAAACGTGATCGATGCCCTATATATTCTCGTTTCCTATTTGTATGGTCCTTTGTTGGGATTATTTGCTTTCGGAATACTATTCAAAAGTTCCGCCAACGATCGCGCCGTTCCGTTCATCTGCGTTTTATCGCCGTTCCTTTGCTTCATTATCAGCACGATATTGCGCACCCAATTCAATTACCAATTAGGTTATGAGTTGCTAATTATCAATGCTTTGTTTGTTGTGATAGGATTGGTCGGTTTTAAAAAATGACGGGCGACTTACCTGTCATCTTTTAATTTCTTGAAATTTTCCAACCTTGCAATATAGAAATAATTAATTAATTTTAGGATATTTTATATTTTTTCCTATTGTAATGAATAAAAAACACTCTATCTTTGCAACCTAAATGATTAATTTTATAAATAACTCTATTTTGTATGAAGAAATTATTTATTACAGCTTTATTTGTAGGGCTATTTGTTTCTGTAAGTGCAGTTTGGGCGTCGGGCGATGATCAAAAAGACAAGTCCCAAACAACAACAACTGCAGTCGCAAAGCCAGTCGTTACACAGGGAACAACAAAAGCTTGTTGTTCAACAGACAAGAGTGCAAATTGCGCAAAAGCAGGTGATGCAAAAGCTTGTTGTGCTGCAACGAAAGACAACGGTACAGCCGCAAGCGATACTAAAGCTTGCTGCGCTGCAAAAAAAGGCGATAACGCTACGGCGGCGGCAAACGTAACAAAACCTTGTTGCGTTAATAAGACGTCCGACAAATCGGCCATAGCTGCTGCTGCTTGCACAAACAAAGGCGCTACCGCTGACGCCAAATCTAGTGGGAAGAAAGTGAATTAACGATTACATAATTCTCTGAATTCGCAATAGGTACAATTTGAATCAATAACAGTCTGTTTAAACGGTATTTCCGGATTAAACAGGCTGCTTATTTTTTGTATGTACAGTTTTTCAAACTCCGGATTAATGCCGTGAAAATCAGTGATCGGCTCTTTTTCGTATTCAATCGCAGGTGAATAGTTTTCCTTTCCGGCTTCTTGCATGTAAAGCAGAACGGGAACAACGGGAAGATGGGATTTGTCCAACCGCAGGAATACCGATGCATAAACAAAAGTTTGAAAAATATGCGAAGCCCGCTTGTCTTTTTCTGCAATCAGCTCTTCAAGCGCTTTAAAAGTTTTTGCAGAGCCTCCGGTTTTATAATCCTGAATCAATCGTTTGCCGTCTTTTTCTATCAGGCGGTCAATAATTCCGCCAATTTTAAGTTTGACGGGATAATCTTCCAATTCAAAAAAAGAATAGTCTTTCCATTCCAACCCCATCACCGTGAAAGGCGTTTGTTGGCTGTCGAATTCAATCAGGCGTTTCAGCATCTTACAAATCACATTGAAGTTAATCAGTTGTTCCCCATTGTATTGCGTTTGGTCGACGGTTCTGCCTTTGAAATAAACTTTTTCGAATGCCTCGGATACGAACTTACGAATCCTGTAATCCGCATGGGGATGGAGATAAGCGTCTAACTGCGTTTTCTCAACCAAGAAAGGTGCAAAACGTTTTTCCCCGCCGGTTTTTCCGATTTCATGATACAGCGATTCGGCCGCCCGGTGAAAAATTGTTCCGAAAACGGAAGAATCCAATTCATCAGATAATTGATCAGGGCTTTCGTAGCCTTGTATTTTCTGCAAATAAAAGCGCAACGAACAATCGATGAATGTATTCAGTTGCGAAGGCGTTAAAGGTTTTGCTTCCGGATTTGTATTCAAATCATAGATTTCCTTGATTTTTCGGATTATCTCACCGGTCTTAGAAATTACCAGCGGCTGAGCCTGCCACGGTTTTATAGCAGATTGTAGCGTTCGCCGTTGAATTTTTAACCGAGGATCAATTAATAACTGAAGGAGAAAACGGCTCATTTCGGCTTTGCCCGTTTGTGTTTTATCTGTATTGTAAACAAAAGTGATTTTTTCTGCCCGTTGAATTAACCGGTAGAAATAATACGCATAAATAGAATCTTGATGATCGATGGAGCTTAACTCAAAATGGGTGCGAAGCAATTCCGGAATAAACGTATTATCGTTGCTACTTCCTGGCATAAATCCTTCATTAACGCTAAGCAAAAGTAAATGTTTGAAATCAAGCATGCGGGTTTCCAAAACGCCCATTATCTGCAAGCCTTTCACCGGTTCGCCGTGAAAAGGGACGTGCGTGACAGACAATAATTTTCGCAAAAGACGTAAAAAAGTAGGCTTTTCCAGCGACCATTGCCCTGATTCCAGCAAACCATAAAGCCGGTTTACTACCTGATATGCCCTGAAAATCGACTCCTGGTACAAACCATTGTATACATCTTCGTAATCTTGCACGGATGGATATGACTTTCCCAATGTTTCGATGAGATTCAAAAGATAGCGAGCTAATTCCGTAGCGTTGGCAGTCGACGAAAAAATCGCTTCGTTTTTCAGTATTTTTATGTCTGGGAAAAAGATATTTCCTTCGGTAATAATTTTTTCCGTCTCTGACACTTCAGGAAAAATAATCCGGGTATAGGGATGCCGCAACACCGGTAAGACGTATTTATAATGAAAAACGCCGGAAGCGCCGGATGCCGCGGTTTGCAAATCGCTCAATACTTGAATGAATCCGGCAACAGGCGTTTGAGTAATAGGAAACCCCATGGTGATGTTTACATTCTCAACGCCTTCGGGCGGAATCGCATGCATCACAACAGGCAATACCGATTCATTACAAAGAACAATAGCCGAATCGGGATCGATAAAATCCGTTGATGAGCGCAACGATTCAATCCACAAAGGAACTACGCCGGCTTGTCCGCTTTCGGATGATGCAGCCAGAAAAGTGATTTCCTTGGGGTGATCCAAAAACGTATCGAATCCCGAAGAGTCCAACGCCGAGCCGAAAGCGCTTATATTTTTACGGATAAATCTTCCCGCTTCCGATTGAAGATAATAGGCGTCATAATCCCAATAAAATAGCGACTGATGTTTCAATCGTTTGAATAACTGTTCCTCGCATTTGTTCAGCACGTTGAATCCGACGAAAACATATTGTTTCCCTTGAAATTCAACGGATTTATTTTCAATTGCTTCCCGCATCAACATGCCGGGGTAGGCGACGCCTTGCAATCGCAATTTTTCTTTGAAGGCAGTATAAACATCGCCCAATAAATTCCAGATTGATACAAAAGCGGTTTTCAAGGTAGAGACGTTGCACGCAACGTCTCTACTGTTGTCCCCCAAAAAAATATTTTGGAAACGAATCAGCGCTTCCCGTTGATTTTCAGACAAATGAGAAAAATCGTCTTTTAGCCGGTCTAAGTCGCGGAGGTTATCGAACAGCAACCTTGCATTTGCCAAGTTCTTATCAATATCGTCAAAATCATGAAGTAGAATTTCCCCGAAAAAGAAAAACTCATCGAGCGTTTCAACTAACGGTTTTTCCGATTGGGCATTATAAACGGAAGAATATGCCTGATATAAATCGCCGGTCAACTGAATAGGATCGGCTGGGCGATAAGGCGACACGCTTTCAAAAAGCTCATCGATGGAAACATATTGCGGCGACCAAAGCGGGCGATTAACAGCTTCATACAAATGCCGGTTGAAAAACAAACGCGCCCTCCGGCTCGGAAAAACTACCGTAAGCTCCGCTAAATCAGTTCCGAATCGCTTCAGTAAATCGTCGGCTACTAAGCGTAGAAAAGGCGCCGAATACATGTCGTCCATAATAAAATCGTCGTTATTTTTGCATTTTCGTAAACTATTTGTTAACTTTCAGCGTTATTAAAATACAAAGATAGGTTTTTTTAGTTAGAAATTATCTCTAAATTCCCTAAATTTAATTTATGCTTGCAATTGAAAATCCTGCATCGATCGGGGAAGCGGCTAAAGAGTTCATACAACAAATCGGCAACCGCACTGTTTTTGCTTTTAGAGGGAAAATGGGCGCGGGGAAGACGACCTTTATAAAAGCGGTCTGCGAAGAATTGGGCGTTTCGGAAACAGTCAACAGCCCGTCGTTTGCCATCATCAATGTGTATGAGTCGGATACAACCGGAGAAACAATTTATCATTTTGATTTTTACCGGATTAATTCCGTTCAGGAAGCAATAAATATCGGCGCTGAGGATTATTTCAACGGCGGCTCGCTGTGTTTTATCGAGTGG
>Ga0123354_10009068_pt1 | contig 15187 bp, 11 predicted proteins | sample TergutLab28metaG_2_FD_97872 | JGI IMG/M metagenome (GOLD analysis project Ga0123354, IMG submission 97872) | Labiotermes labralis P4 segment gut microbial communities from Petit-Saut dam, French Guiana - Lab288 P4 | ecosystem: Host-associated > Arthropoda: Insects > Digestive system > Gut ...
CACTGTCCTAGGAAATATCCTGCCATTTAATATGTACATGAATTTAAATAGAGTATGCAGTAGAACTCTGATATTTTGCATGCTATATAAAACATACTGCTGCTGCTACTACTACAACTACTAATACTTCTAACTACTAATACTATTACCACCACCACCATGGATCATGATAAATTCTTGCCCCTGAGGTTGCATGCACATTAATTGAATTGAGTCTGAACAACTGTCATATTACAGGGCCCTTAAGGTGTGTGAAAATTAAGTGGTACATCACTGTGGTCCTCAAAATGTGTTTCTACAATGTCCACTTTCCACATTTCTGCACTGGAGTATTTACCAGTGCAAGGATAAAATTTATTACTTTAATTTTGATTGTTTTTTCTACTTAAGTGACAATGTTTAAGACTGCATTACACAACACATTGCTACTGTTTAGTACAAAACTTCCACTCATCTTCTTCAGAGTCTGTGAAGCTGTAGAAGTATTCTGTTCTTGTAATTGTAACTGTAATTTATTCACATTCTATAAATCCAAATTAGGATACAATCCTGTGGATATAGACATAGTCACACATGTACTCTCTAACATAAATATACACAGTCTTGGGAGAATCTTAGTAATAAATAATAACATACAAATAATAAAACACCTAAAACCAAATTTTCACTTCAGTTTTCAGTGGAATATCTCTGATAATTAAAATATTCTTCACTATTATAAAAGGAATTTATGGGTAAAAACCTCTTTAAAGCATTTTGAAACAGTACTATCTCATTAGCTAAATTGTGAAGAAGGTTGATAAAAATTTTGATTCCTGAGTAGTACACTCCCTTTTGGAACTTTGTTAAATTAGCTGTGGGCAGATGTAAGTTAGTTTTAAACCTTGTATGCATACTATGGATCTGATTATTTGTATAAAATAAATGTTTTTTTATAAAAATTCTGATAGTTAAAAGATATATTAAGAATATAAGGGCAGAATTTCTAATTTTTTGAACAGTTCCCTACATGAATCTCTCATTCTTTAATTTGTGATGATGCTAATCGCCCGTTTTTGAATTTTGAAAATCTTTCCACTATATGGTTGATTCCCCCGGAAAATTATCTCATAACTCATAATTGAATATATGTATGCAAAATAAACCATTATTAAAGTTTCTTGAGACATTATAGCTTGTATCATTCGTATTACAAAACATGCTGTATTCAATTTGGACATCATTTGGTCTATATGATTCTTCCATGATAGGGAGTTATCAATGATCAAACCCCAAAATTTTGTACTTGATGAGCTTTTGACATAATTACCCTGGTAGTTAAGTTTCAAATCATATCCCTGCTGTTTTTCATATTAAATTGTAAGTAACATATTTTATTATAATTTAATATTAATTGGTTTACTTTAAACCAATCATTAATATCTCCAAATATTTCATCTATTTTTGTTTCAAAATTTTCCACATTTGGACTAGTTACTATTATATTGGTATCATCTGCTTACAAAAGGATTTTGGTTCCAATGGATGCTAAATTTGGCAAGTCGTTTATTAGATTAGAAAAAGAATGGGTCCCAAAATTTAACCCTGTGGGGCCCCCTGTTTTATTTTCTCCAGGTAGATTCAATACTATTATGACTTAAAATTACTTTTTGATATCTTCCATCTAAATATGATTTTACTAAATTGTAAAATTTTCCTGATACTCCATAGAATTTCATTTTCCCTAATAGCACAGCATGATTAATACAGTCAAATGCATTATGGAGGTCACAAAATATTCCTCCCACCATCTGTTTATTGTTTAATGCTGTCAGTATTTCATTTAGTAATATATAAGAAGCCTGTTATATTGACACTTTGCTTCGAAAACCAAATTGATGTAACGTTATTATTCAGATGACCTAATAATCTTCTGTATATGACTTTTTGAAAAATTTTAGAAAATTCAGGCAATAGGGAGATGGGTCTATAATTAGATGGAGAAGATTTGTCTCAATTTTGTAAATAGGCTTAATTAATCAGAATTTCAATCTTTCAGGGTAGATACCATGGGCAAGCATTTTGTTACATATATTTATTAAGGGAGAGATTATAAAAGGTTTACTTATTTTTATGATTTTTGTTGAGATCTCATCATACCCACTGGAATTCTTATCCTTCAGTGAGTTTATTATTTTGTTTATTTCTTTTGTGGAGGTATAAGGCCAACTAACGTCTTTGAATGGCTGATTAAAGTATTGAAATAAATTTTGTAGTGGACTTGCCTCTTCTTCTTTTTCATTAATTCTTTTGTTACTAATACTCCCTGATACATTTAAAAAATAATTGTTAAGTTCGTTTGCAATGGTTATTTGGTTATACACTGCATGATCATTAATTCTTAATGATTTAAAGTTATTCTCATTAGTTCACTTACTTGTTTCTTTATGTATGATATTCCATGTGGTTTTCATTTTATTTTTTGCCTTACTAATAACTTCTTTATAATACAGTTTTTTTGCTTCCTTTATAACTTTAGATAATATTTTGCAGTGCTGTTTGTAATATAACTTACGTTCCATTTCATTGTTATCCCTCACCTTCAGATATAACGCCCTCTTTCAATTACAAGATGTTTTTATCCCTTTGGCTATCCAAGGTTTAGAAACTGTATTGCAGTCTGTATGTTTCTTAATAAAGCAAGAGTGCAAAATCCTTAAATATATATTTAAAAATTTATTGAAAAAGGTGTTGGCATCATCCTGTTAGCCATAATCCTGTTGGCATCATCCTGTTAGCATCATCCTGTTAGCCATTATCCTGTTGGCATCATCCTGTTAGCATCATCCTCCATAAAAATTTCTTCCCAATTTTCATGACTTAGTAGTAATTGGAATTCCAGTATACTTTGGTCATTAATGTCCCTCTTTGTGGGGATATTATTTCTTTGTTTTGCAAGAACAATATTTTCTATCACTATTAGCTGTGCCTTGTGGTCAGAAAGCCCATTGTACATATGGACCACACCAACAAATTAAAATCCTTGTCGCATTCCTGTTCTGCATACTAATAGAAAAACTTTCCTACAAATGAATTGGAACAAGGGCATAAATTATTCACCATCTCTCCAGGAATAACAAAATAAGCTATAGAACATGTTAATGCTAACAGCCAGTAACTCACCTTAAAAATAAAACGCTATATACTTTTCAGAATTCTTAGTCCTGTACATCTGACTGTATTATTTTCATTATCAACTTCAATTCTAGTCGTTAATTCTCATGGTAAAAAAAATTAACCTAACACTCTTTCATGGATTCCATTGGCTGTTGGAGACAACACATTCATATGGATTAAAAATATCATTATGGGCTTTTTCCTGTTTTAATTAATGATGTTTCTTCAGTTGCAAGGCTATATGATGAGAAATGACTGGGTGACTACTGTTAATGATAAATGGGAAGGAAGCTGAAGAAATTAATTTTAATATATTACCCAGGCATTACCGTCTGAATATGAAAAAATTTGGGGAATCTCGAGAGAACTTCTCTGTGGTCCGAGATTCAACTCTGGGATATCTCAAATTTACAACAGTTTTGACAAAGTCATCATGAAAGAAGATGGTTATCTGGTAATGTAAAGTTCACCAAATGTGTCTGCTCAGGCATGCACGCACATACCTTGTATGCACACAATATGGTTGTTACGAATATTCTGTCATTTGTGCAGCCACTACAGGTGAGGTGACAGAGGTCACAGATACATGAAAAAGACCAACAAGATGCACCTGTATCTCTTTAATTTATTCCAATTAAATTTTTTCATTTAACTTTAATTGGAATAAATGAATGAGATAAAGGTGCATTTTGTTGGTCTTTTTCATGTATGTGTATCAGATGCACGGTTCAGAGAATGTAAAGCGGTCACAGACCATTTCAAATTTTAAAGGAGTTTCAATGGTAAAGTAGTTCCTGTTTGTAAGTGACAGCACTGTGTAGAGGCATGATGCACTTCTGAAACGGCCACAATACAGCTTACATTCACATCATCCGGAAACTGTTACGAGACCCATATATTAATTGTATGGCAACATAGTTCTACAGTAAAATACACTTGATTATACAGTATTTACTCGTATTTTATATTTCACAGTTTACCTGACAAAATATTCCAAAAAGTATGTGAAATCTAGCATGTTGAGAGATAATACTTGTATACTTGTGTGTATGTACACACACACACACACACACATATATATATATATATATATATATATAGTATGTGCATATTTAACTTTACTAACCTGCATGTGTAAAAGATTTTCTACAGGCCTACAGCCAGATAAGTTTCAGATGCAAAGTGACTACACTTAAGGAATTTCTAATAGAAGTGACCCAACTTTCATAAGCCTGGATTGTTTTCTTATTTAGGAGAAGTAATTTAATGAAAACATTAATCAATAAGCAGTTCATATATCTACTCATTTGCACTGTAGTTCAGAAAAACCTGGAGACAGAATTGTTCCTGTGCTTAAGCCGCGTACCAGAAAGTTAAGGGCGTCTGGAGGTAAAGTTCCTCCAGCACTCATCAGCCACTTGGAACCAGGGGAAAAGTCAGTACGACTGTTGGTGAAGGTTGGGGTGGGGATTCACAGCCATTCTGATCATAGCGGCAAAAATAGAACAACTGAACCTACCTGAATTCAACACCGGCCATTTAGACGGTAGCCAGCCAGGTAACTAAATTACCTATCCTGCTCTGGTATTATTTGAATTTCGTGATGCAGTTACCTAGTGAATTTTAAATGCAGTTACTTGATATATTTCATTGTTAATAAAGAAACAGTGTGCGACTGAGTGACGAGATGGTAAATACACTACCACCACCACACACAGGCCTTCAAGAGTACACAAAAAACACGCAACCAGTGAGCCTTTCAATCCAAGAAGTTGGTCGTAAACTTTCAAGTACACACCAGACAGTCTTTGTTGCAAATGGGCTGCTGGTGTTCAGAAACATTATGAGACTTCTCACCAGTCAGACTTTTCTACAGTTAGTTAAGGCATATCTTGGGATTTGCCTGTGTACCCGATTATTTACGATGCTGTATTAAATAAATTTCTTGTGGTACTAGCATCAAAGTAATATGACCAGAGCTGGTAACTCCGGAGGGATATGGAAGGAATGGTGGCCCATTATAAGATATTCATGAATTTCCTTAAATGCGGTAAGAAAAGAAGACACTTTCATCATGACACATTATCATGGCATGAAATTTGATCCAAGTACCCCCAATATGAGAGTCTGCCAAGTATGCCAGTTTCTTCAGTAGAGAAGTTTTTAAAAGGTACCATCACATTCCTCTACATCCTACTGTAATCCCCTGTGAAACTGACATATGATGAAAACTGGCACAAATCCGCCACCTCATGAATATGAGTTCAGCACACGCTTATTTCACAAACCTTCTCCTCAGCACATTTCACATATCCTAGTGCCCTTGTTCCAAAATTTTATTCTACTTTAAATAGCCATATAAATAATGTGGGAAATGCAAGAACCATTTATCTTTAATCTGTTTAAAACATTTACTTTATAAGTGTACCAGACCAGCAGAGAATCAAATGTAACTGACCTAAAAGGATTTTTAGGGAGGTTTCCTGTTCGAATACTAGTACAGCTGCATGGATTTCCTCATAAGATTTCAGTCACAGTATTTTGGAATAAATTACAACAGTCTTCTATCAGATATTTTAAAGCTAAAATTATTGTCATTCATACACCTACGCAACACAACTGTACTGTGAACAAATAAATAACTCAAATTATTTTAATAAGTTTCGTCTGTACAAGCTCCATAGTAAAATTTTACACTGTCAAACCTCAGGAATAATGACAGTCAGATTAATAAATAAAATGGAACCTCTAGAATCGTAATTACGAGTAGTAACAGAAAATGAAGATTCTCATTTCTCAAAAGTCAATAACAACTTCTAGTGGAAATCCAGAGATGAGTTGTCTGTACAGGCAAACTGTCTGACAGCATGAGTTAACTCAACATTAATTCAGTTGTGAAAACACAAATTGTAGGAGGTTTGTTGTTTAAACAACTTTTATGTGAAAGGAAAACAATTTGGCTTGGTACACCAACCTCAGCCTCTCAGACTTCTGTAACCCACACATCATTAAGAAACTCTGAAACAGGCTTCCATCAACTCTCCTCCCGTCAACTTTCCTTCTAGCAGAAATAGCGTTACCTCCACATTTCCTCATTAACTTAGGATGGAATATTCATTTGCTTAAGAACATTTGCGTCCTGACAGAGAAATCCAAAACTACTTTTCATTAATTCCATGTTTCACGTAAAGTAATAAAAAAAATTGATTTTACTCATCAGAATGTTTGATACTTGTATGTATATCTGTACATGTAAAGTATATCGGAGTGAACCAGACTGAAATAACAGATGCTGGAATTAAACCGGCGGCTCGAAACATAAGCTTTCATAGCAGCGGTTAAGGAACAGGCACGAAGGAAGCTGCCGCTGAATCAAGGCGCGAATTCCTGTAAGAGATGACTCTACTCCAAGAAAAAACGCAGATTAAAGTGCTGTAGGAGAGATACTGCGGAATATGTCCGAAACTAAGACAAAGGCAGTAACAGACGATTGAAGGAAATTACAAAGCCAGGAGTTTTTCAATTATGCTCTCCACACAATAGTACGAGTGTCATTGAACAATGAGAATTAGAAGTCAGTGGCACTGGCACGCACGACGTAACACAAAGTAATGAATACGATATTGTAAAGGAAAATCGACAGGGATAAGACCACTTTTCAGACCTAGGTGCAAGATAATATTAAATGGATATTAATGAAAGTGCAGGTGAGGATGTAGACAGGATTCAACTGAATGAACCATGGTCCATTTGCGGGTTATTTTGAAGAACGGCAATGCACTTTTGAGACTTGTGGATACTGTAAGGTTGTTATGGAGTAGAGCACGTTTGAAACGTGATGGCACACGCGCAGAAACCAGATTTAGTCATTCAGCGAAACGGACGAGTCCATTTAAATTGGGCGGGGGGGGGGGGGGGGTCAGTTCACTCGACTACTGGCAGCCGAGGTGTGCGCATCAGCGGTAGTAATGGTAGTAACGCTGGAGACACCATGTTTTGAGGTAGAGTGCAAGACTACTGGCTACCCACTTCACTCGCATGTTTCCCCTTCACTTCCCCTACTGTGCGTCGCCGTGTGCCATCAGGTTTCAACAACTACAGCACCAACATATACACAGATTTTTGGAAAAATGGTATGTAGTCAAACACAACTGTGTCACATGAGGTGTATTTAATGACTATATAATGAACAACTACATGTTTCGGCCTGTACTGGCCATCTTCAGGTTGTCTTAGGGGAGCTTAAGATCTTACTATAAGCCTGCGCGCGCACGTGGTGTAGAGATCTCTACATAGGGCCTTATTAGCAAACACACACAAAAAAAGGGAAACAAATAAAAACAACATAAAACAAAAACAAAAAAACTCCAATAGCCATAAAATAAGCCTAACCACCCAGTCCCTACCAATACCCCGACCAGCCGAGAGAAGGACAATGACCCATCCCAACTCAGGACCACCGGAAACCTTTCCCCAACAAGGAAGGATCTGAGAAACAGTGGCAATGTACAACAGTGCAGAAGACACCACCACACAGAAGGAACAAGCCAGTACGCGCATATAGCGTAAATAACACAGTACGCTTACTATAGGGGAAAGGAAATACGTAATATAGCTCAAATTAATAGTACAACAAATGCCTTGCAGTGAACACTTACAATACAGTGAAAGAACCAGATACACACAGTAGACAAAAAGTCCCAACCAACAGTATAACAACAATATACACAGCACATGGCAACAACAACAGTGAGCGCCGCCACCCACGTGGACTCACACCCACCAGGGGATAAAACCGGAAAGAACGGGAACACACTAACACCCGGAGCATAGGTAATTCCCCAGCCATTTATATTCATATTTCCCAATACAGACGAATCATCCTATGCATAACTAGACTAGAATAACCTACCACACTACTCATACACACATCTCTGTCCCCATAGGCAAGGGAATCTCGCACCCAAGGTCACTCGAGCCCCCCACAACGCAGCATAGTTAAGGAGAAGGACGGAGAACAGGCCTCCGCAGACCACAGAACTTCATATCTGCCGAGCACACCCCCACAACAGCTCTATTTTTCTGCATCTGTTTTTGGTTTTTGTTTTGTGTTGTTTTTATTTGATTCCCGTTTTTGTTGTTGTTTTGCTTTGTTTTTGCTAAAGAGGCCCATATGTAGAGATATCTACACCACGTGCGTGCGCAGGCTTATAGTAAGATCTTAAGTTCCCCTGAGACAATCTGAAGATGGCCAGTACAGGCCGAAACATGTAGTTGTTCATTATATAGTCATTGAATACACCTCAGTGACACAGTTGTGTTTGACTACATACCATTTTTCCTAGTTTCACACACACAATGGGGATGACACACTTCCTAGATATACACAGATATTTATTGTACTCATGTAAGTCTACAGTACTGAGTATTGCAACAGCAATGCAGTGTTACGAGTGCGTCTGTTGTGTTGGAGGATTGGTCCGAGACCCGCTGTGAGGGGGAGCGGCTCGGTGCTGGTCCGGTTGATGACTGAGCTGGTTAGCGGCAGGTCCGCAAGGCGGCCTGTGGCCATGTGGGTGTTCCCACATCACCCCAATGCGGAGAATAGGACCTAGGTAATGAACTGGGAAGTGGATGGTGCGACTGAAGCGGATTAGTCCGCGGTGGTGCAACTGCTGTGGCTGGAGCGTTGTGGGGTTGGGCTGGAGGGCTGCCGGTTTTAGCGGTGGTGTCGTACTGGGTCCATGTTGTGCGGGTCAAATGGTCAAGAGCAATGCGGCGTGGGCGACCGGTTATTGGCGGGCGAATGCCTGAGTAGTCGGTTGGCGGAGATGTGCAGAGTGGTCCGGTGGACTACAGGTGGTGAATGCTGCCTGGGCACCCGGTAGACCGGAGAGACGCAGAGGTCCAGTCGACTGCAAGCGAGTGAGAGGGGCTTGTGCATGCGGTTGGTCGGAGGTGCGCCATGTGGTGCTATTACTCCTGTTGGTGATGAGGCGTTCGTTAGATGTGGTGCGTGGTGTAGTGCCGCAACTCGCGGAGTTTCTCTGTTGGTCTGTTGTTTCCGTCATGGTGAGTATAAATCAGTGTTATTCCCGTCGTGGGTCACCAATATATGGCGCTTCGTCGGGGTCACCAATTATGTGGCGCTTCGTCGGGGTTACCAAATATGTGGGGTACTGTAGGAGTGTTATGGTGTAACAACTACAGCACCAACATATATACAGATGTTTATTGTAGTCAGGTAGTCTGTACAGTATTGAGTACTGCAGCAGTAATGCCACGATAACAAGTGTGTCTGTTCCGTCAGAGGATTGGTCCCGGAGCTGCTGTGAAGGGGAGGGACTCGGTGCTGGTCCGTTTACTGGCTTAGCTGGTTAGCGGCAGATTCGCGACCGTGTTGGGTATGGTCGGCAGGGACGATGCTGTGGGTTGGGTGGTGTAGAGCTGGGCAGCTAGCTACTGTGTAGATGGACGTGAATAGTCGACGAAATAGCTCCACACATGCTTGCGGAGGAATGTGATTGAGATCAGAAATTTCCTCGAGTGGGGAGATGGAAGTATGTGTGGGGACCACCAGGTTGGGTGTTGTGGATTTGGCGGCCTCGGGTTTGATACTCGGTCTTGCTTTGTTCTTGGCCTTCCTAGTAACCGGCTTAGGCGCTGCTGTAGTTTTTGTTCTCAGGCTTCACAAGCCTGGACGTTTTCCTGGTGGTGGTCATTAGGCTGCTCGAGCGCCTCCGTGAACGGCTGAGGAGAGGGATTTGGATTTCGGTTGGTGGGTGGTGTGTTGGTAGCTTTGACGACACGCCCCCTTGGACGATGTGATTCCGCCCACCGCCCACGTACAACTGCAAGTCAAATGGCCCGGCCCACTGAGTTTCGGAGCGGAAGGTTGGCTTTTGGCAACACTTTTTCAGCCACGCTCGGGCTCCTACTTTAAAAGATCGTTGTTCGCTTCCTTCCACTTTACACAGCCACGGTAGTTCGCCGTTTGGTTTCACCCGCAGCCACACGAGAAGCACTGGGTTGCGTATCAGTAGTTACGCTGCGTGTGTCCAAAGCGCTGGCAGCGCTTGCATTGGAGTGGGCCTTTTGGATCCACTTAGGACTGTACCGACAATCACAAGCCTCACCGTACCTGGTGGTGGGCCCACAGCCTCCCAACGTCTATCCACCTGGATCGCGGACAAGCGCGAAGTCAACGAATGGCAGGCTCGAGCGACTCGATCGAGCCCACCAACAGATACACAGCACATGACTCTGGTTCCGCGCCTCTGCCCGCGATCTCATTAGTCACGGGCGAAATAGCTGCTGTCGGCAATATGTTGCTGCATTGGCTGGGCCCGCCGCCCCTTTTTGGACAAGTGGGTCGCCCAAGCCCACAGCCATGGAGTCGCAACCGCCGGAAATCGGTGTCTCGTCCGATACAGCCAATAGGCGCATGTCCAGGCTTACATTTCACCTCCCAGCACACTTTTCGGAGCGGACCTGACTGCCTCTTTCGGCGGGGGATTGCCGGTCTTGATGGCTGGCCACGTCAACGCCAAACACGCGGATTGGAACTCGCGGCTGAGCATGAGACGGGGAAACACCTACTTGATTATGCCGACGAGAACTTCTGTCTGATGTTTGGACCGAACTCCCCAACCACCAACCCATACAACTGCTACTCTACTCCCAATATCTTGGGCATTGTGATAACCAAAAATGTCTCATTCCCGTTGTATCTGTTTTCGTGGTCAACCACAACCTCGGACCACCTTCCAGTTCTCATTCATTTTGCGTGTCGCTCCTCCCTTCACCACCCAAAGGATCGCCCTAATTTCACGCGCACTGACTAGGCCAATTTCCAGACTCACTTGGAAGATCTAATTCCATTCGATCCGCAATTGCACAACGAGATGACAATGGACACGTGCGTTGAGAACTTTTTTGGCGCCTTTCTGAAGGTCCTGGCAGCGTCTACGCCCAAGGATCTCCCGCATGACGAATCACGGCCTCCTATACCTCCTGGCAGTCAGGATGGGATACGCCTGAAGGATCGGCTGCGGAGACAGTGGCAGATCACCACGGATTCCGCTCTGAGAGCCGGGTTCGATGAGCCGCCTACTCAACGAATAGAGACACAACCAGTGGAGTGCGACACACAAAACCCTCGATCCCGAAGACCATTCGCTATGGAAGATGACCAAACGGTTGATGAGAGTTCCTTCTCCATCTCCCCCTTGTCACTCCGGCGGGAAACGCGCTGTCAGACTCTGAGAAAGTCGAAGTCCTTGCCGACAGTCTGGAGACTCAGTTTCAGCAGTTGACCGATCCCTCGGTCCCGGCATTTATTGAGATGGTTGACGTGGAGCTGAGGTCTTACTTCTTGACCCCCGACAGCAAACCCAATCTAACCAACCCCAACGATGTTCACGAAGCCATCAGGGGGCTCCAGGTCCGCAGGCGCCGGGCCTAAACGGTATTCCGGAAAGAGCTTTAAAGCATCTTCCACAGCGAGTTGTTTCCCTCCTGGGAAAGATTTTCAATGCGGTTCTCCGCAACCAAACAGTTATCCCAAGTGTGGAAGCACGCTCGATTTATCTTTGGCCTTAAATCGCGCAAGGGTCCGGCACTGTCCTTTTTCAATTGGCCCATTAATATCTTCGACACGACTGGTAAACTGTTTGAAAAGATGCTATTAGCTAGAATCTTAAATGTAGTAAACGAATGCTGACTGACGCGAGACGAGCAGTTTGGGATTAGACCCAAGCATAGCACGACCTTGAATTTCGGTTAAAAGATTCTAAACGGCTCAGTTTTCCTCGACGTTGCCAAAACCTTCGACAATCTCTGGATTGATGGCATCCTGTACAAGCTACCGCTCCTAAGCTGCCCGTCTTACATAGTCCATACAATCTCATCATGCATCAGGGTTCGGACGTTCGAAGCTTCCTTCCAGACGGCAACGTCATCTCGTCGAGGCATACGGGCTGATGTAGCTCAGGGTGGATTGATCTCCTTTGTCCTCTTCAGCTGTATGTCATCGATATGACCCCATCCTCGCACTTCGTTTTGTTGGCCGTGTACGCGGAAGACACGGCCATCATAGCTACATCCCGCAAGCCGACGCTGCTCGTCGGCTACCTGGTGTTATACCTCAACGATATTCAAAGGTGTTTGAGTGGATAATCGCCATTAATATCTGTAAGAGCACCGCGATAATCTTCGCGCGTGCAGGACTGCGTTTCATCGAGCCCGACCAGTAACGCCTTTCGGGGAACCAATAGAATGGTTTGACACACCGCGCTATGTGGAGGTGACCCTCGATACACGACTAACCTGGTCGCCTCACTTCGATCAGGTCATGTAGAAGACTGCTTTAAAGATGGGTATGCTGGTTCCCCTCCTGAATAGGAAGAGTGATATATCCGTCAGGAACGGAGGCGTGTTATATAAGCAGCTCATCCTCTCCATGATGGACTTTGCGTGCCCTCCGTGGAGGTCCTCTGCCCGCAGCCATGTCCGGAGGCTACAGGTGTTACAATCTAAGTTCCTTCGCCTCGCTACTGGTGCCCCCTGGTATGTAAGTAACATGCAGATATGTGATGATCTGGTTTTGCCGCTGTTTGCCAACCGCATCAGACCTCTGACTGAGAGTTTTGACTTAAAGTTAGCTGATGTGGGAACCCCCTAGTACGGCAACTCGGCCGATGCTTTCGCTGACCGAGGGTTGACCCCGTCGCCTAACGCGTAAGCCAAGGGCGGCAGTGGCCAGCAGGCCAGTCGAGGCCATCGCCAGGATTGCCAAGTGGACTAAGGGAATCGCGTTCAGCGCTGATCAGCTAAGCGCCCGTTGATTACTCTGACTGAGGTTCTTCCGTGATTTTTTCCCACTTGTAAGGGAAATGCCATGGTATTCGATGCAAATTCGGGGCACGGCCCTCACTCCCCTCCCCTAGGCAGGGTAGCTTCACCTAAACGCCTGACAAACGTCGTATAGCTCCAGTTTACGACTGAGCCAATTTGGCCTCAGAAACCAGGCAACGAACCAACCAATGTTTATTCCTCCAATATGTAGTCCAGGGCAACCTAGGCCCTAGTCTTTGGCGTGATCAGTCAAGGACCTCAGCCTGACTTTAAAATCGTTAGCGTAAGCCTATTCCCCTGTTAGACTTTAGGTGTTTTTTTTACAGATCACAGCGATGAGGTCAAATGTAGGAATGGCTAACAGACTGGGCGACTTCGAATTGCGTTTCGCGCAAGTCTCCGCCCACCCAGTTAACACTTTGGCTTGGCTTGGCTTTGAATGGGCTGAGCTTGTATGGGCTCAGAACCCAGACAACCAACCAACCAAATTTTATACCTCCCATAGTTAGTCCAGAGCAACCTAGGCCCTAGTCTTTGGCATTATCGCTCAAGGCCCTCAGCCTGACTTTAAAATCGTTGGCATAAGCACATTACTCTGTTAGAATTTAGGTGTCTGTTAGAGAGCCCAGCAATGTGGTCACATGCAGGAATGGCTAACAGACAAGGGGACGTCGACTTGCTCTTCGCGCAAGTCTCCGCCCCCCCCCTCCCAGTTAACAGTTTGACTTGGCTTGGTTTGGCTTTAAATGGACTGTTTATGAAGCGGAGCGTGGAGAGAGCTGCTGTGAGGTAAGGCGGCCACTGGCCATCTGGACGTTCCCACATACTCATCAATGTCGAGGAATTAGTGGACGGCATTAGCAAATATCAGCTTCTCAAGATTGGCTCTCCTACGTGGATTTACTTCGCCTCCACAGCTGTACAAAACACTATAGTGTGAACAAATAACTCTAAATCATGGCCCAAATTCTCCAAAATGGATTATTTTAAAATAAGCCTGCAGATTAGGATTTTCGTTCTAGTATCCCCTGAGTGAATACACTTACACCATTTATCTTATCAACGAATTCAATGTTTCGACAAAGTAACTTTACTCTATTCATTACGGTTTCTAAACTAAATATCACGTTGAAGTTGGTCCAATCACAGGCTTGCGGGTCAATGTTTTGTGGCCCATGTGCACTCATGCAAAGAGTCGCTTTCCATGAGCAGTTTTGAAGGGTTGTGCCGTTACGACGCGAAAGAGAGGTTCTGCTTGTTATTCCCAGAGTATTAGTGCCAAAGCTGCTCTAACCCTTAATAAGTGAGCCTTTACTTACTCCTATTTACATTATCGGCACTCTGGAAGAATACTTGTACATTAAGGCGCATAAAAAATTTAACAAAATTGTTGCAAATACTAGATTAGTATGCTTAAAGTTCCAGTTGAGACACACTTATTTAGAATGGGTTATGGGTTATTTCTGTCACACTCAAACATGCAAATTCAATTAACTTTTAAATTATTGGTAGATTATGTTACTTTTATTTGGTCTGCACTAAATGAAACATAACTTTGTAAGTCTGACGAACGAAAAGATATGAATTTTAAAATTCGCTGACTACTAAAACGAAATCAGTATCGATTGGCTTTGAAGAATATGGCCTACCACTTTCCATGAAAAGCTAAGTATAGTGTCAAACACATCTCTGCATATATCCCTTGCATTAATGTTACTTACAGACTAGCCCAAGGGCCATTAAAATTTCAAGGGTTTTCGACACAATAATAGAATTTATAACGTGAACTATGTTGAGAAGACAATGTGCATGCATGGGAAAACGTTTGAAGATAACAATAAATTCCTAATAATACAATACAATACCGAGCCAACCATATTTACCACTGGCGTTCATTGCTGCAATATATGTTTCTATTCGTAACTACTACCAGCTATCTCTGATAATGTACACCATGACAGAATATCAAGCGTTAGTCTTTTTTACATAAATGTGACTAAGAGAGTGACGACTGTTATGTAAAGAAAAATTAAATGTGAAGAATTTTTTTTTTTAATTTAGAACTGCAAATTTACAATCTACTCCCAGTGGAGCAATAAGTAAATGTGAGGTAAGAGACAACGGGAGGGAGTAATCATCCATCGACGAGACTCCGACGGGCCCCACGGGGCGGTAG
>Ga0123354_10009070_pt1 | contig 15186 bp, 10 predicted proteins | sample TergutLab28metaG_2_FD_97872 | JGI IMG/M metagenome (GOLD analysis project Ga0123354, IMG submission 97872) | Labiotermes labralis P4 segment gut microbial communities from Petit-Saut dam, French Guiana - Lab288 P4 | ecosystem: Host-associated > Arthropoda: Insects > Digestive system > Gut ...
GGGGTGTCACGTGGTCAGCGCAACGGGTCCCCACAGCCGTTAATCTCTGTTTTCTAGACCTGGAGCCGCTACTTATTTCATTCAAGTAGCTCCTCAATTGACCTCACGAGGCTGAGTGGACCCTGTTCCAGACCGACTACTACTCAGAAAATCTGGTAGCGCCAGGGATCGAACCCGGGACCTCTGTATCTGTAGCCAGAAACTCTGACCACTAGACCACAGAGGCGGTCAGTGTATAAATACACTGCTCATATATATATATATATATATATGTTATTTACATATGTTTACTTATACACACATTTTGAATTTTAGAGAGAGTTTTCAGTTCGGAATATATACATCCTACGAAACATACAGTAAGCGTAAAAGACTGATGCAGCCACACTCACACTCCACATGTACCTGGGATTTTAAAACCCACTTTTAAAAAAAACAGCATTTGAATATTGTTAAGTCTTTTACCCTTTAAACGACCATGGTGTGTGATACCACAGTAGAAGAACTAGGACAATATAAATTGTGGTACACTAATAACACTTCAAAATCATTTGTTTGAAGTTGTGTTAACGTAATTTCAAAAACTAATTGTTGAGGCAACCACCTTGAAGCTTTGGAAATCATGTATCGTGAGTGAAGACTGTATGGTCAGAAAGTTGTTTCAAATAATTTGACATGTTGAAAAATTAACAGTTGAGACGGCACTCCCTGAAGATGGCGCTGATGAGTACGGAAAAAGTCAAAGTGTTAGTAAAACAGTGTAACTTGGTGTATGAAAGGCAGTGCATTAAGTGTTAGTTTAATGAAGAACACTGTTTGATAGAGGCACCAGGTTCCTCTCAAATGCTTGTCCAAGTCAACCGGATGACATGGTGTTACAACTCAGACAACAGCTATCTTAATTCATTATCACAATCACACAATCAGCTGTACCGTGAACCAGATACATCCATTCACATGTTCAAACTCTCTTTCTTTAACATTTGTTTTAATATCATCCTACCACCAATGCCTATGTCTCCCAAGTGATCATGTACCCTCACGTTTTCTAACCAAAATTTGGTGTGCCTTGCTCACCTTTCACATACAAACTATAAGCCCCATTCATCACTTATGAAATTCATACCTTTGTATATTCCAAGACTCTCTCTACAGAAGTAAATCTTGCTTGCATTTCAGACTTCAGTTGCATGACATATGGCACAAATGTGCTCACCTGGGAAAAAAAAAGAAAAGAAAGGAAAAAAAAAAGAAGAGAGAGACAGATTAGGTATCTTAACACAGTAATAACCAGTTACTTTATCGTAAAAAACATTTTAAAAAATTCTTAGGTAGTTCAGACAATTCCTCAAGTAAGTAACCTGATATTGCTACATATATAGAGAAGTCTTGAAATTTGTGAACCTTGATGATTGGGATTTCAAACATTTTTGTCACCCACGTTTAATACCACTGTTTCAGCCTTTCATGTCTAGTTCCAACAAAATGGGATAAACAAGCCATGTGGCTGGCAAATCAGCTTCCCCCAATCTACTGCCACTGCACAAATGACTCAGCTCAGTCAAGCTCTGTCTTTCATTACGTGTGGCTGATGGCTTTTGTGCTCTGTACCTCCAGACTACAAGTACTGTTCTGTATGACTGTGTTGCAAGAACACTTTGGTGCTCTGTACCTCTAGAGTAGAAGTACTGTTCTTTATTACAGTGTTGCAAGAATAATTTGTGTTCTGTAACTTCACAGTATAGGTACTGTTCTGTATTACTGTGTTGCAAGAATATTTTGTGCTCTGTAACTCCAGACTACAAATACTGTTCTGTATGACTGTGTTGCAAGAACACTTTTGTGCTCTGTACCTCCAGAGTAGAAGTACTGTTCTGTATTACTGTGTTGCAAGAATACTTTTGTGCTCTCTACCTCCAGAGTACAAGTACTGTTCCGTATGACTGTGTTGCAAGAACACTTTTGTGTTTTGTAACTCCAGAGTACAAGTATTTTTCTGTATTACTGTGTTGCAAGAATACTTTTGTGCTCTGTAACTCCAGACTACAAATACTGTTCTGTATTACTTTGTTGCAAGAACACTTTTGTGCTCTGTACCTCCAGAGTACAAGTACTGTTCTGTATTACTGTGTTGCAAGAATACTTTTGTGCTCTCTACCTCCAGAGTAAAAGTACTGTACTGTATGACTGTGTTGCAAGAATACTTTTGTGTTTTGTAACTCCACAGTACAAGTACTGTTCTGTATGACTGTGTTGCAAGAATACTTTTATGCTCTGTACCTCCAGAGTAAAAGTACTGTTCTGTATGACTGTGTTGCAAGAATACTTTTGTGTTTTGTAACTCCACAGTACAAGTACTGTTCTGTATTACTGTGTTGCAAGAATACTTTTTCTAATTCTTGATCTTCAAATAACAGCCTTCAGATTTCTGATCAGGATGACCAACCACCCATCCTTATGGCATGATCCTCTCCTGCAGTCACTTATTGCATTTTCGTGTAATTTTATATTTTTATTACTAGTATTTCATAGGTACTTGACAAAGAACTTTATACTGCAAATGAATTCTGATGTTTAAGACAATTCTGTCGGTTCCAATTAATCACAAACATTGAGACTCTACTGTACAAGTAAATGACTGTCACTTTCCAAGCTCCAGTTTCTCATGTAACAGCAATGAGTAAAAGTGACAGAATACAAAGTGTGAGATTTGAGGTTCTCACAGTGGTAAGTCACGGTTAACATGTTACAGAATGTGACACTAAGTAATTTGGTAGATAGGTACCAACATTTTGGAGAAAACTGATGCCCCCATCTTCAGGGTAGAAAATGGAGGTATCACACCCCAGAAGATTTATCTTAAATCTAGTACTATTAAAATAAGCTTTCCATGCTTTTGATCACAGAAACACATTTCATCTATCAAGCTGTGATAACCAAAACTTCAGTAAACAAAATAATTCACCAAATAACACATTTCTACAAAGGATAGGTAAACTTACTGCAAATACACAAGACAAAGCAAGGCCACTTTGGGCAGCTGTGACAACATCACGCAGTAGTACCACTATGAGACCAGTCAGTGTGACATATACCACTGCAATCATATCCATTCGAAATGTAAACCACCGGACTGAGGAGCGGAAGATAAAGTCAGATGCCAGCGTTCGGTTCAACCTTGCACAGAACCTGAAATACCGATATATCAATCTGTACTCAGATGCCTCATTGTGAAACTTCTCTTAAAACTATTAAAAAATACTGACTACAACACTCAATGGAGTACAGACCCTCCTGAGAAGCTATTTATTGCTCAGCCAGTCAATAAATTCCTCGCATTTTAACAGAACCTGAAGGCTCACTGTTATGTTCACAACAGCCTGCTACTATCCTATATCCTGATACAGATAAATCCAATCTACAACCCCCACCACGTTATTTCTTTAAGACCCATTTTAATATCATTCCCCCTTCTATGTCTATAGGTATTCTAAGTAGTCTTTAACTTTCAGGCTTTTGCACCTAAACCCTACATCTATTTCCGTTACATATGTTGCTCTGCCAATCCCACTCTGCTTGATTTGATCCTTCCACTGATTAATGGCAAGGAGTATAAATTACAAAGTTCCTCATACATAGTTTTCTCTACATCACCTTACTGCCTTGCTCCTAGGTCCAATTATTCTCCTCAGCAGCCTGTTCTGGAATGCCTTTAACCTATACTTCGTTATGTGACAGAACACGTGAAACACCCTTTAAATTCATAAGATGAACATACGATATTTTACTAAAACTGTACAGTGAAACCCCTATTCAATAATATCCCTCAATTTAACAAGCTCTCTTGTTTCATGTTCAATTCCAGTTAGCTCAGTGAACAATATCAAGTATGAATTTCCCTCATTTACTATTCTTCTTCAAACCACCATTCTCTGAACAAAGCTTAAATAAGACTTTCACAGCAGAATTCTAAGATATTCTTTCAAAACTGCTGAAATACCTTTCAAGGAAAATTTTCTGTCTACCAAATGTACGGATGACTGAAAGACCTGCCATCGTCGAGGATATATGGTTAAGCACTGGTGATTTTAAAATATTATCCAGTTTCTTTGTTTCACGTAATCCCACATTCAACCAGACGTCCAGCAACACGAACAAACCTGAAAAATAAACAGAGGTCTAATGAAAGCTTTTCATCCGTTATTTATTACATAAGATAATAAACTACAGACTCGGCAGCAAAATTTAACTTCTTAAACATTGGATATATAATGTACGAGTGACATAACAACATCTGTCTGACAATGTAACTGAAGATGCTATCAGGCTTTGACACTGGTGAAAATTCTGACTGTGGTCTTTTGGGCATGACACCTTGTAGCTGTGTAGCAGCAGCAGGTTCATGCAAAATACTGCTACCACCTACAAAACTACATGCTGTCATAACCCAAAGGTTCACAACCTAAAGGAAGGTATGGAACAGGAAGCAGTCATGACTTCAAAACAAGCAGTCATGGAAATGAGTAAAACTGCAAAGAAACTCAGTCTGAATGGATAGTCTATGGGATGAGATCTGAACCCAGAGCCTACCAAATATGAAGGAGTGCTAACAACTCAACCATAATATTTCAGTGAGAAAATGTGGGATGTGACAGGTGGTCTGGACATATGAAAAGAATGTGGGTGTAAGGATTAACAAAGAGAGTACTAGAACTAAAGTAAGGAACATAAGATAATTAGAACAATCCAGTTATTATCAGTAGAAAAATGATGACAGGCTCAGAATAATGTTACAGAAGCAGGAATATGGTTACAGGAAATCAAAGGAATTATGATGCTAAGCACCACTTTTAAATAAATAGAGGACCAGAACTAATTCAATGACTGACCTGTTGCAATTACCATAGCAGCAGAGAAGACAGGAAAAATGATACACACTAGCAACATTTGTGTGACAACAAACATCAGCCCCTGCCACACAAACTCGAAGAAAAATGGCACTCTGACATCCACTGAAATCAAAACTCAGTTAGGTTAATGTTACAAAACTTACAGTGCATGACGAGAAGACACTAAATTTATACAAACAGATATCCTTCAGCTCCACAGGCTCTGACACTGGTATATGACAATTAGGATGACTTGGTAGGGGCTCTGTAGATTGCACAGACTCCAAAACTCTGTCCATCTTATTAACTTACTCCATGAAGAAGAGTCCTTCCTGAAAGGGTAACCGGTTCTCAGCCAGTCAAGAAATTCCTCAAATTTTATGGAACCCAAAGGTTCGTTTACAAGTACCCGTCCCTATCCTAAGCCAGATCTGTCCCTCACCTACAGTTCCAAAAACAACACACTACTGTGTTTGGAAAGTGGATATATTTCCATCGTCAGGTATAAGAGTTGGAAGACACCCACACACTTAATTTCAATATGGACATCTAAAGACTTAGAACATCTCCTTCCGGTGGGTCCTACCAAGTATGTACTTCCATATTCTTTCACCTGAGGATGGGAACAGATTCATTTTCCAACATACTGTGTTATTTTTGGAATACTAGATGACAGACAAAACCCAGAAACCAAGTAATCCTAAGAAATATTTTTCTGATAATACTTCTATACATGACTTTTTCAAATGTTTATCCAAAAAAATTACTATTTGTCTAGAATCATGAGAGGAAGAATACCTCACTTCATCGACTCAACAAAATGTAAAGGCAAAATTCTAACGCCATATGTAGATATGGACATTCAATTAGTACGCTCAACTGAGGCACCCTGTGAGGGTTTACAAACTGCCTTGACCAGTGTTGTCTTCGGTTTGAGACATCTGTTACACCAACATACTATTCAGAGTGTAAAACAGACTTGAAACTATTTTATGATACCTTCATACAGGAATATAAAATATTTCATATAACCAACACAGAATGAAAATTCATGACCTTTCAATTTGTTTGGGCTGCTTTCAGGCAATTAAAAAAACCTCACAGGCTGGAATGGGCCGGTGGGCCTCCAATAGAATGAATCATCACAATCTTTGCTGTTGACATACACATCATCATCATCATCATTATGAGTGTTTCAGATATTAGAGAATATTCCAAGACCTCTCAAAGAACAATCTCCATTTGGGAGATATTAGTCACACTATTACAGCAATGTAAGAGGGTGATTTATCCTCATTCATACAACATTTCAACTCACATTCATCCATATCCCTGGAAAACCTCTGCAAGATTCTGCCTGGAGGTGTGACATCAAAGAAAGAAACAGGACAGCGCATAACTTTGCGAAACATGGTGTCATGGAGGCGAGATGAACCTGCAAAGAAATATGAAGCCAAGTTTCTAAAAAAAATGTTATATTGTTGGAGGTTGTTCATACTACTGTGGGTTTGAACACCACAGGTAAAAGATATTCCTCTTTGCTGCAGCATCTGAACTGGCTCTGAGGCCCACCCAGCATCCTATTCAATGCCTACTAGGGACTTATTCCCTGTGGGTAAAGCAACCAGGGCACACAGATGACCATTCAAACACATGCAGTGACATTACACTTGCAATAACCTATACCTTCACTCCCCTGTATGCCTTCATGGCATGATACTGAGCACTGGGACAACTTTATGCCATCCATTAACCTTTAGGCAATATGCATCCTATATATAGGACAGACGTACCGCTACTCCCCAGAGTAGGCTTTTTGTATATTTAGTCAACAAATGTATTTAATTTCTTTTTAGACTTTTTCTTGCCATCTTTGTTTATTCCTCCGCAAAATGTCGTGTATTTCCTAATGTTTTTCTTCTTGGTTCATAAAATATTCACATTTTACATAAATGGTGTGCTAAACTGTAAAAGTCCAGCTCCAGGGCCAAAGGGTTAACATGGGTATGTCTCAAGAATGTTCAGTATCACCAACTCAATTCAAAACTTTGAATATAAAAATAAAATGAAAATATAAAGATGTCTCCATCCTCCATTAAACATCATGCCATAAAGCACATGGGGAGTGGAGACATAGCTCCACACATTCTTAACCTTGGCACTACATAGATATGAGTGGTCAGTTTCACACCCCGGCCACTATACCCCAGGGGAAACGGACTTTGGTACCCACTCTACAGGAGGCTAGATAGGTCCCACAGCTGGACTGGATATTTGGAGAAGAGAAATATATCTTGTCCCCTGCTGGGAATTAAATGTTTCCTGGCTTGTTCAGCCTGTAGCCTTGTCCCTGTATTGACTATGCAGTCTCAGTTCCTACATAGATAGGAAAGAAAGCTGATTAACCTTTTGGCGCTGGAATTATTTTTTTAATTTTAGCACACCCTGTATATAAAATGTGAATAATACAGGAACCAAATATGTTAGAATTATGATACAAACTGCATTTTGAAGAGAAAAAATGGAGAGTATATACCATGTTTAAAATATTCAGTACCTATATTTGTTGAATAAATATACAAAATGCAACTTTAGAGGTTAGCGGTGTGGTACGACCACTATAGTTGACATTAGGCGTCAAAAGGTTAATAGAGGGGACCTTTACTTTCTAGATCACGGTCTAGTGAAAGCTGAATACTATTTTGGAGGAATACCAGTAAACAATGAACAGATTAAATGGGTCGTAAGCTAGAATATTATATTACTATTATTTACCATTTTATGATGAAAATGTGAACGAGCCATGGCTTGTTCACATTCCTATATGAATCTTTTTCAGATTTGAGCTTCTTGACAGAATTCCTGGATTAAATAAATGAAATTACACAAAATAATGTGCCAATCACTGACAGCCACAAAACAGTGCAGTATAAACAAACCCAAGAGCAGCTGTCTGACAGTACCAAACAGAAAAAGTAGTGTGCTTAATACCAAGAGCCAGAAAACTGCAGCATGAACATAACCAAGAGCAGCTGTCTGGCAATATCAATCACACAAAATAATGTGCCCATCACCAACTGAAAGCAAACAGTGCAGCAAGAACATACCCAAGAGCAGCTGTCTGGCAATACCAATTCCTTTCACCAGACCAATGAACAACATAATAACAAAAGTAAGTCCAAAAACCAGCTGATAGAAATACAGATCTGGGTTGTCATTTACATATCCTTTAAGCTCCTCCTCTGTCATGTTTGTTAGGTTGTAAAGTGTCATGTTTTCTCTCCGTGCAGCCTGAAAATGAAACATGATAGTAGTGTTAAGTCCTGAGAGTCCTAAATTAGCAAGTAACTGTGCTATAATAAAGACAGTAATAATATAAATGAGTAATGTTAAGTTTGGCTCAGTACAAGAGCCATTAAAATAGTGCATCAGCACTAGATTACATTTATTGTGATCTTCTGGACTATGACACCATGTATAGCCTAGTACATGTCATAACAAAAATTAATAATAAAATTGTTTATGATTTTAAGAAAAAGTAATACAGTATGAAACTGCACTGGTGTGAAAACTAAACTCCAAGAATTTAAGCCACATTAAATGCCCATTCTAAGTCAGTAATAATTCTCCCTACTCTATGTCCAACTGGAGTATATAAAGGTAAAGGTAAAGTGATCCCATTACAGGCCCAGCGTGGCCCAGAGGGTGGGAAGTGGTATAGCTCTAATCTTCCATGATCGCGGCACTAGAAGGGGGTGAGTGGTCAGCAGCACACCCCAGCTGCACTTTACCCCTGGAAAAGACCCGGTACCCATTTTACAGGAGGTTGGGTGGGCCCCAGGGCTGGTCTGGAGGGGTGGAAAATCTCGTCCCCACCAGGATTTGATCCCGGACCGTCCAGTCCGTAGCTCAGTCGCTATACCAACTGAGGTACCCGGCCCACAACTGTTGTATTTAGTATGTTAAAATCATCTGAGGTACACTGCTTGGGACCATTCAAAGAAGACGTGCACACGATGCAAAAGCACCATCTAAATCCTGACAGCTTGACAGCCACGGTGCAGGCAGCCACTCTGAGGATGTATTACTGGGGCATACACTTGAAGAACTAACCTCTAATCCATCACCCTTGTCCAACCAGATCTGCAACCAGATGCCTGATGACAGTCTGGACAAAGTAAACAGCAACACCAAAAGTAGCAGCATGGCCATAACAAAGTATCCACCACAGAATTTGGCATAATCCAAATATGCCTTCCAACCTGTTGTAGTCATCGTGTGTGTTTCCTCTGACGTTAACTTCCCTGCATGCTCATTTCCAACTAGAAACATCCACAAAATTAATAAAATCAAAATTTAACAGGATCAAGGTGGAAAAAAACTTTTATGGGTGGAACTCAGTGACCACTCTTCTAAATAATCGTCTGATAACCCTCACTTGTCTTGGGGTTTCATTTCATTCACAGAAAATATATGGTGAATGAGTAAAGAAATTTCAGTACTAGAAGAGACCATCTTGTATTTAGACTTTCATACCAATTTGTACATAACACACCTACAAATTACTAAAGGAGCATACTTCATATTACACATTACTGGAGGCCTCATTCCTCTTGCCTTTTCACTATGCCACCTACATTTAGGACCATTGTCTTTTAAAAAAGTGGTAGTCCTGGCACTAAAAAAAGCATTGGGGTATTGTCATGATCTGCCTGGCCTCTCACATGTTTCTACAACATTATGGAAACTGCCTAAATACAAGAAAAAAGTTACTGAATATGTAACTTAAACATAAAACTGAGTCCTACAGTGCATATTACTGATTATTTAACAAATTTAAGTCTCTCAGTACTTTTAATGAAATTAATTGGGATATCATACACTTCATTTTGCCACAGTGGAAATTCCATGCTATGCAACATTCTGTTACAGATTTGAAAAAAATGAACACATATCAAAGATGTGAAGAACGAGGATCATAGCTGAAATTTGCATGTCTACAGGTTGACTCATACAAACTCCTTACCTTATTTCCTACTGTGTAAGGTCTATTCTCTTCCCTCAAAAAGGGCCCTAAAGTTGCAATACATCTTATATACCACTTTATTTAGAAGAAAGTACTACTTAATTTTACCTTCCCAAACCATCAGATCTCTTACACACCAGATGCTCTTTCAGAAAAATAGTTCTTACTGACAGCAATTTGAATTTTTTGAACAGAATAGACCACTGCTAGTCAGTGCAGTGAACGGACACCACAAATGTGTTTTACCTATAAATTGAACAGTCAACTCTTCTGAGATGTTACACCTTATCAACCGGTAAATTTTTCCAGACATTTTGGAGAAGTTTAGTGCCTCCATCTCCAGGGTCAGGAGCCCCAAAAGAGTAGAATATGAAATGTAAACACCCCTTTACAGGACCACACCCAAACATGACCTATTCTTGTCACCTCTACCACTCCTCTAGTTTCACTACGAGCTCCAGCTGAGACCACTCTCACTCAACTTCCCACTGCTACATTGGATTACACCCTACAGTCTATTTCATTTCTGTACCTGACAACTGACCACTGCTCCTATATGCTTAATCTTACTGCTGGCTCCTCTCTCTTCATAGGGTGTCCAACCCTGAAGATGGAGGAACTGCACTCCTCCAAAATGTCAGTAACTATTTAGCAGGCAACATGACACACATCCCAGACTGCTGTGAGAACATCCATACCACACGATATATGTTACAAATGACTGGTTGTAATATTTCACCATACAAAAAAATAGTGTTGGGGTGGGGGGGTCAAACTTAGCTACATGTCTCAGAATTCTTACAGAGTGACTGAATGTTATGGGGCAGTTTACACTGTCATCTCATGTAACGCAGTCCAGTCATAGCCGGTGATAAGCACGTGATTCTGAACTGTGGTGTGTAGTTGTAATATATTACTGAAGCCAAAAGTATTTTGGCAAATCACCACTTCAATATTTCAAATAAGGAAAACACATAAGATTTTTCTTTCAAAACGGAGTATATTTTTATTTTGATTATTCAACTCCGAAGACTTGAGCAAGTTTACCAATTATATTTCAACTTAACTAACCTTCTCCTTCACCTTCAACAGTCTGTTCTATTTCCACCTCACTGGAATTCTTCTGGTCCCTTGTTTGGTCAAACTGTAACATTTGACAGTAATCCCCACCAAAGGCAGTCAATTCATTATGTGTACCTCTTTCAGAGATCATTCCATCTTTCATGTATAAAACCTCATCACACTCTTCAAGGAACTGCAAAGAGACAGCATGTTACTGGATAATGATTTGTGGTACACATGACTGTATATGCCGTTTATAATGTGCGGTCTGAAGACAGTGTCCTGCCACTGGAACATGTGGTCAAATAGTGGAAACTGTTAATAAACTAACAGTGTATTGATTAAAAACATGAATTGGAACTAAAGACAATCAGTGTCCCCCACTAAGCTCTAAGAACACTGAGAGAAAACACTTCATTAGCAGCATACCAACTTCAAGCATAATACACAACAGATACTCACATCATGTCTTTGTAGTGCACAACGAATTAAAGCGAATCCCTACAACTAGACCACTGTTTTAAACTTCATAAGTATATCCAGACAAGCAGCAAGTAGTGGCACCTAAACTTCTGAAGCATGATATACACTAGAATTTACTTGCTTCACACCAAACACTTAGTCTCCTGTATATATAGACCAATTGTGTAATGGTGTTTAAAAAAACTTCAGCTTGCTGTGAGTGTCATACAAAACACATAAAAATACATTATGTGGGCATACTGTCTCTACTGTTGGCTCAGGTGATATATCTGTGCTGTAAAGGGTAAAGGTACAAAATTAGAAATTCAGAACACAGTTTGTTGTAGTGTGACGGAGAATTTACTTGTACATGGTGCAATGAAATTCATGTACAAGCTCTCCATAGCATGATTCCTTGTTAAAATATGAGTTGAAACCATTATGTTCTGGGGTTTGAAATATGTATTACCGACAATGTCAGCAATGTTGTGTGTCATGACACTAAAGCACACTGTTAGGGGTATTCAAGACACACTGTGCACACCAGGGCACCATTTTCATCCAATGTTGCTGGAATACACACATGATGAATACTTTGACATGCTCTTAACTGGCACTGCCTGCAATACTAACCTTGTACTGATGCACAGGAATACGTGCTATGTTATCCCAGTCAACGTTGTTCAGACACTTGCGTGTTCTGACAAATGGATCAGTGTTTTCACGAAAGGAAGTGCAATACCTATAGCACTTGTCAACACAGGTTATCTGCAGACTACACAGACACCAGTCAATGAACATGACACTTGCATATGTGAATCAAAAGCCATGGCAAAGCTCATGTGACATCACATGAGAACTGAGACTGAGGATAAGTGAAGTACTTCATTACTATCAATTATATAGATACCACCATTTATAGAGCACACTTCTGCTTCCAGACAATTGTCCTCAACTGATACAGTTATGTGAATGACTAAATATAAACACCCCATGTAGGATATTTCATGTGTGATGGTGTGTTCAGCTTCCACAAGTCACCACTGGGCATGGAATAATCCTCATGATATTCACAGATGTGGGTATCAAGTCATCAGGAACACTGTTGTGGGCCCCCCATCTGCTACATAGCAGGTTGAATGTTGAATGATACTGTAACAGAGGGCAACAACACCCAGCAGTGTGATGATCCGCACAGCCTCTGTCAAGGCTGCTAGAACCTTCCTGTACAAGAAGGAGACAGAACGTTCTAGGGATACCAGCAGTGACTAGAAGAGTGGAGTAAGTTTGAAACGTGCAGTAAGCATTAAATAAGGCCTGCAGATAGCAAGAGGTGGACAGTTGTGTCACAGCAAGTCAGTGTGTTGCGTATGTTGAAGAGCAAGTGTAGAAGTGAATCTGTGGAGTATTCTGTTTCAGACCAGTGTCAGTGCTGTGACTGTAAGTAGACAACAGAACTAAGCAAACTGTAGATAGGGCTATGAGCCCGGAGAACTGAATGTACAGTGCAGGGTAATCTCCTGTGAGTGATTCTTGAAATTCTTGTGAGTGTTCTGAACTGTTCCAAGTGTTTTAACTGTAGTGTCAATAAACGCTGTTATTTGTTAAACCCATGGGCCTATCCATTACAATACCATAATTTCCTGGAAACTGTTCTATCAGGACTGCTTGAAGTTGTGCCTCTAGATGGGGCAAAGGTTGTGGTTTCAGCATGACAAAACTCCAGCACATACTGGGGCAGATGTTTGGCAGTCACTGAATGTGACATACCCAGAAAGATGGATTTGAAATGCAGGGCCAACTGAAAGGCCCCTTGTAACCAGCCTACATCTGAAGGATTTATGCTACTGGGGACACCTGAAGGTGCATACTGTAATCAACCTTCTGGCGCCAGAATTATTTTTTTTAAATTTTAGCACACCCTGTATGAAGAATGTGAATAATACAGGAACCAAACATGTTAGAATTATGAAACAAACTGCATTTTGAAGAGAAAAAAATGGAGAGTGTATACCATGTTTAAAATATTCAGTACCTATATTTGTTGAATAAATATATAAAATGCAACTTTAGAGGTTAGCGGAGCGGTACAACCACTATAGTTGACATTAGGCGTCAAAAGGTTAATCCAACTATCTGCACATGTAACCATAAATATTTGTTATTTTGTAGTGCTCGTCCTCAAGTTCCAGCCCCTGCAGGTCATCTTCAAGCAGATCATTTACAAAGGAATACATTTATAATAAATGTTACCAAGACGCACACATATGAAGTTAAAATACGATGTTATCAATTAAAATATTGCTACAATGTATAAAATGTAGATTAATTATAGGTATTTTACATTTCTAAATAATTTAATGTTTAGTTGCAGTTTTAGTTGCCTACAACTAAATAAAAAATTATTCAAAATGTAAAATATCTGTAATTAATGTACACTTAGTATATTTTTAGCACTATTTTAATTGACAACATGGTATTTTCACTTTATATATGCACATCTTGGAGAGTATTTATTGTAAATTTACTCCTTTGTAAATGAACTTTCTGAAGATTGCCTGTAAGGGCTGAAACACACAGGATTAGCACAATAAAATAACAAATACCGTATATTCTTGAATCTAATCCGCACCCTTTTTACAGTATCAGAGGGCTAAAAAATGAGATGTGGATTAGAATTGCGTGCAGATTAGATTCGCGGTCATGAGCTGGATTTTTGAAAAATGATAAGAGCCTCTGTACGTGCCGTAAGAACAATACAACACAATAATTTATTATTTTATATAATATATTATATAATATTTATAATTTATTATTCATCAGACTCGCCGTCATCACTCATAACTGAATTGTTATCTGTCACCCAGTCACTATCATCTTTATCTTCACCATCATCCTCCCACGGAATGTCATCTTCAGATCCGTCCAAAGCATTGCTTATGCAACGGATAACGGTTAAAGCATTAGTAACATCCAATATTATTCAATCAGTCTGCCTTGTAGGCAAGGGGCAGCTGAAGGAAAAGTGTGGATTAGAACTGTGAACTAATTTTTTTTTCGTTTAAGAAATCGGCAAAAACTAGTGCGGATTAGATTCGAGAATATACGGTATTTATGGGTACGTGTCCAGTTAGTTGGATTAAACACTGTATAGTCATGGAATATGGATAACATTACATATGAGGAAGCACATTAACATAGTCATTCCCAGAGATATTCATAACAAAACTTCAGGTACCTGACAATGGCTAACACATACATTAAGGTGTGGCAAAGAAGGTGTCAAGTGACACGCTGCCATCTGCATTGAAATGGATGAAAGTGGCTTCAAGCGACTACTGTTAACTATGAGGCATCCAACATTTGATCATCTGATACGTTGCACCATTTTAAGGTGACGTGTATTTAGAACACCTCTACAACTCAGGATGTATGTTGTGTAACATTTTTGACTTACTTTTTAACAAGAAATCACATAATGTAGATCTTAAGCACAAATTTCCTTCACCATTTATACTTATGGTTTATTTGTTGGATTCAGCCATTAATACTGTATAACACTGAATGGTGGGGCGATATATGAACAATGAATTTGAAAACATGTGGTAGTAAGTGACCGCCTCCGTGGTCTAGTGGTCAGAGTTTCTGGCTACAGGTACAGAGGTCCCGGGTTCGATCCCCGGCGCTACCAGATTTTCTGAGTAGTAGTGGGTCTGGAACGGGGTCCACTCAGCCTCGTGAGGTCAA
>Ga0123354_10009071_pt1 | contig 15185 bp, 8 predicted proteins | sample TergutLab28metaG_2_FD_97872 | JGI IMG/M metagenome (GOLD analysis project Ga0123354, IMG submission 97872) | Labiotermes labralis P4 segment gut microbial communities from Petit-Saut dam, French Guiana - Lab288 P4 | ecosystem: Host-associated > Arthropoda: Insects > Digestive system > Gut ...
AGTTTTAATATGTATTTGGTAATCAATAAGTGTGTAACAGCTGTCAAAATTTCAAACTTCTCTGGCCATTATCTCCGTAACCGTTCAACTTTGGATATAGGTGTTTTGGGTTATATCGGTATAGTTTAACATAAGGAACACTCTCCCGAATTCTGGCACATTCTTCCTGGGACACGCTGTATACATGCAGAGACAGAGAAATGAACGTATCTTCTATTCAATGTGTTGTAGTCATTAAGTTGTTTCAGATAAAGCATAAGATGGGAACAAAAGTCATGTGTTGAATGGTGAGTGCCCTAAAGAGCTCTCATATACTACAAATATGAAGTCAAATCTGACAATGTAAAAGAGTGATTTTTATATCAGTGACCATGGACAGTAATCTGTACATTAGCCATATATTTCCCCGAACAGATAACAGTACAGCAGATGGGTATCTAGAGTGCAGCCTTGTGAAGTTCAGGAAACTATTAGCAAAATATGATTTTATGTAATAATTCAAGTAATGGTGACAGAATAAAACTTGTTACCTACATATGAAGACAATTCCAGTACCTATAAACATTACAAAGATCATGAAAATACACTAAAAACCCTTCATAATATAAACTAACAAAAATAATGCCAAGCACTGCAGGTGTACTCGATGCTCTGTGGCATATGATGTGTGCAACACACAAGTATTCTTGATACTCTGCACTGAAGGGTTAATTAGAGAAGTTGGACCAAGGATTAAAAACTAAATACTACAAACAGAAGGACTTAACTGTAAAGACTGTGGTCATGAAGAAAGGCTATAGAAAAGATAGCTACTGAAGTCACAAACAGAGCTTAAATAGTGTTATGCTCCATTGTGCATCTTCCCTCTGAATACAGGCATGATAATTGGAAAGGGTATGTAGTCAAACACAACTCCTTTCTAATTTTCATACACATAACAGGGATGACACACTTCCAAGATACAGACATGATAACTATATAAAGTACCATTAAATTCTGTCCGTCTTGCATACTTACAGGCATTGAAGTATCTTGAAGTATGGATAGAAAGTATTTGTGTCCATTATCTCTGACTAGATCACCTTGACAGGTCTAGAAGTAAACAGAATGCATTACATTCCAAGCTTTTTGAACATAAGATTGAAAAATTACTAATCCGAGCATCAACCCACAGCAATCAATGACTGATTTACACATACACAAGTACACTTCATACATTAACTTTTGACTAGATACAGTTGCAAATTTTATAGCCTTAAGGCCACATAACAGTCTCTTCTGTTACACCATTCCCATTTTTTTATATTTTTATTATGAATCAGAATACTTTAAAGGGAGAGGAAGTCACTGCTGTATAGGTAGGAGCTTACAAAAGTAAGAACTTACACTGTCTACAGCCAAAATTTTGGCCCAGATGAAAACAAGGAGTGGCCTAAGCTCCCTTGCAGAGCTCTGTAGTAACTTCAGCACATAGGGAAATATGCCAACAGACAGTGCCAGGTTCACTGCCCAGGGACCCAGATCCAGGAACTTGCCCAGCAGCTCCAGTGCCCTCAGTCTGTGCACTTGACTCAGTAATACCTATACCATGCAGTAAGGCCAAACAAGGGAAAGCCTCAAATCAAAAAACATTAATTTCAGAACCCTCTGTAATTACAAGACTACAAATTCAATTTTTTCAGGCAAGGAGATGAGATAAGCATAGCATATATTACACATGGAGGAGAAAATAAATGCCTGCAGGATTTTGTTGGGGGAACCTGAAGGAAAAAGACTGCTTCGAGATCAGGAGTATATGGCATAATATAAAAAGACTCTTGAAGAAACAGAATGGAAGGGTACAGATTGCATTCATCTGGCTCAGAACAGGGACAAGTGGTGCGGTCATGTGCATATGACAATCAACCTTCAAGGTACATAAAATGCTGGGAATTTCTTTACAAGCTGAGGAACCATTAGCTTCCCAAGAATGACTGTGCTCAATGAATTTTGTTACAGAGAAGAGGCACCCAATACCAGAAACAAGTACCCAAGAATTCTGTATTTTGTCTTGCATCATTTGTTCACTTTCTTAACAACCAACATATCAGCACCTGAAAGAATAAACTTGAAGATTCTGTACTGAATCATCATTAAGGTCAGCTTTATTTTGAGTGAAATTGTTATCCAGTATAACATTCAAATATGTGACTGGTAAATTGATAAGACTCATCATCAGATAAATTCTCTTGGCCAGGAAATCCATCTTCATATAGTATACATGATCCACAATCAGTCACAACATGAAATACATATCAAGAAAAGTAAACAATTAATAAAAAATATTAACCCTGAATTAGGAAAACAGGTTTAAAGTAAACTAAACTGAGCAGGTATTTATAGCTCTAAATATGCAAGTATTAAAGAAATAAAAAAATTCACTACAAACAATTACATTTCTGCATTTGACTTTGTCCACTGTCTATTATTCTGAACAGAATGCATGTTGGAAAATGGATCTGGTTCTCTCTTAAGGTGAAAAGCTGAGCTAGCACATACTTAGACAGTACTACTTAGGTTGTGCATAGGGTGCATCACAGTATGTCAGTGTCATCCAGTTTCCTGTCATCCATCAGTTATATACAAACTGGTCAACATATGAATCTCAAAAGAAACAGACTGTGAGAATGTAGAATGGATTCATCTGCTAATTTTGAGACTTCCACAGTGGTTCAGTTGCCATGTCTGACATCTCAAGATAATGTGGGATCTCATCATTGAGGGTCAAAATGTCCAATGTAGAATTCTTCATTGACATGGAGATCTGAAATTATACAGTTCAGGAATGGAAGGTTGATGAACCTTGGAAGGTCCATAAAATACACAGAATTTTTTTGCAAACCTGAGCAACTATTAACATTTCAATACAAACTTTAACACATGGAGTCACACAGCAAAATTTATTTTTGATCAGAACCTAGTGGTGGGTCAGTGATACAACAGTATCCTAGTAAGCAGGTAGCATTGAGGGTTCTATTCTCTGCCATCTGACAATTATTATTATTATTATTATAAGGCCAAAATAAAACTTACATCTATGCAGTCTTATTGAAACTATGAAGATGCTCTGTTCAAACTGTTTCAAGAAGGCATTCTTTACAGATACAATATGTACCACTGATTGAAGTAAATGTGCTATGATTCGGCAACAGCGAATACAACAAAACATATTTACTATACAGATGCATCTTATTGAAGTAGGAAATTTTTCATTAAAAAAAAAATATCTGCATAGATCAACAAAGAGTGCAGATTTAATTTCTAACATGGTCAAACAGCATACAGGTAAAATATTTGCACAAATCAGTGGAGACTGAAGATTTAATTTTTAATCTGTGTAATACTACATTTGCTTCAACACGACAAACACTTACTTCAAATGTGGTGGAAAAAAATGTGGTACATGACTTATTCATAACAAGGTTGCCAACAAGGCACAGTTTCCTTGTGGACAGACTGGCAAGAATAATCATTTCAAAGCAGCATCTTAATGTTCATTGTCTCTTTTTCACACTCCCCACTTGCAACTGCAGTCCATAGGCTGCATGCATTTATATTTGAGAGAGTATAAACAGAACAGAATTCAAAATAAAGAAAACTGAACTACACTGCAGGTAGGAAATAAAATACTGGTCTCTGAAATAGAAAAACAATGTAAACATGAAACTGAAAAGTGAATGGTGAAGTGTGTGACATCTACCAGGACATATTTTTTTCCAAAAGAAGAAATGTCTCCCAGCATCAAAACATCAGACTTGGGAAATTTGTGGTAGTTGGGAAAATAAAATAAATAACACATTTACATTTCAGGTTGTCACTGATTACACTTTATCCAACACGTACACTTTAACACTTTAAAGACTAAAATCCACCCGAGTCATATTTAAAGATTCTCTACATACCATGCAGTAAACACACTCCATCTAGGTTAGAAAAACCAACAAATTAATGCTACATGGGGAAAAAATTGCCCATTTGTTCTGAGACACATACAGGCCCCCTGAAGGCAGAGTGCCAAATTTCTGAATTGTATACCAGACATTAACTAAATTAACCACTAGGTTGTAAAGTGTTAACCTTCTATGGACCAAGTTTTAAATTGCCAGTACACTCTCATGGCCCAGGGCTAAATGCCAAGACTGCAATAACTAGTAAATTTTACGGATTTCATTCAACATTGAGCCATTCACAATTACACACGTTAGTGACCCAAGCTGTCAACAGGTCTTAAAATGTCAATACTTGAAAAAAATTCATATAAAAAGTTCGGTATCTTTTCAACATGGTGTGATCAAATAGTTTCCACGCTGAATGTATATCTCTGCAGCAGCAGCACAAATGACGACAACAACCCTTCACCTTCTAATCAATGCTGTCCCCTTCAAAGTAGTCTCATTAGGACTTGAAGAGTGAGCCCAGTGATTACACCACTGTTCACAGCATTATGTGAAAGGTATTGCTTGAAATGTGGCAAATGTGTCACATGACTTCCCTTGAATTATGATGAATCATTCAATCTCCTTCCCTCTTAGGCTATCTGTCATTTTGGGAGAAGAAATATGTCACTTGGTGCTAAATGTGGTGAGTATGGAGAGTGTGAAATGACATTTTGCTGTTAGTCAGAAATTCATGCAAAGATGAAGCACAGAAAGTAGATGCATTGTCACAGTGCAGAAACCAATCCTAAAAATTGTACTTTTCATCCAAATGAGATTCCCAACACGTTAACAACTTCATGGATATCATTCTTCTGGTTTTGAGTACAAGTTCTTTCACTAGATGCACATTTTTATGTGTGTTGCTTGTTGATGATGTCCTGAATGTCACAACGCAATGTTTCAACACAGGTCACACAACCTTTGAGCTTAGGAAAACCATTCAAAAACCTGTATTCTTCCTGCTGTTTGCTCTCCCAAAGCTACTCTCAACACTTTGAAAGTTTACATAAATCTGAAAGACATACTGTTCTTTCAAGTCTTTTCAAGTCTGCCATTTTTCAGGCAAGCAAATAGAACAACATACACTAGCACTACTCAACAATCATACACACTATGGCCATATCCCAAGCAATAACACAGCATAATCTATTCCATCTACAGTTATGGTCAGCCCAGAAATCATTTGAATGCAACATGTACCTTAAAACTGGAGTGTTCAGCTTATTCTGAGGGCAGAGGGTATTCAAAATGAACACAGAAATTTTACAGCACAATCAAATAAATTGTTCCTAAACATTTAAAATACACTGGAATGTCTTCAGGACACGATAACAAAGCAATCATAAACAATTTTGCTTTCACCCCTGCCCAGTAGCAGTTCATGATTTCAGCAACACTTGCAAACCTTGCAATATAAATCTCCAAATGGTAAACATACCTGCAAAACAATAGGAAGCTGTTCTGGAGGATTCCGCTGCTCTGATCCAAGTGTCAACCAGACTTGAAATGCTGTAAGCTGCTCCTCAAAGAATGGTGAATGAATAAATTGATCTTCTGATTCCAAGATAGCTGGTAACTGAGCCAGACACAGATCCAGTGCAAGGTCCCATGCTTGCCACATCGGATGCTAAAAAAAATTTGTGTATGCATAAATACCAACACACACACACACACACACACACACACAAAGGCGACTATATTCACACTGAAGATGACCATACCTACAAGTAAAAATAAAAGAATATACCGTTGAACACAACTATTATTATACTATATTTAATATTCCATACTACAAGTTGCAATTAACATCCCTCGGAGTATTTTTGTGATTTGATACACATGAAGATGTAATAATTATTATGTAAATACAGTCAACACAACAACTAAGTATATGTCCTTTAATGGAACATGTTTCAACATACAAAGGATACATAATCACTTTTTCAATAGTACTGAGATCTCAATTTACAATTCATGCTTATGTATTGCAGTTCAATCTCGGTTAATAATTAAAATGGTTTTAAAACACTACGTCTGCTGGTGATGTATACAGGTACAATAACATAGACAATTCAATCTATTATGCTTCATTTTGGTATTCATTTCTCCATGATCCTGTAAATACTGATCTGAAAATAAAAGAGGTATTTAGTCAGGGTACAGTTGACAGTGCTATCCTGTAAATTCATAAGGTACTTACATTTCCTGGTAGGGATAGGATTTTTATACACAGGCTGAGATTAGCCATCACATTGTTACTGGTACCACTACTAAGAGGGAACTTTTTTTTACCTCAGTAATTAACCAACCTGATGCACAAAATTTTGTTTTGCAATAAGTTTATTTCATGCCTCTACATGTTTCGAGCACATGTGCTCATCATCAGGAGGCAAAAATTGCATTAAACAGCCTCTGGTATCATCACACTGAAACAAGTGAGTGGTCTAAAATTACTAAAATACATTCTATAAATATAAGCCCATGGTAGTAAAATTTATGTGTGTTTTTTTTTGGGGTGTGATTACTGTGTATTACTTACTATAAACATATTATGTCGTGTATGACATAACATGTCTATAGTAAGTACAACATAACATGTTTATAGTAATTAATACGGTAACCACGCCCAAAAAATTCACACATAAATTTTACTACTATTCTGAATGAAGGCATCACGATGTGCTTGAAAACCAATAAGTATTACACAAACGTACGTCAGCACAATCTATTTATAAATGGATTGTGCTGATGTACGTTTGTGTAATACTTATTTACTACTATGTGCTTATATTTATAGAATGTATTTTAGTAATTTTAGACCACTCAATTGTTTCAGTGTGATGATACCAGAGGCTGTTCAATGCAATTTTTACCTCCTGATGATTAGCACATGTGCTCAAAACATGTAAAGGCATGAAATAAACTTATCGTAAAACAAAATTTTGTGCATCAAGTTGGTTAATTACTAAGATAAATATACTGACAGGCACAGTCAGAAAAACATCAAAATTTAAGAGGGAATTGTTTATTGATTTTTCATAGGTTAGCAATGAAGTAATTCAGCTATCTATAGGGAATCGTGGTGTACTAGTACATTGGAGATTAAAAAAAAAGCCCATTGAATCTTTACTTTATGCATCGCATTGTGTTGGAGAAAAAATAAAAAAAAAAAAAAATTTACAACCATCAAAATCACAACTTTTTGAAAATAATAAGTTAACCCTCTTGTAAAATTAACTTCATGTGCCTTTAATGTATAGTTACAGACAAAAATTTCTGACACCTCTTTGCAAGATCTTAAGTTAGTGTCCAGCATGCAGTGGGTGTGCACAAAATCACAGGGTGTACATTTTTTTAAGAAATAATAAACCTGCACATTATGTTCAATTAATAACACACCAATCTCAGAAAATTATTTCATGCAAAGATACCACTGTCACCATAACAAATTGCACCACATGTTGATAACTCATGGACAGTGGACTCCTAGATCTTCAGATTTAAAATACTGAGATTATTACTGGTGGAAAACATAACAAGACACACTTTATGAACAAAATCTACCAACATTGAAAAAAATGAAAGATGCCTTTCAAAGAGAAATTAATAGCATTTTAAGGCACAAGTACCGCGCATTAATAAATATTTTCAGGAGGTTCAAGGCCTGCATTGTAGCTGCAGGTCAACATTTTGAGACCCTTCAATAAAAGCACACTGTAATGCAGGAGAAAACCAGTCTCTAAATTCCTAGTGGATGCAAGCTTCTTATGTAATAATGATCTCTTGACAACACCTAACACACTCAGGGAAATGGATAAAAATACTCTCTACAGTTCTGCAGGAAGGAATGCAGGTACCATATTTGTTACTGAGTGGTGATACTAAAAACTGTTCTAAAATGCTTTTCAGCAATCCCACTTCTAGTCCACGTGATAACACAATTTTGGGGGGTTTTCACAGCAAGCATTCTTTGCAACTAAAATTTTACTACTTATGAACTAAAATTTTACTAGTTATGAATTTTCACTCTGTGTTTAACATAAAACACACAGACAGAATTGTGGCAGATACAGTATACGAAGGTACCACTGAAATGAGCATACTGCTTAAATGTTTTACAAGCCCAGCCAAATTTTTAACCTCAGGTACAATTTGTTAAGTATTTTCCCTAAGAAATTAAACTATAATTCTGGAAATGCTTCCATTTTAAAAACTTAATAGGAAGAACAACTCTAAGAAGAAAGTACATACTCAAATACAAGCACAACTCTCAATTTAATTTTAATGGCATTTTTCGTGTATCCAACAACTTCCTGAAGAATGAATTTTACAAATAAAATCAACCATGATTTATGACATCTTCTGACTTATCAAACATGAATCACCAAGCTTACCTGGTAAGTTGGAGGCAACTTTGGAGAAGAAACAGGGGTACAATCATATGACCTCATAATTCTCTCTGCTAGTAAGAAGTTGCGGAACAAGCTTGCGACCAACAGATCTTGTCGGAATAGTTTCTGAAAGAGATCTATTACAACCAAAATATGTGACCAATCCAGACTCAAGGTTTCATTGAAAAAAAAACATACCTTTAACATGACGCAAATAGTTGAACTGTGAACAATTCTGAATACTAACCCCTTGGCAATGTATTCCAAGCAATAGTATCTGTAATGGCTGTAAAGATCCAATTCAGTTCTCCAAGCATAGTTCTTCTGTCATTTAACTGACCTGGAATTCTGGCAAAAAAAAATAATAAAGACATTCAGTATTCATGAAAGAACATGAAGTCTGGATAAAGATATCCACCATAAACTTTCAGACATAGGATATGTCTACATACTATGACACAAAATACACATTATCATCAGTCAGAAAACTCAGAACACTTGCAGCCAGACATGTTTTAGTACAAAGTCACAGAATGCAATTCATCCACCTGTCTACCTGTTTCAATCCCAAATAACTGATTTTGGTAGTAGAAATTTACATACAACATTATCAAGTGACTTTTGTTTCAGGCCGAAGCAAATTGCCAAGCACAATTCGAGTGATCAAATCAAGAAGGATGGGATGACAGGGCAAATATGTAGCACTTGAAGGAGACCTAGGAGTAGATGAGGCTAATATTTAATTTAATTTTGAGAAACAGGAAATGAAGGTGTGGCCAGGAATAACCTCGCTCAGGACGGGCTTCTATGAACACAGTTACGCACCTTCATATTCCACAAAGGCAAGAACTTTCTTGGCCATTTGCATGACTGTTTTCATGAGAAGAACCCTGCTGCATGGTGTTAGCTACAAGTCACTACAACCACTAATTTACACAAATTGCAAACTTAGGATCACAAAATTTCTCAATATTGACTTGGTGAGAGGTGTGGGAAGAGGTTGTAAAATAAAAAGGAAGGAATTAAAATAAATGTCATTAATCACACTAATAACTAGCCAGCAGTAAGACATTCTGGAACCTACAAGCACTTCATAACTTTTCAAATCTATTTATCCACTTAATTTAGACAACACAGGCTATGAGGGTACTCATTTATTTCATCAACTAAACACACAGTATTAATTATATACGAATATTAAAGGCATATTTCCATGTTTCAGTACATGTGTACCATCTTCAGTGAGGACAAAATGCCTGATTTTGAAAACGAATTGCTCATGGAGAACTGTTATTTATAAGGTTCTTCAGTCTATAGTGGCTTTCCTGTTGATGCTGATTAAGCATAAAAGGTACAACTACCTCTCAAATAAGAAATGAAGACACAAAGAAATAACAAATTTTACACATGCAAACAGAACCTTTCACCAATGACTTTTAACATGAAGAGATTAAAATTCTGAATCTTGGCCCCAACAATGCTTTTGAGAAATCACCTAAATTCTTCATTGAAGATTTAATTAAACAAACAAACAAACAAACAAATTAAATATCTAACCCTAATATAACCAATATCATCTACACTCAATGCAAAGATTAAGATACCTCCCAAAAAAATCCAATCCATCCAGTAGTAAACAGCATACAGGCACCAACATACAAACTGGCTAAATTTCTTGCCAAAAAGTTTGACAGTTAATAACAGAGCTACGAAACATATTTGTAGCAAATAATTCAAAGCAGGTAGCATATGATTTAACAAGGATCAAAATCTACGAAAATCATAAACTTACAACCTTCGGCATTAGACACTTTCAAGTAAATTGACCAATCCAGGAAATACTAATAATTGTGAAAACCTTTCTAAGCTTGAACAATACAGAACATAACACAAATAGACAATGTACCATGCTACTTAGAGAAATAATCGACCAAAATTATTTTCAATTTGACAAGAATTATTACAAAGGTAATAATGGCATAACTATGGGGTCACCCATCACAGGCATAGCAGCCAAGATCTTGCTACATTACTTAAATATCTACCACTAAAATAATGGATGGAAACAGGAGAAGTTATTTACTATAATAAATATTTGATTGACAAACTCATAATTTTTCACCCCAAAAAGCTAGCAAGAACCAAATTTATGCACACATGAACTCAACCCACTGACAATTAGCGTTTAAACCAACGCAAGAAGAAAATGGATGAATTAACTTGACCTAACATTTAGCACACAAACCAATTACAAAACAATTAAAATGTACAGAAAACCAACAAGTACCTACACAATAATACATTTTACTTTGAACCATCCTATGGAACACAACAGAGTATCTTACAGTTATCTAATAAACAGAATTAATACATTACCAGTAACAGATCCAAACAAACAACACAAAATGAATAATGTACTGACTACAGCAAAAAACAAGGGTTTCCCAATATGCCTAACTCAAAGGGTGAGAGACAAAATAACACATAAGAGACACCAAACGGAACACAACAATATGCACACAAAAGAAAAAACATGGATCAGCTTTACATATAGCAGCCCATTAAACATAAAATAACCAATCTAATAAAAAACACTAACCTAAGCTAAGCATTTCATACTGGATCGCTATCACCCTGTTCAGCAATTTTATTACTATAAAAGAACCACTGGACTAATTTGAGATACACAGAATTTACCAATTAACATGCAAAACTTACAATAATTCATACACAGGTCAGACAGGTAGTACTCAAAATCAGGTTTGCTGAGCACCAGAGATACATTACGAACAACAATCCATACTAAGCCTATGCGCCGCACATCTTCAATAAGAGACATGAATACGGAAACATACAGGACACAAAGGAACTACTAAAAACATATTAAAAAAAAAAAGAATGAACTGCTGCAAATACCTTTGCATATAAACAAATCAACAAGAAACTTCACTGATCTAAAATCAATTTACCCCTGACCTTAAACCACTATTTACACTGACACACAACACAGATTGATAAAGTGCAAGCACAACATAAAATACACATTTACTAATACAAAAGAACCACTACCCTGCTGGCTCTTATAAAAACACAACACAAACACAGGGTGAGTCATCTCTTTTTATAACCTATGTTCATAATACAACATCCTTAATGGCTTAATGACTCTAAATTTGAAAGTCTAATTATTCAATGCTATATAACTGTATGGGGACTGCGATAGTACAGTGGTTAAGGTGCTGTGCTACAAATCAGAAGGTCACTGGTTCGATCCCAGCTGGTATCAGTGGATTTTTCATTGACATAAAATCCTTCTGACACACTATGGCCCTGGGGTCGACTCAGCCTCTAACAGAAATGAGTACCAGGAGTATTTCCTGGGGGTAAAGGCGGCCGGTGCATAAGGCTGACAACCTACCACCATCCTGTGCCGCTGTCACGAAATCTGGGAACCTTAACTTCCTGGAACCCTCTGGGCCTGTCCAGGCCTGTAATGGGACTGATTTACCTTTATATAACTGTATTCTTTGCATATACCATATGTTTACATGGCCTGATCCACTTTGGATTGATATACACACCAGAGAATTGAACACATAGTGTGCCACATGCCTAGAAACTTCCACTGCCAAATGCAACAACAATAATGTTTACTGTGTATATATTATATTTAACTATGTAAGAAATGGATATTTTAAACAAAAGTTTTTTATAAATCTGTACAGTTGTACCTTCTATACTTAATTACATCAACAAAAAAGACACAATAGAGTGAAGAACTTCATAAATAACAGCTCTCCAAAAGCAAATGGTTTTTAAAACTGGCATTTTGATTTCCCTGAAGATGATACACTTGTACCACAAGTCGAATATAAGCCTTTAATATTCATATATAATTAGTACTGTGCATTTAGTTGGTGAAATAAACTGAGTACATTGATCTAAAAAATGCTTGGAATGTACAACTTTAAAACACAGGCAATGTATGTATAACATAACACTGAGGCATGTTTGTAACACATTGCTGCTGTGGAAAAGCACCAAGTATTACACATTCTGGGGTGAGTGTCCGAAGCCTATTATCCAGCATGCAAAGCATATGTGCCATGTAGCCCATCTGCTTAACATATTTTTTCCACAATATCTCAAAAACAGCATAATTTTGGAAATATTTTATTAAATATAGAATGCATGTTTGGACTTTCTGTACAATATTGTGTCTGAAACATTGTTCTAAGAATTCAGCAAGATTTTATAAAAATGTACATAGATCTCCATGTAAAGTACCATTATTCTTGTCAGATTTTAATAAGACTTGAATTTTCACAATAGATTTTGGAAAAATACTCAAACATAAAATTTCTCGAAAATCCATCCAGTAGGACCAAAGTTGTTCCTACAGATGGACAGGCAGACAAATATGAAAGTTAGTAGGCCCATTTCACAATTTTTAAAACATGCCTAAAACAGCTTTGTTAGTTCTCATATATTTTTTTGTGAGATGGTCATTCACAAAAAATAAGTTGCACTACCACACCCCAGCACACTCCACATACTCCCCAACAAGTTCAGTACACCACTGCTATCTTCTGGCAACTTCCAGATGGCTGTAGCAAACCTCTCTTTCAAGACAGCATACCATGATGTCCAAACACTACTCAGCTAGTTGTTACTGTTTGGGAACTGTCTACCACACAGTGGTTCTTTCATCTTGACCCACAGGACATAATTGACAAGGCCAAGTCAGGTGAATATGCAGGCTGTGGTGTAAGACTGCGATCCCAAAGGATGCCAGTGTTCCTGTTGTATGGTGGCTAGTGTGTGAACTGGCATTGCCATGCAACAAAGCATTTGCTGTGCCAATTTCCCTTTGCACAGTCACTGCATTTCCCAATGAAAGTGAGTGATGGTGTTGCAGAATGTCAAGGTTTCTTGTTGTTCCCCAGGGAAGCCAATCCACCATCAGGACACCCTCCATGTCTCAGATGACCATGTCCACCTGCTTGTCAGTAAAGGGAGTTGTCAAAAATTTCTTTAGACAAGGTCTTCTATCATGCTTCCACTATACTGCCTTTTCTCTACAGGAGTGAAGGTAAAGTGATCCCATTACAGGCCCGGTGTGGCCCAGAAGGTGGGTAGAGGTACAGCTCTACTCTTCCATGACCGCGGCACTAGAAGGGGGTGAGTGGTCAGCAGCACGCCCTGGCCACATTTTACCCCTCGGAAAGACCTGGTTACTCATTTTACAGGAGGATGGGTGGGCCCCAGAGCCGGTCTGGACGGGCAGAAAATCTTGTCCCCACTGGGATTCGATCCCGGACCGTTTTCTCTACAGGAGTATCATAATAAAACTGCAATTCATCTCCTGTGACCAGCCTGGCAAAGAAACCTTCAGGGTCCTTGCTGCTTGAAAAAATCACACTTGCAATCAGTTCACAAAATTGTTGCACCCTTATCGAACAACTGGCAATAGATCTCAAGGTAAATTTGCACTTTTTTTTTCCCCCACATCCTCTTTTATTATTGCACTGAGTGTTGCATAACATAGATGGCTGCACACTGCAATTCATTAACCACCATATGTCAGTTCTCCATAATCATCTTGGAGACATGCTACACTTTTGACTGTATATGGGTTGTTGCCAGTCAGCCAGGGACAACTCCTCTCTTGATACTCCCACTTCTGCTCTTGAAGGGGCTTTACCCCTTAGAAACCAGTGCTCCAGACAGGCGTTGCTTCACAGTATACTGCCCTTAACTGCTGGTGGAAGTCAGCAGCTGACACACCATCCTTGAACGAGAACTGTGCAGTCCAGCGTCCATACTAATTGCCTTCCATGTCACTGCCCTTCTACATATGTGACTGAATTTAGAAGGGACCGTGCTGCACACACACATATGAAGGCCACTGCTGCCACTGTGTGGTTGAATGTTCTACTAACCAGAGTCAATACAGTGTGGTACACAGCAGCTGCCTAGCTTCCAGGAGTGTTGATGACAGTCCCAGTCATTCATGAATGATCTTTATATACAATGTTCTACATACAAAGCTGCATCACTATGGGAGGATGAGTATGAAAAATGAATGAGTTGGGCAGGCTACAGAACACAAGCACTTTACAATATATTTTGCTTTATGTCCTCCAATTTTCTTAAAAGAACTGATAGAGTTTGAAAAAACACTCATCATCATAGTGGATAACAAGCAGAGAGACTGAGGTACATCCTAGAGTTCCTAGGAAACAGGATGGAGGAAAAGCCAGAGTAGAAAACATCATATTCCATCCACCACATTTCCCACTATACTAACAGCAACCAGTATGACTTAATACATACTACGTACCTTTTACTGCATTCATTCATTCATTCGTCATTAAAATATATTAATTTCAAGAAAAATAAAGCATACTGATCATACTACTATTATTCTGATCAATCAAAATCTCTATTCACAATAGCAATAAACTTTAATTTTGTTTTATATGAATCTTCTTTATCTAGATAGCATGCAGACACTAAAATCAGATACTTACTTGTCTATAAGATCCATTGATATTTTGGGAACCAATTTTGATGTATTTTGCATCACAAACCTAAAACACAACAAAGAAAATTAAGAATGGACAAGATCCTTATATATAAGGCCTCACTAGGAGCTGCTAGTCTGTCACTAAGTGGCAGAGAACTGAGTCAGTACCTATGCAATCTCAACATCTGTGGGGGGGGGGGGGGGGGAAGAAAGGGGACAAGTGGGGGACGGGGAGCAAAAAAAAAAAAAAGGAAAAAAAAAAAAAACCATTTTTTTAGAGGGGCAACA
>Ga0123354_10009072_pt1 | contig 15185 bp, 8 predicted proteins | sample TergutLab28metaG_2_FD_97872 | JGI IMG/M metagenome (GOLD analysis project Ga0123354, IMG submission 97872) | Labiotermes labralis P4 segment gut microbial communities from Petit-Saut dam, French Guiana - Lab288 P4 | ecosystem: Host-associated > Arthropoda: Insects > Digestive system > Gut ...
ACTAGCTGTAGATGATGTGTAGACGGTGTGGTATGCTGGTTGGAACTAGCTGTAGGTGATGTGTAGACGGTGTGGTATGCTGGTTGGAACTAGCTGTAGGTGATGTGTAGACGGTGTGGTATACTGGTTGGAACTAATTGTATGTGATGTGTAGACGGTGTGGTATACTGGTTGGTACTAGTTGTATGTGATGTGCAGACCGTGTGGTATACTGGTTGGAACTAGTTGTATGTGATGTGCAGACGGTGTGATATATTGGTTAAAACTAGTTGTAAACGATGTATAGACGGTGTGGTATACCACTCTGCACAGACAAGACAATTGTAACTTCCAATATTTTAATCATTACCAATTTTTAAACTTTATGTATATTACTTATATAATTTTAATTTAAATTAAAATAATTGTTAATTACTATGGAGTGAGGACGACACGGCTAACCACATTGCAATCTTTGTGTTCCTTTAATAATAACAGCCTGAAGATGGCCGCAGTAGCGGCCGAAATATGTTTGTGAGAACATATCATAAACATTGCAGTGTATTTTGTTGGTTATTTATACATTATGGATCTGATTATGTACGGAAGATGAAATATTTTAAAGAATTTTGTACATTTTATCTCATATTTAGATGTCGGATATTTCTCCTCCTTTCACGAAGAAAGGAAAGCAAGACTTTTGATGAATAGCCTCGTACCTAGGATTGAAGGTGCATTGTTCCTGGCAACCTCCTTGTTCCAGTAGCAGCGTGACAGTGGTCAGAGGGTACTGACCTTAAGGAAAGCACACAGCGATCTTGGCACACTGAAGGCTTTCGGTCTCGAAGTATTGCCTTGAGCACATTTTACACTGTGTTGAATGATTATAATAATTACAATCGGCATTGCTTATTGCCATTTGATTTTTATTGTAGATATTTGCGGTACCAACTGGCTTCGATCACAAGAGATGCAGTTTAAATTGATCTTCATCGAAATTAAAAGCAGCGGTCAGTATCGATTTCGAATCACGATAATTGTAGGAAAAGCCGAAACCACAATAAAATACCTGGAATACATTAACGAAATACGTGGTGCAGGAAAAGGGCAGAGTGCTGGAAAGTAGCAGAAGTGTTCAATATACAGGATGTCCCAGGAGTTAAGGTCAGTATGTCGGGATTTAATTCCAGAGGTGATTCTGAATCAAAAAGTCATATACGCATGGGTACAATTGGCAATGGTTCAGGAGTTATGAACTTTTGAATTACAGTAAATAAATCAGAAAGGAAAGAGAAGCACTGTGCATTTATTGAGCTATGCTGTTAACTGTGCAGTTACAGATTGGCCATTCAACACTCAAGCAAATTGTTCACAGTGTCCTCCGTCTACTTGGATGCATGTTCTGATTCGTGTGACCACAGAACTTGTACTACGAAGCACTGCAGCGTTGTTGATGCCTCTTGCAGCGCTGAGAATTCGCTGGATTAGTAATTCTCTCGCGTTCACCTTGTGTGCATACACCATAGCTTTCATGTAACCCCACACATGGTAATATAGTGGGTTCAGGTCCGGTGACCGTGGTGGCCAGTTCTGTGCACCGCCACGACCAATCCATCGATATGGGAATTTATAGCTCAGTTACTGCCTTACGACCTGACTGAAATGAGACGGCGTTCCGTCATTCTGGTATTACATCTGTCGTCGTGTTTGTAGAGGAACATTCTCTAAGAGTGCTGGCAGTTCATCTTGCAAACGTTGGCGTAAATATCATCTGTCAGACGTTGCGGGAAAATGTACGGACCAGTCAGTTGGTCACCAATGACACCACGCCACACGTTTACCGAAAAGCGATGTCGGTAGTTGCTTTCGACAGTTCCATGAGGATTATTACGATCCCATAAATGGGAGTTTCTTGTAAGGCAGTATCTGAATCATAAATTCCCAAATCGATGTATTGGTCGTGGCGGTGCACAGAATTGGCCACCACGGTCACCGGATCTGAAGTCCGAGGGAAAAACAAAACACAATAAAAAAATACGTAAATATTCCAGCTGTTAGCGTGGAACAGAACGAGGATCTCGTAAATTATACAAGATAAAAATGTGCTAAATTGAAGCCAATTTCTGAAGCAGACTTTGAATTATTGAGAAAGAACATTTCTGTCGAATTAATTTAAATTCGCCGAATACGGCTGCCCTGATGATAAACGCAACACCACTAACCCGAATCTTTGTATTTGTGGCAAAGTAACATAAAACAAAAGGCAACAAAATAGTTTCTGGTTTTAGTCAAAAACAAAAACATAAAATAAAATATACTTCTGTGTTTGACTGAAACCAGAAACAATTTTTTTGTCTTTTAGTTAAAAAACACAACGGTATGTCCTCTACAAAAAAAGAAGTAACGTGAAATACTGGTTTTCTTTATACATGCATGAAGAATCAAAAACAAAAGAGCAGTGTAATTCAAATTGTGAACACTTTAATACCTCCGACATTTTGGGACGTTACGCAGCGTAAATTGGCCCAGCAGCCCCTTGAGTTTTGAATATAAGACCGACAGGTTGTCCCGAAACTTCGGCAAATTAACTACTAGTCAACGCTGCAAAACATCCAAGAAGAGCGAAGACCTCATTTACATCGCGGCGCCAGCCTGAAATCAGAATGACACAGAAATAAACAAGACAGGCAATGTAGGTATTGGCGTAATTTTGATGCGCGTTCGCGTAACCATTGTTGCTGTGGAAAAGCAATGATTATCACACATTCCGAGTGTATATCTGCAGCCTTCTTTATCCTGCGAGCAAAGCACATGCGCCGTATTATTTTGTCATCTGTGGCCTGTTCGGCTGTACAGACTTTTTACACATTATCTCATAAACGACATGATTGTCGGAAAAAAGTTATTGAATTTAAAACGTATTTTGATTTTCTGTAAGAAGTTGGACCAAAGCATTTCTCATTCTAAGAAGAAATGAACGAGAAGTTATTATAGAAGTGCCTAGATCTTCATGTAACGTACCTGTTGTTATTGTGAGGTTATAATCAAACTTGAATTTTCTCAACATATTTTCGAAAAATCCTCAAATATCAAATATCATGAAAATCCGTCCAGTATGAGCCGAGCGGACGGAACCACAGGCTGATAGTCGCTTTTTGCAGTTTTATGAAGGCGCTTAAAAAAGTGGTCCCATAGGAAACAGAATTTAAAAAAAAACAGATATTTATAAGTCATATCTACTTGCCTCATTACATATCTGTGGAACCTTCTCAAAATAATAGTTTTTTTTTGTATATACTACCTGCTGCTAAATATATACGTAAGCGAAGGCAGGATCTACACTTGTCAGTACCATATAGGCAGTACAGTTGGTTGCTGGCAATGATCCTGCAGACTGCAAAATGGTAAAACTTAGCCGTAAGAGAGAGCGGTAGTGCAAGTGCCCTAGACGCCACGTTCAGGAGGTAAGCGAGGCCGACCAGAGACTCATGCCTACTGCTGAATTGCGTAGCGCAGAACAATCCTATGTGTCGTCACGTGACCAAAAATTTTATGTATTACACAAAGTTTGGTCCTTCAAAAAATTTTATTTGAGGGTGCGTTGTGTCTCCTGTGTTTTCGTTTCCAAGTAGAGAGGATTAAATCCATTGGGCAGGGTTCGTCATGAGAAGCTGGTAGTTCATTTAATTTGTTTAAGATTTTCTACCCCTTTCATGAAACCCCATTATCGTGTTCACAAACAACCGTCACTGGTTCTTATTATCAGCAGATGAGTGTTGTCTACATGCATTGCATGACGTCTTTTAAGAACCATTTCGTTATTTTGTAATTAAAAAAGTAATAAAATTTTGTAACAAACAAAATTTGTAATAAGGAACCATTTCGTTTTTAGAATTCAAACTGATTTCCCCGAATGCTATAATATTATGATTAACAAGCTTTGCATAAAAAAGGTATCCAAATGAACATGAAAGGAGATGTCATGTTCGCCTGACCACCTGCGCAGTCGCACATTGTAGGCATATAGGGCAACCGACTTGAAAATCAGATATGTATTCCAACTTGTACGACTGATATTAATTACAGGGGTGCTGATAAGTCCTTAGCCCGTCCAGGAAGGAAAAAAGCTAATGTTTCTGTCAGAATGGCGTAAATTTCCTTCGGCACTGAGCCATGCCTTGCAGGGGGGGAGGAGAACTTGATGACAGCACGCGCGTCCCTGACGTGCTTCCTAGTTTGTTTCCTTTCTGGTCGGGCTAAGGACTTATCAGCACCCGGTATTTATATGAAACATCCTCGTTGGTATAACAATCGTAATATATATATATATATCAAAGTTTAAAGTCACACAAAACACACACTTTTTAAATTATTTACTACTTGGCAACCAGTTTCTATCTACAATATGACTCAATATCAGGCTACAGTACTTACAGCAGTTAGTGTCTGTGTACCGTCATATTCTTGCACAATGGCTTGATAATGACTCAAAGTCGGGGTCGGAATTAACTGCCAGGTAATAATGATTGAAAAAAGAAGGTGTTGTTGTGATTGTAAAAATTGATGTATGTTATTATCTTAATCTTTAATCCTTAATTAAATTTTCGCTGCTTCCTGTAGCTCAGCCCGGTTTTGAAGTGTTGAATGATTAACGAACAGTGAACTGCGAAGAATATAGAAGATGACGGTTCTGTCGTCACTTGTCTTCATCATTTATCTGTAGCGATCGACGAGGGCGACACAACTGTCGGTCACAGCAGACGATCTTATTGCAGAGATTTGAAGGGGGAACCTTCTGAATACAAAGTCGGAAATCACTGGAAAGATTTCGAAGACGTTTAGTATTAGCTGTCCATAAATTTACAGGTCTATATTAACATTTTAAGGATGATTTTCAATGCTGGTTATGTTGGTACAACACAAAATTCATTTCCCAAGAACCTGAAGAGAATGTTATTACTTTTTTAAACAGTCTATATTTCAGCAGAAATACTGATGCGCTAGACTGCGCCAAAGACAAATCTGGTTGGGATGTGGGAATTTTGGGTGTTATAACAGGCATTTAGACAAAACTGCCAATCTTTAAGGAACTGAAGGCTTAAGAAAGAGTAACTTCTAAATCAGTCCAGTGTGATAACGTATAGCATGTTTAGTATTTATATCGTTGCACTGTGTATTCTGTAAAAAAGGTAAAGTGATCCCGTTACAGGCTCGGTGTGGCCCAGAGGGTGGGTACAGGTACAGCTCTACTCTTCCATGACCGCGGGACTAGAAGGGGGTGAGTGGTCAGCAGCACGCCCCGGCCGCACCTTACCCCCGGGAAAGACCCCGTACCCATTTTACAGGGGGCTGGGTGGGCCCCAGGGCCGGTCTGGACAGGCGGAAAATCTCGTCACTACCGAGATTCGATCCCGGAACGTCCAGCTCGTAGCTCAGTCGCTATACCGTCTGAGCTACCCGGCCCACGTTCATTCTGTAGTTTATTTAATTACACACACCAACACATGCACACACACACACACACACACACACACACACACACATATATATATATATATATATATATATGTGTGTGTGTGTGTAATTAAATAGCATGTTTAGGTTTGACAACAATTCATACACGTTAGTTGTACTTGAAAAACCTACGCAAATGGGAAGATAATATTAAAATTAATCTTAAAGAAAGAGGATCGGAGGGCGCGAACTTAACTCATCTGTCTTGATTTTGACCAAGTAATAGGTTTCGCTTCATAAAACTCAGGGGAATTGCTCTACTAGGTGAACAGCTATTAGCGTCTAAAGAAGGACTCTGGTTCGTAGAGTTAATCTCTTAGGAGTAATATCTGCAGTAAATTCGAATCAAGATGTCAGAATTTATTATACTCACGTTCCTGTGCTGTCTCTGTATATTTGTCTTGTAGCTGTTTTGCCAGCACATAAATAACAAAGAATCGAACTGAATTGTTATTTCGTTCTCTCTTTCTACAGGTCTTTCTCCCCATTACACAATGGCGAACCCAACCGCTCAGCCTTCAAGTTTCAGACCTACCCTATTATGTGTGATGTTCTTTTGTAACAAATCTATTGAACGTTTTCCTGGTACGGCTTCATAACGTTTATTTAAACCTTTTGTCACTCTTCCGGTGGCTCCAATTATTACAGGTATAATCATACATTTCATATTATACATTCATTTCATCTCTATACATAAACTCTTGTAATTTAATTTCGTTCATGCCTCCATTTAACGTGATATTCTACCCGCTGGGTTTGCCACATCTATCATTACGCATGAATCTTATTTTTTGTTTATAATTATTATATCTGGCCTATTTGCCATAACTTCTGTATCTGTGTGTGTGTGTGTGTGTGTGTGTGTGTGTATGTATACCCCTTAATTTCACAACACTGTTACAGCTTCATGTTCACGTACCTGCCTGTGTGTGTGTGTGTGTGTGCAAGCGTACCATTTTTCTATCCTTTCAACGCCTAGCCTTTTGCATACTGATTGATGCTAATGTGATAAAATTTATCATGTCTCAACAAGTACTCATTCTTTTTCAGAGTGAGTCACATAATAATAATAATAATAATAATAATAATAATAAAAACAATGAATAGTAACAACAGAATAGCTGCAACATTGTAATCCCTAGGGATACAGTTTGTCTCAGGAATGTAAGTATAAATACCCTGCATAAAGGAGATTATTATTATTATTATTATTATATGCTATAAGTGATGTTCATATTTTTATTAAACAAATAAACAAGACATATTGAATAAATGTAAATCGTGGGCAGTGCAGACACCTTCGTAAGAATTCTCAGCTATCCGAGTACATTGCGCATTGTTCCGCGGTTTGCGATTCAGCACTACAATTAACATAAAAAACTGCCATCAACCCGAATCTAGGACTGGTCATTTCGACTACCGGCCCAGGCAGCGCGATGTGGCTTACTCGTGGTGACTAGAAGGAAGACCTCACCTTGAACTCGTAGGTTCATCATCAGCCTCCTCCCGCACTGCTCTGTAACCGCTTCGTGTCTTACAACATGGACAGCACGCCCCAAGTGGTCATATGTAAAACTACACGGCACACGACCGGACAAGGCCGCCAGTTCGCACACTGTTAGCGTAAAAACTGGGCACAATTTGGTGAAGAATAATGAAATCGGGTTCCTATTGATTTTTAGGCACGTTCGCAAAATTGCGAAGAGCGACTATTAGCTTCGTTATGTCTGTCCGTCCGTCTGTCCTCATCGAAAAATCGCATCCCACTACACGGATTTTCATGAAATTTGATATTTGGGAATTTTTCGAAAATATGTCGAGAAAATACAAGTTTAACGAAAATCTGACAAACTAACTGAAAGTTTACATGAATACTACTCGACATTTTGATCATATCTCGCTCAGTTATTTTTAGAATGAGAAATGTTTCGGGCAAAAGTTGTAGAGAAAATCAAAACACACGTTTTGTGCTCAATACCTTTTTTTTTTTTTTTCGAAAATCGTGCAATTTATGAGATAATGTGGGAAAATATTGTTCAGCGGGGCAGGCTACAGATGAGAATATGGCGCATGCGCATTGAATGCTGGATGACTAAGGCTACAAACACACACTCAGAATGTGTCAACTTATTGTTTTTCCACTGCAAAAAAAAAACGGTTGCAAGAAAGTGCCTCTATGTTACTTCATACGTACAGTGCCTGTCCTGCTACGTAATTCTTGGCGTTGCATAACCTAAAAGTTCAGCTACATAGTGTTAGAAACTGACTCATGAAGCGTTTATCGCTTTCTTTCCTTAGTTGAAATTAGGCTCGAAACGTGTTAGGAAACGGTTTCGAAGTTTTTAATAAAGAATTCACAACGTATACATAATTCATTATATTAAGCAGGGCTGACTAGCTAGGTTATCGTTGTGCAGTCTACAGTAAGCTCTAGGTCTCAAGAGCTCGTAAATTTTAGGAAAGCCTGTGGTGGTCTGGAATGGGTTCATCTGAATTAGGTTATGAAGCACTGGCAGGCGTCTTGAACAAACTGCTGAAACCTTTCTTAATCCTTATATTTCTTGTTCAGAAGGAAAATTGATTAGTTTTTCTTTTCCATAATTTTGTGAATATGACTCAGAGACATACAAGCAAAAATTCAGAGCACTTGCATTGCTGACTTCCCTGTCTATTCAGTTATTAGAGGCTAGAACTCAGAATTCCGAACAGCCAGATAATGTTCTCCGTTGTAATTACTGAGCGTGTAGTCATCTACTTGAAACTTGGCCCAAGGCTCAGAAGCTTAAAAAGATCAGTACTGTTGGACTTTGTGGGATTTGAGGTTCTCACAGCGTTAGTATCGTAATGATTGTGTTTTGGGATGTGACATTGTGCAGACGGAAGCAGCTTGCTCTTCTTAAACGCTGGCACCAATCTACAAACGCTTATATTGTCACATCTCACACTAATGTAGTCCTGTACAGAAATGTTAAATTTTCGTAAACTCATGTTAATATTTTAATTAAAATATTAGAATGCAATAATGAACTCACGAAAACAGAAATTCGTACGAGTAATATGAAAAACAATAAGAAGTAAAGCCCTTATTGTACAGGCTTATGACTAACACTTGGTATGAGATGGTTGCTCTTCTGGAATGTGATGCAGCAGCTACTGGCTTAAAAAAATATATCTAGAAGGGACAAGGACTGCTAGACCTTTGAAGATGGGACTTTGGTAAATACCAATAAACGCTGCGTAACATCCCACAAGAACGAAGATCTCATTTGCACCCCGCTGTGGAATATTGAAATCATACTTAGACTTGGCATGTTAAAATGTATTCATCCCTGGAATTAAATCATAACTTTCACCATGAACTCTAAACTGGATTAATATGACTAAAGAGGCATATAAAAAGGTGCGAATAGAACTCTAGTATGGAGGTCTTAAATTTCTTGAGATCTATAACATGGGGTCTTGGTTGGTGTCAGAATCCGAAATTTCACCTCCACAGAAACCTCGTATTAGCCGGTATCTCACAGTTTGGTGTAGGCCCATCTGTAATCCTGGTACACGGAGACCATGAAATTCCTATTTACAGAATGTTCAGAGTAAGTACTGGGACAGGACTTCTGGCATCCCCCCCCCCATCTCAGTTCAAGGTTCATACACTTTTTGCAAGGTCACTGAGCTCGCTGCAGTGGAAGACCTTGCCATCTCTGCTGGACTCATTGCTCTCCGCAGCGTACCTGGCAGATAAAGTGAGAGAAGTTCTTGCCATTCTGAAGCATACCTAAAAGTTTGAAAGAGAACTGCCTCATCTCATATTTCTTGTACCTTAGCAGATTTCTTATGCAATACAACCTAGTATGTCAGCAATATATCAGGCGCAATAAAATGGACATTCACTCAGAATGTGTGGAATTGTAAGGGGTTATTTCCAGGTTGTGCAGGAAAGTTATACGTACTTAAACTTATTTAAATTGTCCGCATAATATGCTCTGCTCCAACAACAAGAGGAAAAATGCGTGCTTTGAAAGACGTATGCGAATATAGCTTGTAGATTGAGGCTCCAAGATTTCAAGACAATCGGCACAAGAAGGTGGTTAGGTTGTCAGGTCTAGGCAACGTTAGCCTTTACCCCAAGGAAATTTCCTGGTATTCATTTCTTTTAGAGGCTGAGTCGACTCCAGGGCCATAATGCTGCTGGAAGGATTACGTCAATAAAAATTCCAACGACACCATCGCGAATCGAATAGGTGACCTTCCGCCTTGTAGCCCAGTGCCTGAACCACCTGCGTCACCGCGTGCCAGAAAGGTGTTATAAATCTGTTTTCATTTAATTAAGATAAAAATAAACGTTTAGTAAGAAAACACAGATGTATATTTTAGGTCGCAATGCAAGGCCAGTCTCTCTCTCTCTCTCTCTCTCAAAAAAAAGTTAAATCGTTCCATCTAAATAAAACTGTATTCTTACACATTAAAATTAGAAGAAGCGTCATGTATGGAGTGTCGATCCCAGCAACCATGCGGTGTAAGGCGTGGGTCTGCGGCCGTTCAGTTCCTGGGGTTGCGGGTTCAAAACCCGCCGGGGCTTGGATGGTTCACTGCGTTGTGTGTAACACCACTCGCCGACCTGGATCATAGTCCACTACATGCATCTTCTGCGTGCATTATCCACAGCAATATATTCCATGTACATCATTTTATCTTTTTTCGTCCTACACCTATCTATGCAATATTCTTTTAACCGTGAATAATACCAAAATTACACGATTTTTTATCTAAGGATTGATTCCGAACACATTATAATTGTAATTCTATTCTTGTTCTTGCACACCTGAAGATGATTACTGTACAGAACATGGAACATAAGAAACTGATCTTCTAACCTTGTTAGCATCACCTTTCTTTCAAATCATCCACAGAAACATGGAAAAAGGAATGGGTAAATTTTTGTTGTTGGAGGAGTTTTATTGTTGTCGATGTTATCTGGTGATCGTGAAGGCAAGTTCAAGGTCGGAAAATAAGTTGTTTCAACTTTAGTTGCATCCAGAGTGGTGCTCCATTAGTTGCAACAGTTCATATTTCTGTTACGATCTTCTTACTTTGTGAAAATACGACTCCAAGTTTGGTTAACAATTTGTCTGTAACACAACTACTGAAGCTTGTAGCTTCGCCCAAATTATGGCCTAGGCTCCTAATTTCTTTTGGTGTTATTGCACGAGAACTAAACAGGGCCACATATCAGGGCACGGAACTTACAAAAACCATTGCCGAATTTGCAACTGATGCAGGACGATTAGTAGAATACGAAGCAGAAAGATAAGCAACGGGTGTAGTGAGAGGCATTAGGCTTATTATACAAGTGAACAGAATATTTACCCCCATGAAAATTCTCGAGTTTTACTCGCTCGTCCTTCTGATAAAGTTAGGCTTGACATATGGTTGAGCTTTGGTAAAGACGGTGAAAAAGGACTGTTTGAGCGTGCGGCAGAAAGCAGACATTCGGCACCGAGCTGGATTTAGAATTAATTATTTAGAGAGCTGCAATTTAACGGAACCTTTGACTACATCGGGAGGGCTGCATTTAGGCGAAAACTATGGCGTTAATTTCAAGAAGACTCTTTGAGAAGTGTGCAGTGCAACGTGAGTTTTGTCAGCTAACTCAGCATTTGCTCTAAAGCCGAGAAAATCCACGAAGAATTCTAATCGAGATGGTCGACTGCACGACGTTGCGGATGCACCGCCAGCAGACTGGCGTCCAGTCAGCGAATCCTAGCGGTTTTTTTTCTCTTAACAACGCTCAAGTGTGGTTTACGAACATTTCCGTGTCTCCTCCGTCAAGGCTGACTTTCATGTAGGCTAACTTACAAATAACAGTAAAGGTAATGTACATATAACGTAACGCTGAAGTGCCTTCGTGCAACAATTATTGCCGTTTTTGACGTTTTGCTGACCGTGCATCTCAGTATATTTGTCTCAGTATTTAACCAACCTGATGCACAAAATTTGTTTCACAATAAGTTTTATTTCATGCCTCTACATGTTTCGAGCACATGTGCTCATCATCAGTAGGTCAAAACTGCATTACACAGTCTCTGGTATCATCACACCTATAGGTGTGATAATTCCTCTGTTAGTATTTGATTTCTTAATATATGCAGCTGGCGCTGGTCTTTTCTAACCTCGCTGGAATCCGGAGTTATGGGTTCTAACTACCCAATAAACAGATTTTTTTTTTATGTGGGTCCTGAAAGCGATCAAAGGGTTGTAAGCAAAACAAAGCGCCCTGGATATTTATAAATTTGTATTCACTCTTGTTACAACATTGTTCCGATTTCCCCTTCTGAAAATAAATGAGAGAAAATATTCCTATGAAAAAAATTGGAATGATCTGATTAATGTTTTGAACAATATTAGTAGATCCATATTTCATTTTCCTTTCCATTGTGCACATCAATATATGTGATTTATTTTTAGTTACAAAAAATGGAATTCATTAGTTGATTAATTGATGGAAAACCCATTTATTTGCAAAACAATCTATTAGAAATTATTGAGGCCTGAGTGTCGTTACATGTTGCCCCTGTTTAGATTTGCTGCCCCAATCTTTGTTGCAAGCTATTCTTCATTAAACTTTCTGGACTTTGAACAAGAAAAAGTTGACAGAATTTGGCTAGAAGAATAAATTAATTATTTTATGTATATAGGCCTAACGTGTTGCACACGAATTGCCTTTTAACTTAGAAAATGAAACGTTTAAAAAATAACATAACAAAATGTTACGTGAAGGAAATACCGACTGAACTTGACCCAGCTATTCCATAAGAAATAACAGGTAGCAACCATGACTATGTAAGAGAAACTAAATTAAACTGGAAGGAGCAATTAATTTAAAGCACACATGCGAGATTAAAATGCTTCAAACTGGTGAGGGCTATTTAATGTCGATCAATATTTCCTTCTGTTAGGGCATTATAATTTTCTTTATATGTTTCAATGCTAAAAATATAAACAGACAGGGCAAAGAACAGAAAAAAAGAGGGAAGGGGGGATTTTAAAGCTCTGAAGGAGGATAATGAGGGTCTCCCCAGTGACCTTCCCTGTTCTGGTAAAGGGTGGTAACTTCAGAGGGATATAAATAGTTCCAGACACGCATCGCACGTGTTTTGACGCGAGGTCACCCTCAGCTTTTCTTAACCTCAAGAGGACGCAGTCTGTGTTTGTGTCTGGTTGCTCTATGACAAGACTTCTGAAGGCCGCTTGGTTCCTGCATAGTAATGCCTTCACTGGGGGCTTTCCAATGTCTGCGGCTCTGTCTTCGACAGACTTAACAACATTTATTCTAATCACATAGTACTACTTGTAGTGTTGAACCTGTGCGAGTACTTTCGCTATCCACTACTCTGGTTGGCTTCTCTAAATACCGAAAACTAAGTACAATACAGAAAATTATTTTCCTGTTGTTTCATTTAGCTGTAGGATACATATAGTATTACGTTCAGAAATTTTATTACACATAAAATTATTTGGAAAGTGCGTTGTCTTCGAAGATAAACAATTGCATCTCAGAGGAAAGAAAAAATGACAGCTGCTGAAAGTCACGTAGGGCAGGATATTTCTCTGGTATAGCCTTTAGCCTACGTGCATAAGGTGGTGTCACCACTTCAACAGAAAATACACATAAACTTCATACAGTAGAATAAAGTGAAATGCCATGACACATGTCATCGCGACAGGTTACCTCCATTAGTTCCGAACGACCCTACACAAGAAGCTCCAACTTTCCTCTTTCCGCCTGCAGTGGTTGAAGATTTTCCTGTAAACAGGAAGTTGTAATTCAGTGCTGGTAAATTGGGCTATATCGTAAGGAGGGTTGATGGAGAGTGTGTGGGAGATTAGGGCGGCGCAACTCCCAGAATCAGGAATGTCTTTAAAAATCAATGATGAGACTGCAGTGTGAAGCCGACTGCGATGCGACGAGGTGACAAGAACCACGGCGTGTTCTTATTGTTAAGCAGCAGGCATTTCAGAAGGGGAACGCACGTCCTTTAACCAGCCTCATGAGCTAAAATGGCTGATTCCGCCTTCAAACTTGACGTCATCATTATCAGTGTCTAAATTTCGTGGACTGTTTACTGTAGTGTATATTTATAATAGAAAAATACGACCTTCTTGATCGGTGGCGATGAAGTGGACAGTAGGCTGCTTGTCAAGCAAAATACCCTAAATAGTAGAGTGAAACTTGCAAAGCATCTAATTCTGTATTACAGGAATTACAATTAGTACCGTGGTTCCTAATCAGTGAAGAAGTAAAAGGAAATGGAATCGTAAATTATTTTATAAATCATTTTAAGTCAATCCGAAAAAAAAAGCAACAGAAAACTCCATGTTAATAATTCTGACCACGCTTGTATTTTCCAGAATAACGGCCATCAGAAATGTTTAAAGCATATCTGTATGAAATTCTAATATCAGCTTCTAGACAGTGACACATGGTTTTGCACGACAAAACAGAAACACATACGAAGATTGCACCGTGTTGATTCTTAATTCTTCCCAAGCCCTTCGATGTGTAATGCTGGGGCCATAGCCTGAAAAGACACAGCAGTATTTCTGCTCTAATCTTACATTTATAAGCGCTTTTCGCAAAACTGCGAAAAGCGACTCTTAGCTTCGTCATAACTGTATCCGTCCGCATGGCGCAACTCGGCTCCCACTGGATGGATTTTCATGAAATTTCACACTTCATTATTTTTCCAAAATCTGTCTAGGAAATGCAAGTTTCTTTAAAATTTGACGAGAATAACTTATACTTTAGACGCAGACCTATGTACGTATATGGTAATGTCTCGCTGAATTATTCTTGAAATGGGAAAGCTTCAGAAAGAGTCGTAGATAGAATCGAAACACATATTTTACGTTTAATATAATTTTGCCCGAAAATCTTGCCGTTTAGGAGACAATTGGAAAAATGCGGCCACGGATAGCAATGAAGGACGGCGCATGCACATTGCGTGCTGGATAACTAGGGCTGCAGTCACACACTGAGAATGAACAATACCTGATGCCTTTCCACGGCAACAAATGTCACCTTAACGCGTGTTATATCCGTTGTGTCTGTATAATACGCAACAATAAGGATACAATCCGCCAATACACAAATCTTCATTACAGTAAATCTAAAACAGCTAAACGTTTCGGCTGTAAAAGGCAGCCAGTACAGGCTCTATGTTCAGAAAAATAAAAGGAACATTACATAGCTGTAGCTATACATCAGAAAGTAAAACATGGCCGAGAAAACGCCCTTACATGAAGTATTCGTACACATCACGTCTGGAGAGCATTTTTACAATATATAAAATATTGTAAAAGCTATTGCTGATTACATGTAAATTTAAAAAAAAGATGAAATTTAAATTTAAAATTAAAATTAAAATCCTCCATAAAGGTCGCATTTTGAGCCAGTAATTGGTCGACCGTAAGTGGGTGTTATTTTCTTTTGACGTTTTGCTGACCGTGCATCTCAGTATATTTATCTCAGTAATTAACCAACTTGATGTACAAAATTTTTGTTTTACTCTAAGTTTATTTCATGCCTCTACATGTTTCGAGCACCTATAGGTGTGATGATACCAGAGCCTGTGTAATGCAATTTTGGCCTCCTGATGATGAGCACATGTGCTCGAAACATGTAGAGGCATGAA
>Ga0123354_10009073_pt1 | contig 15185 bp, 5 predicted proteins | sample TergutLab28metaG_2_FD_97872 | JGI IMG/M metagenome (GOLD analysis project Ga0123354, IMG submission 97872) | Labiotermes labralis P4 segment gut microbial communities from Petit-Saut dam, French Guiana - Lab288 P4 | ecosystem: Host-associated > Arthropoda: Insects > Digestive system > Gut ...
AATTCGGTTGATTCGCCTGTAATCGTAAGAGCGTTGCCGGCGCCATCCGGCAAATAATAGCGGAAAGCGCAACCATCATTATACGCTCTGAAAATTACGCTCATGTTTAGAAGAATGTTCGACAGATTCAGCGTAATTTCATTACAATAGTTATGATAAACTGATCTTTTTCCGGTTGGCAATGAATAGGTTTCGTCTATTGTAGTTCTGCTGTCGGATAAGTAAGTAAAATTACCGTCCAGATTTCCTCTGTTTGTCTTCAGACCTAATTTAGATACGTCGATAATGCCGTTGTTGTTTTCATCTACTTTATAAAACAAATTGCCATCCTGAAGGCTTATTGTTACTTTCACGTTATTGTCGGGAGAATATAATTCAAAATCCTGATCAGCCGCTTTCAAAGTATTCACCTGAAAAAGAAATATTCCAGCCGCAACAGTGGTTATTATCCGGTTAAAATTCATTATTATTAAATAAAAGAATTTTACGGATTGCTTCGTTCCTCACAATGACGCAACTCTTGCTTGGTACGTCATTGCGAGGAACGAAGCAATCTAATTTATCTTACAATCACTTTTGTTACTTCCGAAGAAGACGGAGAGGTTGTTTTAACAATATAAATTCCTGAGTTCAAAGCAACGGTTGTTGTAGTAGTTGTTATAAAGCCTTGTTTTACAAGTTTTCCTGTAATATCAAAAATTTGATATTGAGCCGGCGTATCGTTTGTCTTTGACAATACTACTGCGTTTTTAACGGAATATACCAATACATCCTGTGCCGTTTTGTTCACCTGCTTAATTGAAGTCGGAGTTGTTAAATGGTCGCCAAACAATTGAAATTCAGACAAGTGAAAATCCCAATTTCCTGTTCCTGTACCTTGAAATACAAATTTATAGTAAATATATTTTCCTTCTTCAAAATCAGGAACGTCAAACTTCATATTCATAAAATCGGCTTTAGGCCATGAAAAATTTGTTACTTCGTCCAAAACGTCCCAAGTATCTCCATAATCAGAAGACCCCAAGAATTGCCATGATTTGGGATTACGTCCAGTTTGTGATACTTCACAAATACCTAAAGAATAGGATTTTACATCAGTAAAGTCATTGAAATCATACTCAATTTCAATTGATCCTCCTGCATCCACACCCAGTACTGTGTATTGATTGGGAAACCGGTCTGTCAAATCCCTGTAATCTTCATACCATGGATCGCCAATACCTTCATCGCTATAGGATAAAAATCCAATATTATCATCCATTTCAGTTTTCCATTCCTGGGGAGTACTGCTGTACGGATCGCCTGTGTAAAGATATGGAGAACCAGTCAGACATTCCGGATAATACAGATATTCATCATGATTCTGCACCGGATAACCGAATAACTGGAGCTCATTGATTTTTGTGCCCTTCGGTATTATAATCTTAAAATATTTACTTTCAAATCCCTCTCTGTATTGCGGTTTCCGGCTATTTCCGTTTTCATCCAAATCCAATCCGTACACTTGACTTTTTCCATAGATGTTAGCAGCATTGACAGACATTTCATTCCATTCTATATTATCTGCCGAGCGCAATACAATCCAGTTTGAAACATTTGCATCACCGGTGGAGTCGGTATAAACCAACATTCCCGTAAGAGACATAGGGTAATCAAATTCCCACGTAATTGTAGCGTCGCCGGTAGTTGCTTCATAAGAAGTAGCCTCGTCTTCGTCGAAGATGTTTTTTACGTCGTCGGGGTTGATGTCCGCTGCTATTTTATCTTTCGGGATTTCCCTTGAATAACTCCATTGATACAGATTGGGAGGAATAGGAGCAGGTTCCGGCTTGTCAATCTGCTGATCCGTAGTATAGATTTCAAAATAATCTATATTCGGACCCCAATCATCGGCGCCTCCAATTTTCAACTGATTTACGCCTTCATCCAAATAAATCAAAAATACAGAACAAACCGGTCCTCCGGGAAGCGTTTCTCCGGTGGTGTCATCTATTCTCGGATTGCCGTTCCAATCGGCAGAATTCTCCGGCGTGTGAAATTTGGACATGGTTTGATCGTTTACAGTAACTCCTATATAGCGATCTTGCATATTGAAATAAAACACAGCTAATTCGTATGTTCCTTCATGCGGCGCTGTAACTTCATACAATCCCCACGAATTAGCTGCCAGGTCATTAACATATAATCCTCCTGATACATATTGAGGATCTCCATTGGTTTGAATCGTCATAACATTATCAGCCGACCTGCCGATATAGTCTTCTGCTTCAACCTTTACAACCAGTGTCTGTCCGTCAGCCGGTCCGCAATTTTGAGCTGTGGCAGCAGAATAAACGCCAAAGATTCCCAGTAATAACAGGGAATCGTTTCTCATTAATTTAGTAAAAAAATTCTTCATAATATCACAATATAATAAACATAAATCATTTTTATTTCATGGAAAAATCTACAAGACAAATTTAATCATTATACTCGACACAATTTGTATTGATACGTGACAAATCAATTACAGTTTTATCTTAAAATTTATTTTATTTAAAATAGTTCTCTATTTTTAATTGAGAATTAAAAGAATTCCTCTTATTCTATCTTATTTCATTTATTTTCTTTTCCCTGTAACTTTTAGGAGTACAATTATGCTTATCTGAAAACAGTTTAAAGAAGGTAGCCCGGTTTGTAAATCCGGATTGATAAATGATTTCATCAATGTTTAAGTTTGTTTTGATTAGCATGTTTTCAGCTATATTCAACCGGTATTCTTTTATAATATCGGAAGGCGTTTGAGAACATATATTTTTCAACCGGCGATATAAATGGCGGGTGCTCAAACCTAAAGAAGAAGCGATAAAATCGGTCGATAAATCTGGTTTTTTAATGTTATCATTGATTATTTTAACCATTTTTTCAAAGAATAATTTATCATCATTGTGGATCAGCTTGCCATCCGTAAATTCAAAGGCGCTGATCGCCGAGTTATAATAGTCTTTCAGGTCTTCTTTCTGTTTCAATAATTTCTCCAATACGGTTGTTAAATAATCTACATTGAAGGGTTTTGTAATATATGCTTCAGCGCCCGATTGTATTCCCTCAATTTGGTCATTGATTTGTTGCCGGGCAGATAATAAAATGATTGGAATATGAGCAATGGTCTTATCCGTTTTAATTTTTTTTGTTAAAGATATGCCATCTATTTCCGGCATCATAATATCGGAAATAATAATGCTGGGCTGTATCTGCCGGATGGTTTCGAGTACTATGCTCGGATCGCTGACAGGAATCACATTATACTTGTTAGAAAAAAGATCGACGAGAAACCATACCATATCCAATTCATCGTCAACAAGGAGAACGGTGGGCCTCGATTTGTTGAATGAGTATTGATCCTGTTCTAAAACCGGCGGTTTTACAGCGTTGTTTCGAATCGTAAAATCTATTTCCGGCGCGGGAAAGATCGTATCCGTAATTTCAATTTCCGGCAATTTTACTTTAAATTCGGTCATTACATCCGGAGTACTTTGAACCGAAATATTTCCATTCAATAATTTAATCAAACTATGACAAATAGAAAGTCCCAAGCCGTTCCGAGAGGAAAGTCCCTGCTGGCTTTGTTTTTCAAAATGATCCAATATGCGATAACGGTCAAATATAAGTGGAATATCTTCCGCTTTTATCCCTTTACCCGAATTAGAAATACAAAGTTCGAGTTCGTTGTCTTTTCCACTTATACAAACAGAAATCGTACCTTTTTCCGGAGTATATTTAAATGCATTGGAAATCAAATTGGTCAAAATAGTGGAGTAACTTTTTTTATCCGTATTCCAAACAATTCCATTGTCAATCGATATTTGATAATCAATCATTTTTGATTCTGCCAGTTCAGAAAAGGAATCGGTTATGCTACATGACAAGTCTGAGATATTTACAGATCTAATCTCATTGGTCTTATTACCAGTTTCAATTCTTCTAAATTCAATGATATCTTGAATCAAATCATTCAATTTCTCCGCATTATGTTGAATTAACGATACGTATTTCTTGACAAATTCATCTGCGCCCCGATAGGATAAAATTCGATTACAGGGACCATATATCAGCGTTAATGGAGTACACAATTCATGGGTCATATTGGTAAAGAAACGTAATTTTGATTCATACACTTCTTCTTTCTGTTCTTGCTTTATTTTCTCCAAAACGACCGCTCGTTTTCTTTTCTGCCTTTTATCCACCGTTATTCCTCCATATAATAGAAGACCGAGGAATAGAATAAAATATAAAGCGTATGCCCAGGTAGTAAGATACCAAGGGGGTAATACTTTTATCCTCAGTGAATATATGTTACTTCCCGAATCGGAAATACCGTTTTTATATTTCACTTGCAATACATAATCTCCGGCAGGCAGGTTGGTGAAAGTAACGTTATTCATGGATTCATTATCAATCCATCGTTCATTAAATCCTTCTAATTTATATTGATAAGTATAATTTAATCCGTTGACGTAATCTAAGGCGATAAACGATATCGAGAAAAAATTTTGATTGCTTTTGATTTTCAATATTTTTTCTCCATCTTTTGTAACAATAAAATCTTCTATATTCACCGGCTTCTCATAAATTTTGAGATTCTCAAATTTTATAGGAGGCGAAAATTTTCTTTCATACAATGCATCTTCCCTGACAATAGTAAAACCATCAATTCCTCCAAAGTAAAGATTATCAGTCAGTTCATCTTTATAGAAACATCCGTCGCTATACTCGACAACATCTAAACCACTTGCATAATTATGTATTCTGAGACTTCCCTTACCAGTATTATATTCTATCAATCCCCTATTGGTACTTAACCATAAATTACCTCTGGAATCTTCCAAAATACCATGTATCGTATTATTAGGAAAACCATCCTTTCCATTAAAATTTTTATATTGAATTGAATTTGGAGAATAGGAGAGTAATTGAACCAGTCCATAGCTTGTGCCGAACCACATGGTTCCATTTTTATCTTTATAAATGCTGAATATATCATTAATGGTAGGAGAATCTTCTTTTTCAAATCGTACCTCCTGATATTTTTCGGTTTCGATATTCATTCTAACGGCGCCATATCCGCGGGAGCCAAACCAGATAATACTGTCATTTTCCTGGCACATGGTGAAAAAATAATTCTCATCCATAGCTCCTTTCCTAAAAGAAAAAGTTTTGATGCTTCTAATTTGCGGCTGATTTTTTGTTTCGGATAATGATATTTTTATAATTCCCAATCCGACAGATGAAGCCCAAAGTACAGAGTCGCCTGCTTCAATTATTGAATGTATATATTTAATCTTGTTATTTTCTGGATGATCGATCAGGTGAATTTTACCGTCCTGATAGGAATAATAATTCAATCCGGGTCCATCGGTTCCTATCCATATTAAATCTCTCCGGCTGGGAGAAAAGGAATATACGGTATTATTATTCAACAGGCTATTGTTGGTCGTAATATGTTCAATCTTTTGAGATTTAATATCCTGTTCTGCCACATAATCGATAAGTTTCAATATACCATCATCTTTAGTTCCTATCCATAAATTTTTATTTTTATCAACAAAAACAGCTCTGATCGGTTTGGCTACTTGAAAAGGCAGGTTGCTCAACAATACGGATTTCAAAGAAAACGAATCTTTTGTATATCTATATACTCCTTGTCCGTCGGTACCAATCCAGATTATATCCTGTTTTTCATCTTTCAATAAGGAAAAAACGCCGCAATAAATATCTATTTTTTCAATAATATATTTCGATTCCAATTCGGGAACGAATTTTAACCGGATAAGTCCATTTGTCTTGAAAGATACCAAATAATCATCCCCATCTTTAATAACGCTTGATATTTCGCCATAACTGTTAATCTCTTTTTGAATAGATTTTATAAAATTCAATTTACCATCCATAGTATTAAATTCATACAATGCTCCTTCTTCATTAATGATAAAAACATTATCATTTTGACAAAATACGTATGAAATCTTACATTTCATTACAAAATCTTCCAATGGGATCAATTGAAGAATTTTTTTCGAAGCGTCGAATTTAATCTTATATCTGATTACTTCATTATTATTTGAAAAAAACCATATAACATTATTTTTATCTATAAAAAACCGGAGTATATTCTGATTTATTGGCTTGGTTAAACTGATTTGGTTAAAATTCTTTTTCTGTCTGTCGTAATGGTAAAGCTTATTATCTTTATCGAGGACAAACGCTTCGTTATTACTGTTTTTTGTAAACCGGAACTTCCCTTTAAACTGATAAAAATATTCAATCTCGTTCGTTCGTTTGTTTAATTTATTTAATCCATAGTTTGTCTCCATCCAAAGAATGCCATTCTCTGTTTCTGTAATACTTTCTATCAAATTACCGGATAAATTATTTTGCGATCCTTCACGAGGCTTATATGTTTGAATACTGATTCCATCGAACATATTCAAGCCGTCGCAAGTGCCAAACCACATGTAACCATCACTGTCCTGACATAAAGAAAGAACAGCGCTATTGGATAAATTATCTTTATTTGAAATTTGCCGTAAATTATATGCGTAGATATAATGCTGATTATTTATAATTAATACAAGCAATAATATAAATACAGCCTTTTTCATAAACAAGTTTTATTTTTTCACAAATTTACGAAAAATCGGTTTATCCGATTCTTTCAAAACAATTTTTGTAATATACAGCCCCTCATGTAATCCTGATACATCTATTACATTTTTATTTCCAAACAGATTCATAATTTCTTTCCCCTGCAGGTCAAATACTTGTATTTGATTGATATTATTTGAATTACAATCAATATACAATAAGTCGTTCACCAAGGTAGGATATATTTTTATTTCTTGTTCTACAGGCGGAACCAAAGACATTTCAGACTGTGTTATCACCTGCCAATAGGCGCTCAAATCATCCCCATCGCCGGATTGTACGATATAGGCATTTTCCTGATATTCATTTTCCTTTTCGACCGAAACATATTTCATGCTATTTAAAGGGATCAGCTTGTAAAATCCGTTGCAGGAAAGGGCTACAAATTCCTGGTTAAACGCTTCGGCATAGCCGCCTTGTTCCAAATTTGCGAAATCATTCACGCTTGCATCCTTTATTTGTACACTATAATTTGTAGCGCTATTCACAATTCTGTATGAACCGTATTTTGTTATCCGAAAAGACCAGCGCTGGTATTTGTCGCCTGAAAAAATTTTCTGTTGCAACGGTGTTCCGGGAGTTGAAACATTATCTTTTAACGACATAAACAAGCCGCTTTTCCTGTTTTTTATAAAAACATACTGGTTTTGGATTGATTCATCTATATCGGGATTGACTTTCCACGAAATGGCGTTTTCCACTCCCAATGAACTCAAGTCTTCATTATTTTGATTTACATGCACCGATTCTCCCTGCCATGCGTCTTCATTGTAAAAGTCAATCGAAAAGCCGGTGTTTACTTTCACTGAATAGCTGGATTTTGCAGGCATATTCTGCCATTTTATTGCAGTAGCATCGTATTTTCCTACTTGAAAATCTACGCCTTCGCCGCCATAGTTTTTTTCAGGATAAATGGTTACATGCGCTGCCATTTTTCCGGCATCGACCATTGCTCCATCTCCAAAAACATTATTGATATAAGCGGCAAAAGTTTTTAAATTGAAGCTATTGTCGTTGTATACCCAATAAAAACCTCCAACTATGGAAGTCGTGTTTTTCCATGCGGTCATTTGAGCAGGGATAGCCGTTGCCCCGTTAGCAGTATAAGATAGCATGCCGGCTGTCATTTTTACTCCCAGATTCCAGTCGTTGGGATTATTTCCGGCGCCTCCGTCATAACATTGTAAATCAACTCTGTCCACTGCGTCCGGACGAAGATTATTAACGTTTGTGACAAAACTCTGCCAAAAACTTTTTCTCGTATAGGGGGCAATCGTTGTTTTAAATCCTATATCATAAAGCATTACATGAAATGCTGTCGCAGTTTCCACATCATAACAGCCTTCGTCATCATTATTGATAGCTTCTATTGCCGGAATCGCATTTCTCAGCGCCTGGAAGTTTTTATACAATATGCTGGAAGTCCCTGTCCCTTGCGCTTTTATTAAATCTCTTATTTGAAAATACGATTGATTCGTCCAGCCGCCAATGCAGCATTCAACTCTTCTGATAGTAGAGAAACTTGTTCGCAAAGCGGTTACATCAGCAATATAATTCGGATTTGTCGAATCAAAAACATATTTGCCGTTCGCACACAAGGTATCTCCATCCATAGTCAAGTCGCCGTTTGCTTCTACATTGATGTTAAACAAAATGGCGTATGTAAAACCCGAATTTTTCAACGTGGGAACAGTAACTGTTCGCGCTCTTCTGAAATAACCTCCGACATATATTCCGGATTCAGCCCAGACAGAAATGCAAATAGCTGTCAAAATGCAAACCAGCATGAATTTTAACCGAAAATTATTCATGAAAATCAAAGGTTTAATAAGATTATTTTATCACAGCAGCCCAACCGCCATTTTTAACTAATTTGATATTAATTTTATCTCCGGATTGCACTTGCCGCTCTTTCTTTCTATAGTCCATAGCCTGCCGTCCGGCATTAATGCCGTCTTCAAAGGATGTCATTTGATATGTTTTTCCCTTGTCCAAAAAACTCAGGTCTATTTCAAAAGAGCGTTCATTTTCTTTATTATTGGTAATAGCGCCGATGAACCACTCCGAACCTTTACGCTTCGCAACAATAGCATATTCTCCGGCTTTTGCATCCAACGCTATGGTTTCGTCCCATGTAGTCGGTACTTTCGTAATAAAATCCGTACAATCAGGATTTCTATAATATAAAGTAGGATTATCTGCCAGCATTTGGACGCCGCTTTCAAAAACTACATACAAAGCCATTTGATAAGCTCGTGTTCCGATACTTGCAGAATTAGGGCGGTCATTCCCCTTTCCTCCATAATGATCGGGTTGCATGCTGATCATAGCGCCCGGAGTATAGTCCATCGCGCCGACAGCATTGCGCATAAAAGGCAGGAACAGACTGTTGTCGGGATAGCATCCTCCCATTTGTTCCATACCGCGCACTCCTTCATACGACAGGATATTGGGATATCTATATTCAAGTCCCGCAGGTTTGAAAGCGCCATGAAAATCAACCAGCAAATTATTTTTTGCAGCTTCTTTAGCCACCCGTTCATAATAATCCACCATCCATTGGTCGCTTCTTTCCATGAAATCAATTTTTACTCCTTTTACACCCCATTCATTAAATGTCTTGAACAAATCAAAATTATTTTCAACCGTTAACCATGTCAGCCACAGAAATACGCCTACATTTTTTTCTTTCCCATAACGGATAATTTCATGTACATCAACTGTCGGGTTGGGAGTATAAGGGTCTAAGGTACTTAAAGCCCATCCTTCGTCCATTAGTATATAGGGAATACCATATTTTGATGCAAAATCAATAAAGTATTTATAAGTTGCCAAATTAAAGCCGGAAACAAAATCAACATCTTCTCCATAAGGCGAAGCGCCATTCCACCATTCCCAACTGACTTGCCCCGGTTTTACCCAGTTAAAATCCTGATTATTATTCACATAAGAAAGCTTCAAGGTCATGGTATTTTCAAGTATTTTCCCATCTTCTTTTGTGATAACAAAATATCGCCATGGAAAAGTCCGGTTGCCCGACGTCGAGGCGATATAATCCGCTTCTTTCAGTATTTTCATGCTGCGGTCTCCATCATCTCCAAACTCAAGCGGAACTTTTGGAAAAATTGACCGTATGCCCCTATCGCCCGTACTTTTCAAAAACATACAGGGATAATCATGCAAATCGGCTTCAGAGATTAATATTTTATATTCCTTTTTAGTGTCTATCAAAAAAGGCAGAGTAGCCATTTTATCCTCACTTTCCCAATCATCAGCATATATGTGGGAATATGGTTCTTCATACGCTGTTTTAAATCTATCGGGTTGTTGCAGATGAAGCAAATAATTGTCAGGGAAATTCACTGCAAAATCTTCATTTTCTACAACCGATTCATTCTTATTATTGGTAATAAAACGGTAAGCTACACCATCGTTAAAGGCTCTGAATTCAACGGAATAATTTCCCTTAAAAGTCAATAATAATTTATTATACAGACTGTTTACCGTTGAAAATTTCAATGGAACCAAAGGCTCGATTTTTTCATTTTCCAGCGACGTCTTTTTATTCAGCAACTTTGGATTTTGTCCCAATATCTGATTATTGACGGTCATCTGCAAGTAACAATTTTCAAGTAATGGCTCATTATCCGATGCTATGGAATAATAAATCTTATCGGAAAGATCCAACGATACGGCTATTTTTCCATCCGGGGATTTTAGTTCTAATTTCTGATTAGCATGGGCCAAAAAAGAAGAAACTGAAAAAAAGAGCGTAAAACAAACTAAACTTAAATTTTTCTTTAACATGATGCAGGTATTATTAAAAAAAGAGGTTGTTCCAAAAGAATTTTTGGAACAACCTCTTAAAATAAAATAAAATTATCTGACAATTACTTTCTTCACAACATTATTTACTTTTACAATGTATATACCGGAAGCAATTGATACTTCTTTTTTATCAGATGAACTGATACCGGAAGCTATAACTTTGCCTGTTATATCATATATTGTATAGTTAGCAGAATTAGTAGAAGAAATGACAATCATATTAGCTAAACCATAAACAGAAACTCCTCCATCCGGAACAATCTTTGGGGGTACAATACCTGTCGCTTCACTATACTCTCCATACCGGAAGAGTTTCAACTGTGAAATATTCGGATAGCCGCTATAATCAGTATTTTCTATGAATTTAATACTATTAGCTCCTGCCGGTAAATAGAATTGCACCATTGCCTGATAGGTTACCAAGTTTTCCCAACCGGGTGCATCGCCCCAAGTGTCAGGACCACTTCCTGGAACTTGCAGATCATCCGTAAATTCGGTTTCAGAGCCTTCATCCACAAGCAGATTCATCCAGTGGTTATCCCAGCCGCAAGCATAATTAATCACCAGGTTATATAAACCATCTTTCCCTTCCGGTATGTTTACATCATATTCCAAGTAACCGCCGGTATTATCTCCTGTTGCTACACCCTCAAAACCGGTTTCCGGGAAATCTATATCCATCCAGTTGTCGGATCTTGCCGTTGTATTTTGAGCGGGTATCACCATCGAAAATTCGTCGGGCAATTTGGCATAATTCATTGTAGATGGAGTAAGCGTAAACTGATCAAGTACAGGCGTAAATACGTTTGCGTCATCAAACATTCCGGTAAGCTGAAGGGCGCTCATCCTGATCGTATCATTTCCAGCATCAAGATACACCGTAAAGGTTTTTGTACCGTCGTTCGTATTCCAATCGGAAGAATAATTGTCCTCTCCAAAATACATTAGCGTCGGTTCCTGACTGTTTATGTTCAACGTCATTGCCCGGTCTGCGCCGGTTGCATACTGCAGAGTCAAATCATAAGTACCTGCTGTTGAAATGGGTACGATCCATTCAATATAAGCTCCATGTGCGGGTGGCCCACTATAGGCTGTCCACGGACCATTCAACCCTGTTCGGTTGTCCATCTGCATTTTATTAAATGTAGTTGCATCTCCTGCTTTAATCACTTTCGGAAATTCAGGAATAACTTCATTATAGTCTTTATACCGAACGAATTCCATTTGCGCAATATTGGGATAAGCGCCGTTATTTGTATTTTGTATAAATCTAACGAAATTTGCTCCTGCCGGTAAATAGAATTGTGTCATTGCACGATAGGTTAATAAGTCTTCCCAACCTATGTAACTGCCATCAGCGCCGCTTCCAGGAACTTTTAGTTGACAGGTAAATTCATTTGAAGAACCTTCATTCACAAGCACATTCATATAGACGTCATCCACGTAGCCGCCGGCATAATCAATCACCATATTATAGTTACCTTCTTCTCCGTCCGGGATGTCCACCTCATATTCTACATAACCGCTATAATCTCCTGCTACACCTACACCATGAAAACCGGTATCCCAAAAATCTAAATTAACCCAGTTTCCCTCCATCAAGTTTGTTTCTTGACCGAGTACCGGAACTGAAAATTCGTCAGGCAATTTAGCTACACTTGTTGCGGATGGAGTAATCGTAATTTGATCAAAATAAGGCAAAAATACATTATTGTAGTCATCTTTTCCAGCATTCTGAAAAGCGCTTATCACGATCGTATTATCTCCCGCATCCAAATAGGCCTGAATGGTTGTTGTACCGTCATTTATATATGCACCGGAAGAATAATTAGCGCTTCCGATATACAGTAAAGCCGGTATCTGATTGTTTATTTTCAACAACATTCTCTTGTCTGAAGTAGTTGCATACTGCAGGGTCAAATCATAAGTCCCTGCCGTTGGCACGACTACGTCCCATTCCAAATACGTTCCATGTGCACATGGTCCAAAATAGCCTATCCAACTGCCACAGTCCTGCGTCTGAATTTTATACTGTACAGCATCTGCTGCTGTAAGTACAATAGGATCAGCTGCTTTCATATTAGCAAAGCCAATAAGCCCTAATAACACAAACAAAAATTTAATATGATAAATTTTAGTTTTCATATAAAAGTTATTAACGGATTACTTTTTTCACCCATCCGGTATCACCTCTTACAATCAAAACCGCATCCTGCACTTTTTCTATCGAATAATTTGCCATGCCTGCCGGTTTCTGGAAGTTGTATAACAGCACACCGCTTACGGAATAAACATGAATCGTTTCGGCAACCGGACTATTAACGTACAATCTGCCATTGTTTGAATAAGCATTGATTTCGTCCGACACATTCGAAATACCTGTTGGTAGTTTTACTGTCACTGCGCATGTTGCGGTAAACTCGCCATCTTCTGTAGTAACAGTGATCGTGGTAGCTCCTGCTGAAAGGGCGGTAATTAAACCGTTTGAGACTGTGGCGACACTTGGGACGCTTGACGACCACGTTACATTTTGGTTGGTGGCGTCGGTCGGCTGTATGGTAGCAGTCAGTTGTTGAGTATCACCAACAGTCAAAGAAGCGGTCGTTGCATCAAGGCTGACGCCGGTAACAGGAATTGTGGTAACAACTACATCCGGTGCATATTCTCCGATTTTAATAAATGTCAAACTTGATATATTATTAGTCCAACCGCCATCTGCATCGGGTTTCACTCCGGCAACTAATTTCAGTGTATTAACGCCGTTTGTCAAGTTCACCAGCGCCATAACCTTATACGTAGTTAAACCATTATCGCCAGCCTTATCTCCCCAAGTTCCATTCGATGGAGTTTTGAATTGATAAGAAAATTCATTATCGGTTCCTTCATTGGTTATCAATGTAAAATACCGGTCGCTAGCGCCATAATAATCAATCAATATTGTATATTGTCCTCCCTTGCCGGATGGGATATTCGCATTATAGGTTACATATCCTGAGTTTCCGCTAATTCCATGGAACCCTAAATCATTCATATCATGCTTATCCCAATTATCCGGGATTCCAACAGCATCATCTTTCGCATCTTGAGAGAAAGAATACCCGTCAGGTAATTTATCAATGCTTGTTTCGGATGGATTGATGATAAGCTTATCAAGGTTGGGCATGAAGAATTTCCCCTGATCGCTCGCTTCAGTTATCTGGTTTGGACCAAGTGTCAAAGTATTTGCGCCCGCTTCAAGATAAACTTGAACGGTGATTGTACCATCGTTATTATCCCAACTTGTAGAAAAATTACCATCTCCGATGTGTACTATAGTTGATACCTGATCATTTACTTTCAACCACATCTCCCGATCGTCTCCGGCATCTGCATACTGCAGTGTCAAATCGTAAGTTCCGGCTTCTTCTACCGTAACATTATACTGCAAATAAGAACCATACAACGACTTGGCATTTCCGCCGATACTTACCCAGTCAACACCATCGGAATTTTTTCTGGTTTCCGCCGCCCCCATCTTGTATTGTACATCGGCATTTTCCGCTTCAATCACCTTCGGAAATTCAGGAACAACTCCTTCATAGTCTCCAATCCGGACGAGTTCAAAATGATCGAAATTCGAAAACTCACTGCCATCGGAACTTTTTATAATTTTAATGGTATTCTCTCCTGCAAGTAAATTGACTTGCGTCATCATTTTATAGTATGGCAAGTCGTCCCAGCCAGGTCCATCGCCCCAAGAGCCAGTTGCATAATCGGGAACTTTCATTTCTTGAGCAAATTCATTTGCTGCGCCTTCATTCACAACCACATTGATAAAGCGGGGATCCCACATGTTACCGCAGGCATAATTAATTACCAGATTATATAAACCGTCTTTCTGCAGGGTTACATCATATTTTAGATAGCTGACATCCAGTCCGGCTCCCCACAAACCTTTAATACCTCCATCTGCCGAATAATCCACTTCTTTCCAATCGCCTCCTCTTTCCGATGTTTCCAGAGCGGGTATTGTTACCGAATATGCATCAGGCAATTTGCTGACAGTCATGTTGGATGGATTAATTATAACTTTATCAAATAGGGGCATAGTCGCATTGCCATCGCTCGATAGTCCCGCATTCATATAACCGCTTATCCTGATCGTATTATCTCCGGCTTCAAGATAAACTTGAACGGTTTTTAATCCATCATTCGTATTCCAGTCGGAAGAATAATCGCCGTCGGGAGAAACGCCATTATTCTCTCCGAAATGAATTACAGCCGGTTGCTGATTGTTGATTTGCACCGTCGCATACCGGTCTTGACCAGCATCCGCATACTGCATAGTCAAATCGTATGTGCCTGCCGTTGATATGTTTACGTTAGTCCATTCCAGATAAGATCCATGTGCGGCTACCCCGCCATAAGCCATCCAATGACCATTTTTTCCGTCTCTACCATCAGGAAAATCCGAATCGCCCATCTCAAACTTCGTAGCATCTCCTGCCGGAAGTATCTTCGGAAATTCAGGAACAACATTTTGATATTCCCCATATTTAATAAATTCTACACCTGCTACATCAGGATACCAATTACCGTCTGAATTTCCTACAAATTTAAGCGTGTTGGCTCCTGCATGCAAATTGAATTGCAGCATCAGCTGGTTGGTGAACAAGTCATTATTGCCAAGGTGG
>Ga0123354_10009074_pt1 | contig 15185 bp, 19 predicted proteins | sample TergutLab28metaG_2_FD_97872 | JGI IMG/M metagenome (GOLD analysis project Ga0123354, IMG submission 97872) | Labiotermes labralis P4 segment gut microbial communities from Petit-Saut dam, French Guiana - Lab288 P4 | ecosystem: Host-associated > Arthropoda: Insects > Digestive system > Gut ...
CTAACCTAACCTAACGCTAACCTAACCTATCCTAACCTAACGCTAACCTAACGTCACCTAACCTAACCAAACCCAAATTAACCTAACCTAACCTTACCTAACGCTACCCTAACGTAACGTAACCTAACCTAACCAAACCTAACGTTAACCTAACCTAAACTAACCTAACGCTAACCTAACGGAACCTAACCTAACCAAAACCAATTTAACCTAACCTAACCTAACGCTAACCTAACGCTCGCCTAACCTAACCTAACCTAACCCAACCCAACCTAACCTAACCTAACCTAAAATAACCTAACTCTAACGTAACGCTAACCTAACCCAACCTAACCCAACCCAACACACTGTACACACAACTGTACACATTAACTGTAACAAAGGTAACTTGCATTAAATCGGTTGCATCTTGTAATGTTTTAAATAAAACTCATAGTAAAAAGACGCCATTTATCACTTGCAACACAAAGTCTTACGTTTCTAATTTCCGCTCGCAGACAGATTATTTCATCACGTATGCGTGGTTTATCTCAGTACATCTCGGCAAGTTAAAGAACAAACTTAAACTGAGAAAATTCCACTGGGCTTAGTAGAGAGGGTGCTACTTCGGTACCGGAAATGTCGTCAGAGTCACGTGTTGCAAACAAACATGGCGGCGGGGTCAATGACCTCTAGACCGGGTGTGACGTAGTATGTAAACAAATATGACGGCCGACCTTGCCTCAGGCGGTCACGTGGTGTAAATAACCTAACTTTAGCCTCTTATACGTAAACAATTGACGTCATATGTAAACAAATACGGCGGCCGACCTTGCCCCAGGCGGTCACGTGGTGTAAAAAAACCTAATTTTATCCTCTTATACGTAAACAAATGACGTAGAATGTCAACAAATATGGCGGCCGACCTTGTCCCAGGCGAACACGTGGTGTAAATAAACCTAACTTTAACCTCTGATAACTAAACAAATGACGTAGTATTTCAACAAAGATGGCGGATGACCTATTTATGCCAGTCTGTATGGCGCCTAACCTAACTTTAGCATCTGATATGTAAACAAATTTGGCAACTGTCACATGATGTAAGGAAATGACGTAGTACGTAAACAGACATGGCGGATGACCTACTTATGCTAGACAGTATGGCGCCTAACCTAACTTTAGCCTCTGGTATGTAAACAAATATGGCGCTTGTCACATGATGTAAACAAATGACATAGTACGTAAACAAATATGCCGGGTGACCTAATTTTGGTAGACAGTATGGCGCCGGTTATTATTTTGAAAGGGCGCCAACCTAACTTTAAGGTCCGCCAATTTGAATGAGCGCCATTTTTTATTTTTTGTAACCTAAGTTTGATTTGGCGCTTTTCGCCATTTTGAATTACAGCCATTTTTAAATTTTTTGTAACCTATTTCCACCATTTTCCAATATATCTACCTACGCGGTACTTTCAAATGAAACCGAAGTTTCTATTCCGCCATCTTCCAATATGGCTACCGGCGCGGTAATTTTAAAAATTGTTTAATCTAACTTTAAGTTTGATTTGGTGCTCCACAATATGGCCACCTACGCTGTACATTAAAATTTGTTGTTTATTTAAAGTCCGCCATTTTCCAATATGGCTACCAGCGCGGTATTTTAAAATTGTTTAACCTATGTCAGCCATTTTCCAATATGGCTACCAATGCGCTTACTTTAAATTAAAATTTATATGACTTTGTGTTTCTCGAAAAGAGTTGGCTGAAGCGTTAAGATTCTAGGTTCGAATACTGCGGCTTTAACCATCTCTTTTTTAAAGGATCCGGGTATAAGGGATATAAATAAGGACGCACAATTTACATTTTACAAACACATAAAAAGTAAAAATTTTTATTTCATTTGCATAAATGCTTACAATTATCCACACTTACAAGTATTATTTATCATCAGAAAGAGATGTGTTTTTATATTTTAGTTCATTCCACAATGTATTGAATTCAATGGCATTATGTTCGTAGGTATACAAAGGACTTGGATTCAAAACACTTATTGCGCCACTCTGCAAGTTCTTCTAGGAGTCTACCGTATTTGATCACTTCTCTGTCTATGCAAGCACTGGCCAAGTCCAGCAGCTGTCTTTTTTCTTAGAAGCACTTGAGTGTTGTCACTCGTGATACGGATATACCGTCCACAGTACACTGACACGGTATGATGCGGTTCACCAAGTTCGTGCACTTCATTCTTGGGTATAACACTTTTGAATGTCACCAGAATGAACCACTGCATCTCGATTAACACTGCGTGACCAGAAGGAGTTCCAATCTTCACTTCCGATTTGAGGTTATCATCATTGAGGTAGATGGAGACGTACTTTGTTTGTTGTTCGTTGAGGCAGGAGGTACGGCGAAGTAACCCCCACGCAGTCATCTGGAATACATTAATGGAACATCGGTTGAGGAGGGCATTTTGCATACTGCCGAGTAAGAATGTGAAAGTTGAGCCACTGCGCTAATGTATAGGCAGTCCGCAATGTACAAACATGTTTAGACTTGTTATGACATGTAAACGTGCAGCTGATGGCTGGCAGATTTATGTCGGTGAGTGGAGGGCATCCTAGCTGAGTGATGTCAATAACGGTACGCTCAATAATTCCGCTGATAAATTGTGTTTTCTGCGGGCCGAAGCAATAGACTGCAACAGCTGATGATGCTTCGCGATGTACCACAGTCTCGAGCTCTGAATATAGTGCATCACCATCATTCCAATTACACCAGTTGTCAATAGCTGCATTTATACGGGCGTTAAACTTTGGTACTTCCTCCTAACCGTACGGCCTCTTAAATAAATATGACGTAACTCTGTTACTGTGGAAGTCGACAGCACCCAAATCCTTAACCACGATATCACTATCTCGCCCTTCCAAGTATGTGAAATCAATCACTATGAGAGACATTGTCAACTGATAGAATATGAGTGTATGTACCTTACTTATATTTGTTGTTTGCACGACTGCAGCTGCTCCTCCAACAAGCCGCAATCAGGACACAATCCAAACTGAGCGCGGAACACACGCACTGCCTGTTTATCGTTGCAGGTGTAGCGAGCAGGAATGATCATGTTGACGAATGACGTCAAGAATAGTCCTCTGGCTTATGGAGTGCGTATAAGCAGCAATAATGTCCGCAGACATTCGAAGTTAAACCCTGTAGTCTGTGGCGGTTAAATATCCAAGAAATTGAGTGGCGCTGCAGGTATGCCATGATTTCAAGTTTGAATGGTGGTAGTCCGTACGAATCAAAATATTCGGCGTAACCGGAGTCGGAAAAACAGACATCTAACCAATGCGAGCCGGGCATGTAAAGCTTATCAAGGTTAATGACATTTATCGCGGGCTTTATAAGTGTGGATGGTAAAGGATCTAATGGATACACTCCTTGAAAATATTTCACACGTTTAGTTAAAACTTTATGAATTTGAATGGTATTCATTCCACTGTAACATTCCTAGAGTGGTCAGTATCAATGTATCCTGGGATTTCAGCATACAAAACGCATGTCACAGGTTCAGGCAGCGGTTTTTTAAAGCATGCCTCTATACGCACATTTCCTTGACGAGGTGAACTTATATGCTCTTCGTCAGCCTCACTATCAGGTGTCAGATCAAAACCTAGGACGTAGAAAAACTTTGTGAACATTTCCAGTGTAATCATATGAGCACGATCGTCGTGATGGATACCAGCACTCGAAAAAAAGTGTTTCGTAAGCCCTGGTAGCACCAAAGGTTGAAGAGCAATCAATTGTCAGCGGTTCGGAAGGGTTCTGAACTCCGTTTACGAACAGCACAAGTTTCGACATATCATAATGGTGGAAGTGGAATGGATTCGTACTGGCAGAACCAACGAATGCTGTATTTTTAACGAAGGCTAAGAGAATTCTTTCGGGAATTGGTCCGAGGAATGCATTATCTATAGAAACTTGATGGGCCCCAGAACTCGCTGTAAATGTTTTAATTTGAGTATTGTAAGAGGATAATGTCCTTTGCGCTGCATAGCTAAAACATTAGCGTGAGCTAGTAGAAGAGGGTGTTTCAATTCGGCTTGAGTGATAAAAAGAGTTGCGTCCAAAATCTTGATACGTACTTTGCTGTCGTCCGAATGGGATAAAAGATAAAACGATTCGGGTGCACGTGTAAGTTTAATGTTCATGTCGACACCGTTAATTAACATTTTATCTGAATTGAACAAGTCATCATGGAGCCTCCCATATAGTTCAATAGTGTTAACACTGCTGAGGTAATTTAACCGTTTGACGTAACCACTGTTATTTTTGAGTTCTCCAGACGAATCGAGGTACAAAAAACTTGAGACTAAAGGCGCGCTAGACGCTTCAGAACCGTAGTTTAAAAGCTTTTCTAGGTAAGCTTTGAAATGATAGCTTGTCTCCTGCAGAGTAACGGGTTTACCGTTTTGCGAGATACTGAGAGAACTAAACGTTGAATGTAGCAAGTTGTTAACACAGCCCACTGTGTTTGGCACAGCACTTTCTATATCTGATCCATCAGTCTTGACAAGTTTGACGCGCAAGAGAAGACGCACAGAATTTAAATCTATGTAGTAATCGCTGTGGCCCGAGCAATTGAATTCCAACTGGGCAGGGTTGTCTGCTGGCGCAATAGGTTTGTATGTAACGGTGTGACTATTTACGACAGATGTTTGAATACTGCGTTTGAGGAAGATGTCAAGCTCCGACTTTAAGCACTCCATTATTTCTCTGTGAAAATATCCTTTACCTTCCTACGTTTGCCTCAAAAATGAACCCTTTTCGACTTACGCTTCCTTTTTAAATCCAAGCCAGACCCTGTAAACTTTCTAATTTTTTCTTGGGGTTTGCCCTTTGCTTCACTGAAACGATTTTTGAAAATAGCACCCACAGGCTGTTCTGGTTCCTTATTACGTTTATCAGTTATTATATTGGAACCTGTTTTCAACGCCTCTTTTCCGAACGCCTTTGCCCCTAAATACAATAGAGGTTTTACAAAATGGAACAGCCCTCTGAAAAAGGACCCTATTGCGTTACCCCTCTGCATTCTGAAACTAGCCCTGTAAACAGGACCAATCTCACCACCACCTCTTGGATTTGCGTAGTACCGTGTATATCGATCCATTGTAACTACCGTACTGAAACTCATTACGCAGAGAACTTCTTTTTAAAGTGTAATATTACCAGACATGGAATTCACTGTCTTCAAACAACACATTGTCACCAGTTTTCATAACTAAACGAATCGAAATTGACTCTATAAAGGATTGTTCCACTGGTTTATACAATGGGTAGTCAAATCTATAATAACTCATGTTCTATGGGAAGTGCAAGGAAGCTAGTAGTCGCACATGAGAATCTCCAACCAAATTTGGTTTGATAGTATCTGTGTAAATGCATACGGGTTCAGGCTGAGTAAAGTTAAAATTGTCTTTTGTGGATAGGTTCACTGTGGAGGAATGGCAAATAGCAGGGTTCACAATAGTTTCTGGCAAATCGTCAATGCCATTATACTCGTATACACGCGCAGGGAAATAAGAAACTAAATTTTCGTCAATCATGATGGAACTTTTCCCCGCGACATGAATTAAATAACTCTTCACTTTGCTTCTGATATTTGTTTACATAGTTACTAAATACACGTACGAAATTTTCTTTTACAGACGGCTCGTAATATCGAGGTATGTTTGTAAGAAGATCAAACACAGATTCATAATGTTTTACAGGAAATGTGATTTCCTCCGAATCCAAGCAAGTGTTTCGTGCAAAGACCGCTTTTTGTACCCTCTAGGGTAAGAAATTTCGATTAGGCCAACCTCCCATTTACCTTGTTTCAACTCGAGTGGTGTAGCCAGTGTAGTTCTAAAGTCGGGTATTGTGTTGGCCGGGAAATAATAACCGGAACTATCTGAAGGCAATGTTACGTAAAAGTGATCCATTATAATTTCTTGATATCGGTCGCGTTTATCCAAGAATTGAACGTCGCGTCGTGTCCTCTCCACTTGACTAGATGTTGTTTAATACCGTCATTGTTACGTGTGCGTACTATTATATATATCTGGATCTCTGTCTGAGGCGATAAAGTAATTTTGACAATCTCTTAATTGTAAAATTGTCCTCCAATAGGTCGACCGTGTAAGTCTGACAGGTCATAAACAGGTTTAGGCACGCGGTGAATAACTTTAACAACGCTAAATATTTCTGTTGAAACTGTTCGTTCATACCCCTTGGCAAACTTCACTTTCTCTTTCGTTATTCTAACAAGGTCTCCTACTTTAAATTTAACACGACTTTGAGGAATTTTAGCCCTCAGGCTGTTCACCTTTAGCCACACTGAGTAAGTATTAGAAGGGGTGACTTTGCTCGGAGGCATGCCTATTGTGGAATGCACAGAGCTGTTGTAACCTATTACAGGTTTATTTATAACGCCCAAGTAACGGTATATATTATTCTTGGTGAAGAACTTATAAATCCTAGACTTTAAACTCCTCTGGAACCGTTCAATAATGGCGCCTTTTATGTCGCGGTTGTGAGTCTATGAAAACTTACGCCCTGACGTTTCAAGTGCTGCTGGACAGTTGCATTAACAAATTCAGTACGCTTGTCCTATTGTATACTAATTGGTTTTCTATTTTGGAATAAAGGTTTCAAAGCTGCTATAATTGAGTCAGCAGTGTTGTCCTTTAGACGAACGCTCCAGGCGTATCTCGAAAATATATCTATTATGTTTAAGAGGTATTTGTACTTAAAGTTGTATTTCGAGAGGGAGCTTAAATCTTGCAAGATCCATTTCCCAGACATTATCAATATTTGTCACCGTGTATGGGTTTCTAGGGAACATCTTCCTTACAGGTTTATGTAACGTGCACGTGTCCTGACCGGACAGCCATTGTTCTACAGCTCTTTTATTGTATTTACCGGCCTTTACCAACTTTGCTACTGAACCAAACACTGCTGCGTGTTTAGGAACGTAATAAACTTTACCCACAGACATTGCTATTGTACCGATTCCCAAGACACTTCGTTTTTGTTGGTAAACAGTTGCGAAATAAACCGCGTATATTTAACACCCTTGTTGGTTTGATCTTACCTGTGGGACTGTAATTAACTCTATGCGCGTTAGACTCCGAAGAGTATTTGTTTATATGCTTGTTTATCCTGAATAGTGACTGCATTTTTATCAGGTTTAGCCTTTGTCAGTAATTCCCACAGACCCTCAGTTGCCTTGTACTTCCTGCCATCTACAAATACGTGTTTATCGTTATATTTAAAACTGGAACGCCCTCTTTTAAAAGAACCGTCAGTATCATCTTGATACACGCCATACGTAGGGTCGCACGACACTTTACGTCTCAATACGTTTTCAATATATACTCTGAATGCAAAGATGAAAGATCGGTTTCTGATTCAGACTCCATTTTAAACACAGGCACTGAACCGATTACACGTTTCCGTTTGGGTTTTGTTTTAAAACTCGTTTAGGCATTACGAGTTTCTATAATGGGAATGGGGATGGGTTCCCGTTTCTGTATTTCAGTTTTCAAATATGGGTCTTGATGATTGCGAACTTGGGTCCATTTGTTATAACTTTGGTCGCTAGTTTTAATTATCTTTTTAACCGGCGGTGGTGGTGGTGCTGCTTGACAGCGGTTTTCCCACAATTTCGGAGGAACTAAAATCATACGTTGCAACGCCATTTGTTAATTGTTACTAATTAGTGTACCTATTACACCCGACAAAATATTTGTGAGCAGTGGAACTATAAACCCACCTTTTTGACTTAAAAGTTTCCGTTTACTTTTGAAACTAACCTTTGGATCAATTAACGCACGTAAACGATTCTTATATTTACTTAATTTATTCTTTTCCTCTTTGTTTATTTTATGATTTCCATCCAGCGTATTTATCGCACACTCGACAATAGCTTTTATCAAGTCGTCGCCGGCAGATGCCAGTAACAAACGTCTGGCTTGGAGCTTAGCGTCTTTAAGTACGAGAAGGAAGTGTAGCTGCGACTTCAACCGCGTCATTACCTCGAACAGGTGCAAACACTTCCGTAGTTTCACTGGGAAATATCTTTGTTCTAAATCTCAAAAGATCGGTAATCGATTTGTCAAGTCTAAGAATATATACGTATGTGGATCCTTACAAACTTCAAGGTATGTCTCATGAAAACTGGAAATGTTTTCGGGGTAGAATTGTCGGGCCAAGTGTACAATTTGAGTCTTGATTCTTTGATTCTTAAACACAACTATATACTTGCTATTTAAAGGAATGTCACGCGATGGTGGACCTTGGTGAAACAAGTTTTGTGTAATTAGTACCAGACTAATGTTACGATGATGCGATCCTTTAGTGAATAATTGACTCACTTTTGCAGAATAAGCAGTGTCCATCAAATCATCCAACGCTATAAGTGTAGGTATATTTTCGGGGTTTTCAAATTCTGGCACTCTTTTCATAAATGATAAGCTTTTCAAATTATGCTGGGCGTTATGTTCACTATGACACCACACTATGTTTTCAAACACAATGTCACAAAGTTGCTCCCTGCACTCCAACAATCGTATAACAAAAGTAGATTTACCACAACTACTAGGTCCTGCAACAATTAGCTTGAATGGATGTTTCAGCTTCAGAGTCATACTATTAAATGGAGTTTAATGAGTAAAACACCCCTATTTATACATATAAATAAATAAATAAATAAATAATATAATATCCATAGGGTAAGGAGTCAAAATTGTCCATAAGCCGGCGCTTCTTAAAAACAACCTTGTACTGCTTCGTCTCGGGTTATGAAACCACTACACCACTATGTTTCCGTTTGATCTTCCGCGGATTGTGTACATGCACTGGCGGGGCGTTTTCGAGAATCATATACCTCAATGTGGCGAAGTTTACAGCTTTTGAATTCTCATAATTCAAGGTTATACACTTCACTTTGCATTTTGTTGCACGTTTTCCGGTCGAGGGGCAAAATACCGAAAACGCATAGTTTTTGGAACACTTGACACAAATTCATCTATAAAGGAGCAAGAGCCGTACTCCTCCAACTCATCTGTGAGGTCACCCAGATAATCCCCATATTTTGACTTTTGGGGATCATTACCCTTCTGAATGAAAATGACCGAGTCTGTATCACAGTACAAAAGAGACTCACCCAACTTATTCAGATAGTCGTACAGTTTTAGCCGAGCTTGGGACCGCCACGTAGGCAGTAACCGCTACGTTAACATTCTTCCCTACGGCAATGTTGTCTTCGGAATATTTCCAAGAGACCCATGCCACGTCATCGTTCGGAAATATTAGATTCGTAATCTCAGTACCCGGCCATGTCAAGAGCTTGTAAAACTCTTTCACTGAGTCCACAATAGTAGTCTGGACCTTCTTTTGCTTCTGTGCCCATTTGCCCCACAGTGAGTTCAATTAGAGCTTTGCCAAAGTTCGTTGCCCTGTATTTTTTGAAATGGATGCCTTGTCTAGAGCAATTCCCTCTGCGCGCAGGTAGTCCTCAATGTACCTGTCCTTGTCGTCTTCACTTTGAACCTAGAATGGGTAGCCGAGAGATTCCTGTTTCAATTTTAAGAACATGTTTACGTACTCTGCTAACATACCTCCAGTATTGGTGTCTTTGTCAAAGCACGTAACCTCATATTCCCAAAATTCAAACACGTCCATTACACTATAGCCCATCTCTACAGCCTTTCGGACTTCATCCACTACCCATGTACCAACTATACACCGCTCCTCGTCAGAGTTTTACATTTGCCCTGATTCATTGTGTCGGCCCAAGCAGAACACAAGGGGAACATCAGTTGGGAGTTGTTTTTGTACGGAAGAACCGGATGATACATTTTCCTAGGATCCAGAACCTTACATTTAATAATACCCTCCCTATCCAAAGAGTCAGGGGGACAGTCTGCACCCACGTACACTTTCGGTTGGCCCAAGGGTATTTTGCCATATTTACAAATGTAGGGGTACAGACTTATAACGTCCACATAGTGGATCTTCTCCCCTTCCTCGACTCTGTAATAAGTTTTAGTAGCTTTTGTTCTACCCCCGTACAAGGCATCGCGAATATTTACTGGAGAATTCTTCACATAGGTGTGCGAGCAAAGTTCATTTTCAAAGCCAGGATTTTCACTCAACAGTTTTCTAAACACACATCCCCAGATCGAAACAACCTTATAACCAGCGTTTTCGATTTTCTGCAACCTCTCCTTAGTTTCCTAATACCTGTTTTCCAAAGTTTCCTCGGTGTTACCAATGGGTTTGTGTCGATTGGGCATGTAAAGACACCCATGCCAAAAGAACCCTAGGTACTCAAAAACTTCATTCGTCTCTTCGAAGTACCCATCAACTTTAACATTGGGTACCCCAGCCAAACGAACTTCCCTCCCATTACCGGCATGAGAAATATTACGCGTCCGACCAATGTACGCTAGCCACTGAAGAGCCTCAACAGACCGACGATCTCCCATACGGTACCCCCTCTCGGGATAATACCTACAAAATCTGGTTTCAGAAACATGTTCCGGAAAACCTTATTGGAAATGGACAATATTGTAATGGCTTGCCGAAAGGGGTCCATCATGACCAATTTCAAAAACATATTCCGAACAGCACAGCATGCCTGGTTCAGTACATTGACGTCATCCATGCAGTGGGCCAACAGTTCCTCCCTATTGTTAAAAATTTTGTCTTTAACCCACTCATACCAGTCCGACAATTGGGTTCGTTCTTCACCAGACAAAGTCTGCGCCATAGAACGTGGGTTCGAGTTGACAGCCCACATAATCCAAATTGTCGGCTGTGTTGAAGAAGTGGGTTTAGTACACCTTCTTGCATGTGGGATCAAATGATTTGGGCATGCTCTTTAGACTCATTCGCAAATAGTTAAGTGAATCCAGAAAGTGGAGATTCTCCACAACCATACTAAGAATATTGCTACCGTCCATTATCAATTGCGTGACCCATCTAAGTTCAAGAAAATTTCTAAGAAGAAACTGTGTGTCGTATCCGCGAGAGTTTGAGTGAAATAAAATAAACCTTATCGGCGAATGGTCGGGACTGCCGGACATAGTCAATAAATTTACCTACGGGGTCTTGCTAGAACACATGGACACGCTCCCCACACTGTTCACAATCGACACTCAAATCATCCACGGCTTCACTTGTGGAACACATTTGCTGAGCACATATGAGGTTCGGTACATGTTCAAAACACCCATCACGCTTCTCAAGGTTTTGTGTGCATTCCGTATCGAAGAAAACGTAAAAAACTTGTCCGAAAACTTGCTAGGCTTCAGCGGAGCCACGTAGGAAAAAAGGCCTGAAGGTTGCTTCTTATTACAAATATTACAGAATTTCTTAAAACATTCATGCTTCTAATAACCGGTTACCAAATAACTACAATTTCGGCATACTTGTCTCCACTGACAAATTAGCTTGCCCTCGACTTTGAGAGTTAAATGATTCTTAAAACATTTCTCACTGAGAAACCGTCTATTGCATGTACTACAATACTTGGCCTTATCCTTAGTACAGGATGGTGTAGCAGTACATAGGGAGCAAACTTTGTCACATTTGTGCGTTTTGTCGTATAATGTATCACACCTGTTACATATGAACCTCTTAGCCATAGCACCCTTGAAGCTGGTAATTACGTTGTAGTGCTCATTGTCCCGATCATATAGTATATATAATTTATTTGCCGAACGTGAATTTCCACTAAACATGACCCTATCGAGGTTCAAACCGTTAAACACAATAATTCGTTAGTCCGAAAGGTGTTCTTGAAACTGCCGAAGTTCCTCAATGTCTCCGCCGTTAGACAGATCAACACCGGAAGCTTTCAGGAGATCTTCAACAGGTTTTTTCAAACCTTTGATATGCCCATATAATTGATACTTTGAGTCACCATTAACACGAGCTACAGCGATAAGAAGTGCATAAGCCAAACAATTGAGATCAGCCTTAACTGTAACTATAATCTTTTTAATCGCACTGATGACATCCAATGGACGCCCCTTCGTTCTAACTCTACCGTTACCAGCAGGCATCCTCACATGTTCCAGATGCACTTCGAAACAGTCACTCAGCCCAAACCTTGCATTGCTCTGAATGACCTTCCCCAGTATTGCCCAGACCAATTCAGCTTTAAGCTGGTCCCGGCAAAGCAAACTAATGCCAACCACTTTATGCTCCACGTTCTTAGTATTGCGGATTCTCAAGCCCACCCAATCTCTGCCCCGCAAGTCATCGACTGGGTAATCTGTCAATACTGTAACGCATTCCTTTAGATAAGTCCCGGGGTTTTGCTCTTCAACCGGAGAATTAAACTTGATTAGCAGACTACGCCCGGTCGCATTGCATTTTGGAAAAGATTTTGAGGTCTCATCCAAAATCATAAAGGGTAGCTGTTCCGACAACTGTTTGTTCCTAATAGTAGAGGCTATTTCCGCCCTGCTCTTAGAGGTGGTCTGAGCAGTTGGAAGAGCTCTCTCCCTAATAAGAAACACTTTCTTTGCCATTTTACTTTGATTAGAAATGATACCACTTACTAGAAATGAATTATTAAAAGAAGACTGCTGCAGGCAACTCAGTAGCGCAAACTACGATAGTTCTCGAATATAGTACCGTTTACAAAGCGCCCTTCTAAACGAAAAAGAGGTCTCCAAAATGCAGAAGCAGAGTTCAGAATATTTTAGTAGAGTTCGCGTACGAGAATTTATAGCTCACCCCTAATGGCTTTTGAGATCTTTATCTATCTAATGGTTTTGGCCTGAGGGGGTGAAAGGAATGAGTCAACAACACTCATGGATATAGCCTGAGGCATATACAGGTGTCGAAGTGGGCTTGTGATGTTATCTATCGAAAGCAATGTTAATGGGTTTTGCCCGATGCGCTGCACTCCGTTCTCCGAATTTAGCTCTACTGCATGTTCAAACCTGTTAACCCTCGGGGCAAATTCCAGATTCGGTGGTCTTGCCAGCTCTCGCGTTTAAATGTAGCGTGCTAGAGTAATCATATTGTAAAAAGTTAGGTTATAGATTAAGAATACCAAATTGATTAATTACATACCTAAAAATTGTACATTGTATGTTTATATAGAAAGTATTTATTTTATTTATGCCCGGGATTCTTTAAAAAAAAAAGAGAGCTGGTTAAATACACAGAATTAGAACCTTAAGCAGATCAAACGCATTCCGGAATCTTACCGCTTCAGCCAGCTCTACGAGAAACACAAAGTCATATACATTTTAAAATAAAGTTAGGGCATTGGTAACCATATTGTAAAATTTAAAACCAGCGCCCTGGTAACCATATTGGAAAATGGCGGAAAGCGCGAATTAAAAATTAAAGTTAGTTAGGTTTCATTTAAAATTATCGCGCTCGTAACCATATTGGAAAATGGTGGACTTTAAAGTTACAACAAATGGCGTTAATTCAAAATAGCGGACCTTAACCTTAGGTTAGCGCTTATTCAAAATAATAGCCGGCGCCATACTGTCTACATTAATTAGGTCATCCGCTATATACGTGGACATACTACGTCATTTGTTTACATCATGTGACCGTCGCCATATTTGTTTACAGGCTAAAGTTACGTTACGCGCCACACTGTCAAGCATAATTAGGTCATCCGCCATATTTGTTTACATACTACGTCATTTCTTTACAGGCTAAAGTTAGGTTTCGCGCCATACTGTCTGCGAAATAAGTTCACCCGCCATACTAGTTTATATAATATGACATTTCTTTGCAGGTTAACGTTAGGTTAGTCGCCACACTGTCTAGCATAATTAGGTCATCCGCCATATTTGCATACGTAAAATGTCATTTGTTTACAAGTTTAAAGTTAGGCTAGGCGCCATACAGTCTGGTATAATTAGGTCATCCGCCGTCTTTGTAGGCCTACTAAATCATTTCTTTACATAACAGAAGCTAAAGTTAGGTTTATTTACTCCACGTGAACGCCTGGGGCAAGGTCGGCCGCCATCTTTGTTTACATACTACGTCACTTCCGGTCTAGACGTCATAGACCGCGCCGCCACGTTTGATTATATCACGTGACTGACGTCATTTCCGGTCCCGAAGTAGCACTCTCTCTGCGCGGCTTCAATTTTCTGAAGGCACACAAATTTTATTTTCTTCCATAATCTGTTAAATATCCATAAGCCGGAGCAAATTCGCTTTCGAAATTGCAAAGCCACCTGTGAATCCGCAAACTGCCATATTTTCCTTCTCAATCCCAAGAATGTAATTTTTTTGCTGTTTTGCTGACCGTCCATCTCAGTAGAATCTTCGTATTTGACCAACTTAATGCACAAATTCTATTTTTATAATAAGTTTATTATCGGCCTCTACGTGTTTCGAGTACTGTTGGGCTCATCATCAGGATGTCAAAAGTGTATTATACAGCATCTGGTTCCATCAAACCTGTAGGTGGCCGTCCGGTGTGCGACTTGAGAGAGGACTGTGCACCGGACAACCAAATTAATGCATAAATTCTTGTATTATAATAAGTTTCTTATAGGCCTCTACATGTTTCGAGCACTGTTGTGCTAATCATCAGGAGGTAAAAATTGTATTATACAGCATCTGGTATCATCACACTGTAGGTGGCCTTGCGGTGTGCAGGTTGACAGAGGATCGGAAGGCCGCCTACTGTGTGACGAAACCAGAAGGTCTATAATACAATTTTGACTTCCTGATGATGAGCAAAACAGTGCTCGAAACATATAGAGGCATATAATAAAATTATTGTAAAAAAAGAATTTGTGCATTAAGTTGGTTAATTGCTAAGAATAATGTAATAAATAGCTGTTACTCTCTCCCTCTCTCTCTCCCTCTCTATCTCTCTCCCTCCCTCTTCCCCCACACTTTAGACAAGGGAAATTTTGAAACGCGACGCAATTGCCCAGAAAGAAGCAGTTTTTAATTAACTGCATTATTTCAGCTTATCAAAGTGGTGTCAATGAAAATGATATCTTCTTGCATGTGACGCCGGGCAATCTGATACCAATGTTTCTTGTTCTCCAATCTGAAGTCTCACATTCCTGGCGGACCTCATGAATGATCGTCAGACGGACCGCAGTGCATTACACATTTCCTGTGACGTGCCTTCCGTATTAAGCGTTCGTATGTTTTAGTAAATC
>Ga0123354_10009076_pt1 | contig 15184 bp, 7 predicted proteins | sample TergutLab28metaG_2_FD_97872 | JGI IMG/M metagenome (GOLD analysis project Ga0123354, IMG submission 97872) | Labiotermes labralis P4 segment gut microbial communities from Petit-Saut dam, French Guiana - Lab288 P4 | ecosystem: Host-associated > Arthropoda: Insects > Digestive system > Gut ...
AAGAAGAAGAAGAAGAAGAAGAAGAAGAAGAAGAAGAAGAAGAAGAAGAAGAAGAAGAAGGAGGAGGAGGAGGAGGAGGAGAAGAAGAAAAGAAGGAGGAGGAGGGGGAGAAGGAGGAGGAGGCGGGGCAAATTTCTATGTTCATTGTAGTAACATCATAGTAGCTTCGCACTAAAGCTTGTAGGGTATATATATATGTATTCTTCTTGGGTAGGGCAATGCATATTTTCCAGAACCAGAAACCATCTTACAATTCTGGGCCAGAAAGGTTACATGAAGCAAGTTCCATACTGAGGACGTCACGGTACAGAGTTTAGTTACCCAGGCATTCTCGCGTCTCGGATTTGGGCACCACTCTTGTTGACCTTGTATCTCCAGTCACGAGTGGTCAATCCTGTTGATTGCATTCAAGATTCAAACCTTTTTGTCCTGATGATGGAGGCACTGTGCTTCTTCGAAATGCTGGTAACTATTTAACCAGGTGACACAACATATTATCTCATATTAATAATTGTCCAACGAGATGCAACACAAAGCATTCTATTTATTAATCTGCAAGTTCACTCTATATGTTTCGGGTGTCAACCACATCCATCATCAGGAGTACACAAAACACAAAGCTAGCTTGGCCACGTTGGAGGGAGGTAGCTGCACAAAAAATATGACCAGTACCGGAGGCTGTAGTTACAGTTTTGTGTACTCCTGATGGGTGTGGTTGACACCCGAAACACATAGAGTGAACTTGGAGAATAATAAATAGGCTGCTTTGTGTTGCATCTCGTTGGACAATTATTAATATAAATCAGCGATGCACGGAACCATAAACATAAAATATTATCTCATAATTCATGAACCCTCATCAGCATCGCTGTTAGAACCTGAAATTTCGCAGCTTGACTCTAAACGCATTTTCCAAGCGGAAGATGAACATTATCCCTACCGTGATTCCGTCGGTTATTCGCCGATCTGTCTAAGCGGAGGCTTGTTTTCGATTCCAGGCCATTCCTTGTGGGATTATTGATGGACAAAGTGGCACTGGGACAAGTTTTTCTCCGAGTACATCGGTTTTCCCCGTCAGTATCATGTCATCCATCTTCCATTCTCATTCGTCCCTGACGTTATTCTAATCTTAGCTGTTGACAATGTCATTTAAAAGACACACATTGGTTACGGATTAAACACTACTAAAATCTACGAGACCTTCATAGAGTATTCGCTTCGTCTGTGTTATAATCAACCTTCTAGCCCAGACAAGATCTTATGTCTGTGGCGTTCATATTCCTGACCGCACTGATGTATATGCGGTTGCTTGTTAGAGGATGATCTTACTTTGCGGTTGTAACAAATCCTTGGGACTCGGGACCAATGAATTATTTTATTTGCATCGAAACCTGTCATGTATTTAATACTAGATCTTGAATTGCATGTGAATGCCCTTATTATTAACACAATCAAAAAGAACTTTAAGTTCCTTGCTTATATAAAGAAGCCACTGAACAATGACATGAGCTGGCATACCTAATATTTAAGAGGGGGTTCCTAGCTTCCCATGTATTATTGGTCACATCACTATTGGACTAACAGAATGTAAAATAAAAATAAATACAAAGAGTAAATGTAAAAATATGAAGATTATGTTGGTAATGAATCGGTAGTGCATAGCTTTTAAATTAGTGCAAGTCCTAACAGTGAACGTATCATTCTGCTTAGGAGATACAGTCGTTGAACAATGTGTATTTACAGTCATTGCTGACAAATATTTCCTGGTCGCTGCGTGGTACGAGCGAGCATGTTGTATGGCATGAAATGTACAAAATGAATGTCATATGAAGGGATCGCATCAGTCCATTCGTGTACGTTTGTCGTCTCCGAACCTGCTGAGGTATTTTGATAAAATTTGGTCTTAGCGGCCCTTAATAAAGGTTCGTGGGCGAATTTATTATTGGTACAAGTCGGTCCAATATAAATCAGAAAATCGACTGTTCCTTCAGAAATGAAAAGAACCGTATGAAATATTTGGAGTAAAACCTACCTTAAAACATATGTGTGATGTCAGTAAGAAAGCTGTTGCCACAGCAAGTGAATACGGAGAACAGTTACGTAAAATTGCGAAATAGTGTTTGGTGTATAGACAGTGTATATTAAAATTGTTAAAGGTTTTTAATTTCATGATGAACGAACCGCCGTTGACAAAACTAAGCGTGATCTTTTATTTAACGATTTGGTCAGTTGCTAAGGTTATGTAGGGTAATGTCGATATTCAGTTTGATTACAGAATCTTAAATTTGTTTTGTTGAATGAAGCAGTGCTTTACTGAGTTCGTTTTGATTTCTGACAAATACGAGTTTCCGGTGCGAAGCATAACTTCATGTCAGCAGATAATATTTACACTCTTCTTAACCCATATTATGTTACAGGCGTGTAAGAAATGAGAATGTTATTAGGCATACGTGCATTCTGTGGCTCACTCTTTAGGTAATTATTGTTATTGTATTTGCCACGAAAATAGTGCGTTTATTCCTCTTCTGTTGAAGTTGCTGTTGTTGTTGTTGTTGTTGTTGTTGTCGTCGTCGTCGTCGTCGTCGTCGTCGTCGTCGATGTTGTTGTCGTACAGCGGGAACAGAGTACGAGTACCTCACCTCTGGCGTTTATACCATGCCTGATATAACGTATTCTTAAACTTAACTAAATACTCTTGAGTCTCCATTTCCATTTTCTTTCTTGGCTTGTGATTCTTGAAATAAAGACACCGTCAGCATTTCAGACTACTGCGTCGAAATGTAGGATGGGTTGTGAATGATAAATTGGAAAAGATGTTTAGGGAATCTGCCGTGGCCTAATTTGAGGATGTATCCCGGAATTCGCCTGAAGTTCCTGAGTTAAGCCACGGAAATATCAGAATACGCTGTCTCCGGGTCGATATTTGAACCCAGTACTTCCCACATGCAAAGCGGTAGTGCAACCCACTTTGACAGAGACTTTCGATCGGAATAATACAGATTACCATTATCTTTGCTTCTGCTACTACTACTTCTACTATTACTCCTACTTCTACTACTACTACTAACTACTACTACTAACTATAATATTACTAACTACTACTACCACTACTACCAACTACTACTACTGCTAACTACTTCTAACTACTACTACTACTACTACTACTACTACTACTACTACTACTACTACTACTACTACTAACTACTACTACCACTAACTACTACTACTACTAACTACTACTACTACTAACTACTACTGCTGTTAACTACTACTAACTACTACTACTGCTGTTAACTACTACTACTAACTACTACTGCTGTTAACTACTACTAACTACTACTACTACTACTACTACTACTAACTACTACTACTACTACTACTACTACTACTACTCCCTGGTCCGTTAAATCGGCTTCATTCCTTGCCCGCCTGTTGGTCTATTAAGACGTGAAAGACCGGAGCTTGTTATCAGTGGGAACAGTTGTGCGGCCTACAGCAGCAGTAGGCTGCACAACCACCAGAGAGCAAGCACATGCCTAAGACCATATGGAGATTTTGTCTGAAGTGAATCTCATGTAAAAATATGCAGAAACATATTCGAAGTAGTAAAAAGAAGAAATTCATTTTTGCATTATACCGGTGCATAAACATACGTAAGATCCAACTACATGTCTTTAAACACATAAATAAGAAAAACACAATAAAAATCCATTATCTTCGTATACAGCATATCATCGCATTCCAATGAGACATTACCGCACAATGAGACACTACCACACAATGAGACACTACCGCACAATGGAACTAACGCGTAAAAGTCATCTCTGCAAATAATGCCTACACTTACCCACTAATTTTATCTTTTAAATACATTTTGTAATCAGCCTTTTTTAAAACTTAAACAATCATACAGTTATTAATAATCTATGTACAATATACGGTACACGATGTGCCTTTATGTTATGTTATGTATATTACATTCCATTACATTGTTAGGTTTAAGATCTCAAACTCTTACACCTGGGAACTGTTTCCTATTCGTTTTCATGAACAGCCTGATGATGGCTATATATTTTAGCCGAAACATGTAGCTGATTTTCATGAGAAATGAATAGTTGTGCTTAGACTGAATAAGTCGTACTTTAAATAGTGCAGATTAATTTTGTCTTGGAACCTCGGCACCCAAGGTCCAATGTAAACTGTATGCTTCTCACGCAAACCTCCAAACAGAGACCTCAAATTTTCCTCCCTAAAGCGGCCTTTCATACGTTAAAAAAAATTATTGACTATGCAGGGCTTCAAATATAAAACTTAACAAAATTCGAAAGTCGGCCATAATATTCAGCTTCTTTGTTCTGCTGCTTAATCACTCAACTAACTTTCCATTGCTTTACTCTCTTTCGCTTCCCAACGCTCTAACATATAAATCCAACAGTGCACACATAAACTCAATGTACATTGCAACATATGTTCCTTACCCCATAACCGTTATACGTATAAAACCAAAAGTGAACACATTACCCCAACTTACACCTAAACGTAGGGCCAATCAGAACCAGCAATCCTTCTGAATACCACAACTTTTCACTAAAAACTGCTTGTAATATAGAATCCTTAACTTAGCTCCGTTCGAAGACGAACATAAGCCTCCTCCCTCACACATTTCGTCTGCCAAAAATTACCTCGACTACAACTGAAAATTCAACAGATTGCTTGGAATTAAGAAGGAAAATATTCTCTCATAACTTAGCATAAAAGCTTAATAGGGGAAAACGACATCTATACACACACAAATTACCCTTTAACATAATAAGGTAAAGCAGTCCCGTTACAGGCCGCCCGATGTGCCCAGAGGGTTCCAGGAATTTAAGGTTCCCAGATTTGGTGACAACGGTACAGGATGGTGGTAAGGTTGTCAGCCTTACGCACCAGCCGCCTTTACCCTCAGGAAATGCTCCTGGTACTCATTTCTGTTAGAGGCTGAGTCGACCCCATGGCCATAGTGCGATCGGAAGGATTTTATATCAATGAAAAATCCAAGAACACCAGCTGGAATCGAACCAGCGACCTTCCGATTTGTAGCACAACACCTTAACCACTGTGCTACTGCGATCCCCACCGTTTAATATAAACTGATTCATTGTACAAATGAGACCTTATTTGTATATAAGCCACTCATAACCCAGCGTCTGTTCTTAGCAATTATGGATATATGTTTTACCTGAATGTGGTTCCATTGGACCGCAACGTGTAGCAAAACCCCCCCCCCCATATATTAATAATAGAAAACTCTAAGTTGTGATTGACGCATTTTGTTTCTATAGCTTTGTTATAATAATCACACAACTGTATGGACCGATTGAAATGTAAAATTTCCGTTGTTCCGCCCTGTAATAAATGTAGTGCCCCCGCTTTTGGTTTTAAATGGGTTAAAATTGAAATTTGGAGCCAGGTTCTTTGCTGTTTATATCCCAAAGCTATCTGCGAATACCTCCTCTTTGCAGTTTCATTTTTAAGCCCCTACAGGGTTGTACGTGAGGAATATTCTGTGTTAAGTAAACTTAATTAAAACTTCAATCCATGTAAGGGCAACAACAAAAAAGTAGTCACATACCCTGTCTTCATATTCAAAGTAAAGTAAGTAAAGTTGTCCCTGTACACGTAATGTGGGGTAAGAAAGGTATTGTCCTGCTATTTCGTAACCACGGTATAAGATGAAGGAAAGGGGTCAGAAGTAGGCCCCTTCCGCTTTACCCCTGGGGAAAGAGTCTGCTGTAGAAATTGAATAGAGTGTTGGTTGGTCCCCATAGCCGTGTGGACGTATCGGGGAGGAGAAAAATTTCTTGCCCGTACTTGAACCTAATCACGATTCCACCGTTGGGTTGTCAAGCCCGTCACCTAGTGTTAACCGACTGAGCTAGTGTTAATATATCAGCCACTCTTAACACGTACACCGTGACGGTAAAACACAGTTGAAGTAATTAGTGTGTCTTGTATTGCAGGCCGAACGTGTGTCGATCGAGGTATCGACATTATTGCTGCCCGGGATGGACGATAAAAGTGTCTACAGGACTCTGTGTCATACGTAAGTAACTGTTGCTAGAAACTCGCATTGTCGCTGAATTCTACTTAGAATGATGATTGTTTCAGACAAAAGTTGTAGAGAAAATCAAAACACATTTTAGCTTCGATAACTTCCCCCTCCCCCCCTCCCCCCGATAGTGTGCCATTTATTAGATAATGTGGAAAAATATGGTACAGCCACACATGGCGCATGCGATTTACATGCTGGATAACTGAGGCTACAAACACAAGCTCAGAATATGTAGCATTTATTCCTATTGCTTTTCGACGGCAGCAGTTTTGTTACGCGAACAGGTCTCCTTAAGTTGATGTGTACGTTGGCTGTTATGTTTGATTCACCGCAGATTTGTGTACGTCAAATTTATTGACATACTCCACCACCATACAGCATTCTTTTTGCTAATATCCTATTCTATGATCGGTCGGCATGTTTCTGTCCCTCATAGGACTTGTAAAGCAGTAACACAAAGATGTTAATTCCAATTATAATAACGCTAAACAGCTTATGTATTATTGTGCTGGAAACCATTGATAATACAGTGCACTGTCGATTATCCGTGCACGATTGTAAGCTGCTAGTGACTAGGACTAAGGTGGGCAGAACGTGGTTTTTAACCAGAAAGATCGAACAAAATCCTCAATACAAACGAAAAATCGCCGACTAATTATGTAAACAATAACTGTAAACTAAGTTTGTTTTACCCACATAATAAATAAATTACAGACTTATTTTTGTCCGGTGCTTGTGTATGTAAAGTATGTATTTTGGATTACCCGCTTGTCTCAATTCCCGTGCACCCCTCCCCACCACTACCCCAGATAATCGAGAGTACACTGTAGTCCTGTGACGGGCCAAAAAGAGTCAGGCCAAAATACAATACGATTTTAGCCATGATGGTATAAGCGTGTGTTGCCGGTGTCCTTAAATAAATGTGACAATATTCAGACATATTAGCTAATGTCTGCTGTTTCGTAATGACGTATTCTCTGATCGAAATCAGTGAGAAAATGTCAGAATTTTTCCCAGTCATATTTCTAGAGGAAGGATATTATGAGAGAATGGCCTGCAATTCTTTAGTGTTCAATGGGAGTTATCAAACACAGCGAGTCTCAGATTACCTTTTAATGATTTATGTAAGTTCCTTTACTTAGGCGGTAGCACAGTGGTTAGGGTGCTGTGCTACAAATCGGAAGGTCGCTGGTTCGATACCAGATGGTGTCATTTGAATTTTTCATTGACATAAAATCTTTCCGATCGCACTGTGGCCCTGGGGTCGAACCAGTCTCTAACAGAAATTAGTACCAGGTGCATTTCCTGGGGGTAAAGGCGGCCGGTACGTAAGGCTGACAACCTTACTATCATCCTGTGCCGTCGTCGTGAAATCTGGGAACCTTAACTTCGTGTAACCCTCTGGGCCACTCCAGATCTGTAAAGGGACTGCTTTACCTTTACCTTTACTTAGAGTTCACACCCGTAACAGTAGGTAAAGGTAAAGGTAAAGATAAATCAGTCCCGTTACAGGCCTGGAATGGCCCAGAGGGTTCCAGGAAGTTAAGGTTCCCAGAATACATGACATCGGCACAGGATGATGGTAAGGTTGTCAGTCCTACGCACCGGCCGCCTTTACCCCCAGGAAATACTCCTGGTACTCATTTCTGTTAGAGGCTGAGTCCACCCCAGGACCATAGTGCGATCGGAAGGATTTTATGTCAATAAAAAATTCCACCGACACCAGCTGGGATCGAACCAGCGACCTTCCGCTTTATAGCACAGCACCTTAACCACTGTAACAGGAGAGCAATATAAATATACGTAGGATTGATCACTAAAACGGAAGGATTAAAACAAAATTAATAGTAAAAATGTCATCAAAAAGGAAAAATTCTAATGTTCTTTTTTTTTCCCAGATTGTTTGCATTCTAACTTGGGTTTTGACTCATTTTCTTCACTGGAAGTTACTTCACTTCCATCTAAGTTTTCATGCAACAAAGATCGTGTAAGATGCTGGTTTAGGCTTATGCATGTCAGTACTTTTGTGGCCTTACTTCAGCAGCAAATGAGGTACTACTACCGTTGTCCTTTCTATATGGCCTTCACATACAAGAATATCGCCCTGGTAAAGAATGTAGATGAAATCTGTTGTTTCCATTTATCTTTATAACTTATACACCACACTGAATTTTGTTCACTTTTGGTATCATAAGTATATATACGAATACCTTAGTGGCTCAAGTGCTTAGATTTCTGGCTCGTATTCGAAAGGTGCCCGATTTGAATCCCGGCTTGGACATCGTCTATATTGGGCTACGTTTAAAGTACTTCTTCTCAGTTCCTTAAGGAAAATTCCCAGGAGAGTGCGTGTGCTTAGACTACAACCGCTTCCTTCCTCATTCTTTACAATTTGTTACGTTTATCTCCCCAGCATTCAAAGTTGTAGGTACATTCTGAGAAACAGCTCCAAATAAATATAGTTCAGCGAATTAAGATAAGGTAGAGAAATAAAAAAAATACGGCTACCAATTAGATTAATAACTTTCATTAGTTTGTGATAAGGCCTTTCGTTTGTAACACACTGTGCATTTTGCAGGTTCATTTCGCCTTCCTTCGTTTTTATCTGTGGTGTTGCTTTTCCTACTGTAACTTTTCGGGGCACGTTTCGTCAAGAAATGAAGCCTCTTTAAACCAATGTTGCGCCATCCTATTATCTTTCGCCCTCATCAACTGATAGGCTACGCAAATATCCATTACCATGCAGCTGTATCTTGACCAAGTTTCGTTTCGCCTATTGTTGTATCACGTCAATGTGACCATAAATTAAAGAGTGGAACGAATTTGTGGTGTCTCTATAGTAAAACCAACTAGATTCACCAGTGAATCAAATTTGTTTTATTTTGGAAATGACACTCTACATGTTTCGGACGGTCTTTCTGTTCATCATCAGGAGTTCAAGGCTGTACATACAGCAACAGGCATTTGTCAAACAAATACTGTCGTCTGCTTTAACAAATGCCTGTTGCTGTATGTACAGTCTTGAACTCCTGATGATGGACGGAAAGACCGTCCGAAACATGCAGAGTGTCATTTCCAAAATAAAATAAATTTGATACACTGGCGTATCTAGTGGATTTTACTATATAAATAATATTAAGATGCACGGCCCTATGAACGTCGAAGTTGTGGTAGTTTATCTCGATAACGTTTGGTATTCAATGTATCCTGTTAATTGCCTTTTCAGCGATCTGCTCGCGGCCGTGTGCCCCTGGTCGGTGCATCAAACCCAACATCTGCCTGTGTGAAGGAGGCATTGTCTCGTCATCATGTCCTGCATCTACACAACAACAAAGACCAGGTAGGAAATCAATTTGTTACTTGTAATCCTTCATTTACTACTCTCCTTCTCGCCACCAGTTTTATTACTTTTAATCCTACAGTTAACTTTCTCGTTTTAGGCATTGATTTTACTTTTTTTATCTGTCCCAATTCGTTTTTCAGTATTCCTTTGTGACGTCTTCTTCTACTAATTGACCATCAGGACTTCGTATTGAAGGGCCTTTTTGACAACTGTCAGGAAATGTAGAAACCTTACTACATAAGTGTGTTGATAAGATTATGTGCTTTGCATTACATAAATATGTATTTGTATAATTCGGTAGCCTTTTCATTTGCAGCGACGGGCAAGTGGAAATAAATAAACAGCATGTCTCTAATTGATATTTGGTAGATCAACTCTATAGTGTATGGTAGGCTCTGTACTTGAGAGTAAGAAAGATATGACACTAGAATGACTGCAGAGGATGCAACGTTTCTTTAAATGTAAGACCAATCATGCTGTCTTTCATAATGTTCATGGTAACTATACAGGTAGTTTTACTTTTAGTGCTAAAATATTTTACTGCTACCCAGCTGTTACATTAGGAACCGGTGTAGAGACTAGGATACGGGCTAAACGAACGACGGACCATGGTTCGATTCCCGAAAGCGCAGGATGTTTCGTGTTCTTCAAAACGTCCAGACCGGGCCTAGGGCCCGTTTAGTCTCTTATTCAATGGGTATTGGATCTATTTCCCAGGGGTTTAAGTGGCCGGGGCGTGAAGCTAACCACCCACCTCTCATTTTGTTCCGAGGTTAAGAATGCATGGATTAATATCTCCACTCTTCCAAATGTCTTCATGATGTGCACATGGACAACAGTGTTACCTTTACTTACTAATATTTCATCAGTTCTTTCTTGAATTTGATATGTGGACGTACTGCATAACTCACACACTTGAATGTGAAGTGTATTCATGCCAGTACTTTAAAATGATTAAAACTCACTTTCACATTAACGTTGTACGTGCTTCAGTGTGTTCCCACTTAAGTGTTTTACCCATTTACACACACACACACACAAATAGGGGACAGCGCCAGTCACACCAGGCAATCCAACGAACACTACTTTCATTGTGGTTGCCTAACGTGGTGCGTAAATTATGTTTATCGCAGAGACAGCTGCGGTAATATTTGTACTGTGCTTTTGAATTACATATTAAATGTTTCGAAGGTCAGAAACACTTGTTGGTCTACAGCGTCATCTTGTGCTGGTTGGAACTAGTCAGTGATAATAGGCAGGGAAGAAAAGAGTGTGTGAGATTCAGGCAGACAAAATATCTTGGTCCGAACACCTGCTACAGAATTCCTGCTAGCGCAGGCAGTGTGTAGAGGCAGACTTACATTCTAATGTGCGTTCTTCTGTGCAGTTTTGACTTGCTTAGGATTATAATCAGACTTACCATTGCCGAAATGAAAATGTGAGCAAATTCCTTGTACTTTTAGACCGAGGGGTCTTTAGGCAGAAGTGGAAATCTCAAGACCCAACATCACTATCTATGCGACTTCCTGTGACCTCATTTTAAGTGATCGGGTGATATATTTGTGTCTGGAAATCGCGTTGACACTTTAAATGCTGATTAACCTCAGTTGTCTTTAAAAGTTCAGTTTGTACCGTGCAATACACAACGTATCTGTTTTATACATAAGCAATCATGAATGCCGTATAAGAATCACTGTTTGTCCCGACAAACATACAAAACACATAAATGTACTTACTCTATGGAAGAACGTAGAAGATTTGATTGTAAAGTCTGAGATGGAAATTTCTGTTTTTCATTGAATGATGTCACTAACAAATGGTATACTTTGATCTCTTATTGCTAGGAGAGGAAAACATATGTGTAGGTTCCTGTGTTGAGGAATAGGGTGCTTATATACTCGTATGTATATATATATTTATATTTATATATGCTGTGATGCTCATTTTACAGGTTGGTTTACTCATAGGCCTACCTGTAAAATGTCAAAACACACCACCACATCTATAATTATAACATGAGAAATATACTTCAGTTAATTCTGTAAATTTGGGTGACATCCTATTAGGATAATATGTGGACTTCAATCTCAGCATTAGAAGGAACCTACCTTCAAGCATTTAGACTTTCTAAGCTTAAGAAGTAGGAAACATATCTGTTTTGCACAGGACTTTCAATGCAATTTTATGTAATACATTAACGATTGTAAAAGGACTTTTCAGCTGTAAGGCAACAACACTGACGAACATCATCTGAACTGTTTACGGTCAGAATGACGTTCAATGAATTGCAGAAGCAAACATAATACATCATTTAATGGTAGGGCCTCAATCTCAGTTTCCCAAATTTCAGCAGTGAAGGCACATAAAAAACATCTAAAACAAAGGACTTTTACAACAAACATACAGAATGTTCATAAGTTTTTAAAGTTTCTGAATTTATCATTAAACCATACTTTATTCATAACTATGACTGTAATGACACCGGCTACATTTATGGTAACACAGATTCATAGTGAGAGTTTTAATACAGACTTTGAGACTAATTATGTCAAGAAAATATGAAAACACACTCACTGCCATTCAGTTACCACAACTGAGTGAAATACAAATTCAGTAGAATGTTACATCATGTTTTCTTAATATACAAAGTGAAAGTTATTGTCTAATTTTGGCTAGATCTTCTTTTTAACATGTGACATGGTCTAAAAATTGTGGTTTCATTATCACAGCTGCACAATTCTGTTTGAACTTGCCAGTTGTGTAGCATAAAGTGTAACACAAGTAAAATATTGAAGAAACATAAATAGCATTTGTACATAGTTGTAAGATTATGTCAAGTATATTTCATTTTTGTCTTTTTAAAGAAAACTTTGCAGTACTCTTTCAAGTCCTGTCCTCTAATTGTGTGCACTAATGAATCAACCGGACCCTACTTCCATTCAAAGGTGATAGTTCTCGTATGTGTGTACTACTGTAATGTACATGTGTTGTGAATTACATTTCTTTCAGATGGGAGTGATGGAAGTACATGCCAAGCAGCCTGTTTGAATGGAGGATCATGTAGTGGTTCTAAATGTGTGTGCAGAACTGGATATCAGGGTGAATTCTGTGGAGAACGTACGTTTGTTTTATGTATAATTTCTGTAACTGGCATTTTATTACAGATGCAAAAAATGGATTCAGACTTTTTAACACGTAGAATGGTAGGGATTCTGAAATGTAATGAAAATTTCCTTTTACTCATGAGCAGTAAGTTGCAACATTTCAAAAATGTTTTGCATACTGGGCGATAACCAAGAAAAAAGCTTTATTTCTCAGAGTTATTATTACATATATATACCATATTCACTGGGATTATAATAGATTTTACTGCACAAATTCAACTGTAGGGGGCAGGAAACTTAGACATAACTGTAATAACAAACAGTTATGACCTTACAAGTAATCTGATGAATGTTTTATAAAAGACCATATTTCAAACAGGAGTGTGTGTTAATACTGTGACTGTCACGTAGACACTGTATCTGTTTTTCTTGGGTTTAGTTTATGATCAGGCCAAGTGGAACATGTGGCCAACAGAACCTTCGATGAAGAAGATTACTTGAGTGCCCCTTTGTCTCCTGTTGTCCAGTAAACACTAGTTTGTTGTTATTAATCACCACATTGTCAGTATTTTGATTAAGGACAAAAATGTAATGTGCAACACAAAAGCGAATCACACCCTTAGGCCTGTGTTGCCACTGTATGTCAGCTGATGTGCACTTTGTCTTCTCTGCAGTCATCATAAGACAGTGACAGTAAGTTTGGCAACATTTTTTAACCTTTGTTTAGGAAAAACATTCACCTAAATCAGAGATTCCCCAACCCCAGGTCACAACTGAAGTTTCTACATGCAGGATCTCATTTCCTCACCAGAACTCCAGAATTATAACATCAAATTATTTCATTTACCAATAGATGCACTTTGTATCAGCCTCATAAATCATTAAAATTTACATTAAAACTTATATTAAAACTGCTCCTACATGTTTCTGTCTACGACCATCATCAGGGAACTTACACTTGAGCCTAGCTAATTCACGTTTATAAAACAGTCATTAACAATACCTTGTTATGGAGTATGCGGTGGTGTGGCAGCATGTTATAGCAAGTCCATGGAGGTGTGTGTGCTGTGTGCTGTGCAGAGGCTCTCTGCTCAGCGCACAGCACACACACCTCCATGGACTTGATACAACATGCTGTCACACCACCACATACTCCATAACAATGTATTGTTAATGACTATTTTATAAATGTGACTTCTTTAGCTAGGCTCAAGTATAAGCTCCCTGATGATGGTCATAGACCAAAACATGTAGGAGCAGTTTTAATGTAAGTTTTAACGTAAATTTTAATGATTTATGAGGCTGATACAAAGTGCAACTGTTGGTAAATGAAATAATTTGATGGTATCAAGATGCATGGTGCAATGATAGAAATTAAAAAAAAAAATCCAGAATTATAATTTGGATCTACTAACTACTTAATAAAATCTACTTCATGTTTTTAACACTTAAATGAGGATCAAGCAGTGAGAGGTTTGATACCTGATGATGCAACAGTAAGTTCTCAATCAAATGAGTGGTGGTACTGAAAATCACCTATCCCCAAAGAAATTCATCAGTTATATATTCCCATAGCTTCTGGAGGGTGAAAGTCTAATACTGCTTCATATTCCAAAACCCAGCATTTGTCCATACCGTGATACTGTAAAATCGTAATGTTCGTAATACAAATATGTGAGTTGAGAAATCAGAGTACAGTAGACCTCCAATTATCCAGATCAGTGGCGTACCCAGGAATTTTGTTTGGGGGGGGGGGGTTCAACAAATTCAGTTCAGGACAGAGGACAGAGAACGGGGATCTGGGGTGGTAGCCCCCTACCCCCTAGTCAAGGGTTCTGGAGGCAGCTGTAATTTGGTACCAGAAATTTCATTTCATATAGTAAAATTTTCTTAATTTTTGGTTTTTTAAGACTATTTATGATGACAACCAGTTTATTTGTCATTGCTAATGTAAAACAATTGCGAACCTAGGTAGCTTTAGAATTTTACTGCATTTTTTTTCCGAACATCTTGGGATGTTGGCGTCCTAAATTCAGCAATTTTTAACAGTTTTCACAGTCAGGTTGAGTTTGGCACGATTTTGGAGGGCCTACGGAATTTCGGGGGGAGGGGGGTTTGAACACCCCAAACCCCTCTCGGTACGCCACTGATCCAGATTAATTGGGATGGCGAGCCATCTGTATATGCAGAAATTCCAGATAATTGGAATTTTATTTGAAAATAGGCTACATTGGCAGCATGGTGGCAATTTCAAAATGACAATATTCTGTTTTCTCGCTTTTTCAAAAAGTCCCACACCAATGTTAGAATTGTGACCATCACAGATTAACACACCTGTCGTTTTGGGGTGAATGTTTTGTATAGTTTCTTGTAAAGCATTTACTGAAGGTTTCTGCTGCCATCCAACCATTTTTAGTCACAGCATATGTAATCCTGAGATATTTTTCCCCAGCTGGTGCCATCCAGGAGTCCCACACATTTCTGCCTTTGAATCATCTAGGTTAGCAGTGGCGTACCGAGGGGGGGGGGGTGGTGTTCAAACCCCCCCCCCCCCCAAATCCCGAGGGCCCCCCAAAATCTGCCCAAACCCACCCCCAAGGGGAAAAACGTTAAAAAAATCGAAATTTAAGAGCCCCACCCCCC
>Ga0123354_10009077_pt1 | contig 15182 bp, 10 predicted proteins | sample TergutLab28metaG_2_FD_97872 | JGI IMG/M metagenome (GOLD analysis project Ga0123354, IMG submission 97872) | Labiotermes labralis P4 segment gut microbial communities from Petit-Saut dam, French Guiana - Lab288 P4 | ecosystem: Host-associated > Arthropoda: Insects > Digestive system > Gut ...
ACCCGTTGCGCTGACCACGTGACACCCCTCTATCCGCAAAAGTTGGCACTAACTTCGCCGACCGGCGGCGGCCGCTCTGTCGGTATAATTCGCGTGCGGACTAAGGCCACGGAGTTTAGTTTTTAGTGGTAAATATATGTACCACGTTCTTTAACATGTGAAAGCTCTGTACGTGTTGCCAGTTGCAAGTCTTACAATAAACAGTTGTTACATTAATCTGGGAGACGCATTGTGTTGTGTGTGAGGTAGGAACTAAACTTTTAATATTATTCTGATGAATTTTAGACTTCAAATTTATAATTCGTGCAACCATAGGAGCGTCGTTAGATAACGTAAGAACAAATGAGCCGTTTGTCTTCACTTCGCTGTTCAGGCAGGCCGTTTTGCCAGGGGGTTCTCCGTCAAATTTTTGTACGTACTTTTTTCCCTCACGTAGACTTGATAAATGTCTATGTTTTTGTGCCTATGTGAACTTAAGGCGCGTTCCATGCAGACAGTCTGACGAATTGACATTCTCTGCACGTAAATGTTTAGCACAGTGTTTAGACGTCGCGACAGACCATTAGTGAAGTTTCCAAGCACTGCTCTAGCGAAACGTTTTAACTTCGTCGAGAACTACAGATTTTTTCTGTTATTTTATATTTGACAGGCTTGACATTTTTATATATATATAAAACAGCACCCAGAGGAGCTCTTCCCGGGCAAAATGTGATTTTGGGGGGTGTGGAGGCGTGTGACTAGTGAATAGCTTCAGAATCCATGGAGCTATACTTCCATTCCCTCATACGTTGGCGCTTAATTAATCACAACTGCGACCTTTTTTGCCACATGTTCCGTGTGGGCCCGTAAAAACTTTTGATCAACTTTTATAATGTTCATTAGTGTGTGTGTGTGTGAATATGCCATTATAGATCGTTCAATTTTATCGTCATAGAACTTAATCGTAGTAAGGTAAGGGTAAAGGTCACCCTAGCACAGGTCACGAAAGCCCAGATGGGGAGTAAATGTATAGCTCTACTCTGACTTGGGCACCAGATGGGGTGGATGGTCAAGGCCACCCCCCAGCCGCTTTACCCCCGGAAAATACCCGGTACCCATTGTAGAGGAGGTTGGGTGGTCCCCAGAGCTGGTTTGGACGGGTGCGGAAAATTTTGTCCTCACCGAGATTGGATCCCGGACCGTCCAGCCCGTGGCGAGTCGCTATACCGGCCCACATTTAAATATGTTAGTGTAATGTATTATAGTAGCGTGCCAGTTGAACTTAATCCGTTATGTGATTAACCATCATCGTGAAACACTCCATTGCTGAGAATGGCTGTGTCCCCGTCGTTGGCTAAAAGAGGTGGAGAAACTGTTGAGTCCATTGGATAAAAGCTAATCTTTAACAGTGGACACAGCAGTGAGAGTGTTTTGTGTCAATCAGACAGTGGATACAGTCTAATCAGTTAATGGTGTCCACTGTTTATATCTTATCTAACAACATTGACACCAACGAACCTAGCTTCTTCCGAAATCGTTGAGATGGAGTCTACACTGTCGCCACTTAATATGGGGCTCTGAAAGTTGGTGTTGATGATCGAGAGATAAGGATTTTTTTAAAAGTCATGTTGTTAATAGTATGTACAGTACAATATAGTCCTGGCGAGAGAACGGCATTTCCGTTAGTTATGTGTTCGATCGCAGTAAATATCCAGAATCTGAAGTTAGGTGTGCCAATTTTGTACATGATTCGATTGTAACATCACACAACTGTAACTCTTGCTTCAGATTACAGACAGTAGGAAACGTTCGATGCTGTGTCATTTATCATGCTCGGAATCTTCAGTAATGTACTCCGGACCTAAAAATATGAAACTGTAGTTGTAAGACATGCACCGTGACGTCACGTAGTTCGGTATACAGGCACATCGTTTTGGGGGGGATACGGTAATTTTGTTAAAATATTACGTCCCTTAAAAATGTAACCACCATTGTGACCTTACGAAATATGTTATTTGTAATGTAGGTTTAATGGCGATATATCACGACTTATATTAGGTAGGTGTGTGAAATCATATTATATGAAAATTACTGTAATTGAGTCTACGCATGTTAACGTTTAGAAATTCGACAGAGGTACGAAAGTTTTAAGGTATGTCCACGAAACTTAGAGTTACTGGAATTAAAAAGTTATTGCCAACTGTACACATAAATTTGGCAAGAAATAATAGAAGTGTTACTCTGAGTTTGAGATTCATAGGCGGTCACTTGTGCATTAAGACTCCCTTCTACTAAATGTGACGCCGTATATTCTGGCTGAAATTCACCGACCTTAAGAATATTCTACCTTGAAGATGGAGGCAGCAGTTTCCTAAATCTCCGCCAAAACATGCCCGTTAATCAATTTTATATGGTCCATATTCCTTGCATGAATCAAATTAATACGCTGTCAGTACCAACAAAGGCACAATAGCATTTTGATGTAGTGTCATTACAGGGTGTCCTTCAACATGTTTCAGCCACTTACGTATATACAGAAGAATACAGTTACCGTAAGATTATTCATGATGGTGGAATGGTTCTGACACTTTTGTAAGTGTGATTGTCTTCTTGTGTGTACCTCCCTGAAGATGGCCACGTAATTCGCCGAAACATGCAGAGTACACCCTGTAATAAAACTACATCAAAATACTATTGTGCCTTTGTTGGTACTGATATTGTAATCATGCCCGTAAATATTATAGTTTGTACTGCTCTCACCATATGCGTTTAAAGGCACATAGCCTGCGCGTCATGCACTTTCTTTCCACATTTTTTTTTAGCGTGTTTTACTTTTAATTTTCCGAAATTTTGTGTACTCTACTGATGTAAGATTGTGTTTTGAGCGGAGTGTAGTTTCGTCTACTTTTGGATAGGTCTGTGCATGCAAACTCCTGCGAGCTTGGAGCCTCTAGCGGACGTGTTGAAATCAAGATTTAACTAGAAGCCTGTTCAGCAAAAAAGACGAAGTAACTTACCAAATTCCGTTTTGTAGCACGCACCCCTTATCTCATCACGCAGCTTCATAAATAACAGGTTCGTTATAGCTGTGCGGAAGTATTCAGCCAGTTCTAGACAACCTTCTCACCGGTGGATATCTAGTGTTTGAGGGTGCATTCGGTGTTGTGTTTAGTTGAGTTTTCGCCTTATCTCAGAAGGTAAAAGACATTGCTCGCGGCCTGGTCTTTAATCACAGCAGGAATATTTCTGTAACGTTCCCATTCCAGGCCACTTAAATCCATGGAATAATTCCTTGTGTAGAGCTGTCACTCCATCAGCTAACCATGATGGGACAATTACCTGCTGTTTATGTACCCCGAAAGTCGTTGCTGTTTGTACAGGCCCTACCGAGAATGCAGTCCCGATTTTTTGTTCGTCTTGCCCGTAGACTAGCTGCTGTACCGACTGCCCTCAGTAGAGAACTCGGTGGGTTCTGTACGATGCATGGCAGTTTGTCTGTAATTGATTGTAATCTTGGTATTACCATCTATCAAACTTAGGTTATTTAGTTGCTGTTTGGTTAACATTAAGTTACTTGTTTCGACCGACATACCGTCATCTTCAGGCCATTCAAATTGTACAACTTTGTATGAATTGAATTGTACAACTTCAGCAGCCTGAAGACGACCGTATGTCGGTCGAAACGTTTAACTTGATGTGAATCAAACAGCAACTAAATAATCGAAGTTACGTAGATGTTAATAAACAGGCTTAGGATTGTGCGCATTTTGCGTATGTAAAATAAAACCACATTTAATCTTTCACTTAGAACCAGTCCTATAAATAACAAAGTGCATATTTTGTCATAGGAAATAGTTAACGATAAATACATAATGGCATCAGCGTTTATGTATATAGTTCTGTATTGTAGATGTAAAAAGGTGAACAGGCCATGAAGGCCCAGAGGGGGCCGAGGCATAGCTCTGTTCTTTCTTTAACCTCGGCCCTAGATGGAGGTGGGTGGTCAACGTCACGCCTCGGCCATTTTACCCCCGGGAAAGACCCGGTGCCCATTGTATTGGAGGCAGGGGTCTCAGCCTTTTTGAGCTTAGACCCAGATTGGGCCAATAGCTTTGTCTCGCGACCCCAGGGGTAAGAAATAAAGACACGTGTTAAAACAAGTGAACCGGTGTAACGAATGCGCCATTTCAATAATGGTTTAATGACACGAAGTTCGGAATATGTGTATGTGCGTTTACGTAGGTCTGCGTGGGTGTCAGTTTGGTGTTGCGATTCTTCTTGTGACTCATATATCTAGAGTTAGTCTTGGTACTATCGTGAATCTGAATTGTTCCGTGTTTTGCGAGGTATTCGTAAATGAGAAAATTTTTGTCAACCGTACGATAACTCCGGCTGATCCGATACGTTTCCTCTGAGAGGCTGACAACGCTGGTAGTCATTTGCGTCATTTTTATAACACGGCGATACAGCAGGCATTGCTGCAAAGTCACTACACGAGGTCACATTGACAAAAAAAGCTGCGTTTGGTACACTTATTAAACTGTGTGAGTTAGTAGTAAGACTAATAGATTTAAGACTGTTTTGCATACCATTTAGAATACCTTCGTGACCCACATTTTGGTAACCACGTCTGCTAGCTGCATTTGTATGTCAAGATTTTTTTTATTTTACCGTACATTATAGAGTATGTAGAAGTTAAATTGAACCTCAATATAGCGCCACTATACGTTCACCGCAGTTTGTGGTAATATATCGAAGGTGGCGGTAAATCGAGGTATTGTGTAACAAATTCCTGTTCGCAGATTTGCATGGACACTGAGTGAAGGTGGCGCTATATCGGGGTTTGGCTGTATGTACGATATGAGAATCAACAGTGATTATTTCCCTAAAGAATTTTAATCAGTTCCTCTTTGTAATAGAGAATCAGTATCTTTTCTGTGACGTAGAACTGCATTATTTAAATATTATTGGGACGAATTTCATGTTTTTGAAGAAGAATAGAAACTGTCTTCCTTCGTGCAGTGTGTGCTCCAGTGTTCCAACATTTTTCAGCTTCGTGCTGTTACATAGACCTGGGGCATCCAACCTTTCTGGCAGAGGACCACAACAGTTATTGTGTGCTGGTTCGTGGGAAGCACGTTTAAAATTCACAGTAAGTGGAATTATTGATTGCTTCCAGTTTCAAAAATTAAGTAGAATGTGTGCCAGGAGGAGGATGAGGAGGCGGAGGAGAAGAAGAATATTACACAATGATGCCACATATTTCTGGGAATTACTGTCAAGTAACACAGTGTGCATTTACTGTATTTGAGATGCTGGGCGTGGGTTCAGCCCCAAGGGGTCAGGCGGGCCTGATAGCAAGACCCTGACTGTCATCTTCCGTACCATTCTTCGTCATGAAAAGTATCTCTTTTGAAGGGGTAAATTCCAGAAAATTGGAAACCTGCTGTGACGTTCCCAGAAGAAATCGCGAGATGCTGCGTGAGACGACTCACTGAGAAAAGATAGGATAATCATATCACGCATCCCTCCGCGAATCACACCAACCGTCATCTTTAAAGCCACCCCTTGATGAAGTTCTGAACATGTTATGGGAAGAAAAATGAAATGCCTAACCACCTAAAGTACTGTGCAACGTTTACAGTATATGTGACCGCGGGTCGAGTAAAAGAACCCGACGGACCGCAGGTTGGTCCCGTGATATAGACACTCTATGTAAGACTGCGTTTTTCCATCTCCTGTTACAGCTGCTTAGGGCCTGTTTGTGTGTACAGGGTGGGTGATTCAGGAGGAAAACTCAGTATTTTGGGATGTGATAGTACCGGTCATTGTGAGGAAAAAAAGTTCTTATGAACGTGTGTATAATTCTGATTGCTTACCGAGACAGAGCTGTTTGAATATACAAATACAGAAGCATTGTGAGTGTTAATAGAGAAAGAGAAATTGCTTGGTGTTAATTTTATTTTTTTCATTTGATGTTTAAGGGTCAAAATAAAATTTCGAAAATTCCACGGTCAACCTCAATGCACTTTGCAACTCGTGCGCGAAGATCGCATGTTTTTTTTTCTGAGTTGATCTTCACAGTTCTTTTGTGCGGGAAGCAGCATCCAAAATTCGAGTGAGCAATTCGTCTGGTGTGTCCAAGTTCCTTTTGTAAACTTCGCTCTTCGCCTATCCCCCACAAACGAAAACCTAACGTAGTTGGACTTGCAGAGTAAGACAGCTCTATCTCGGTAACCATGTGGGATTTGACACATGTTCATATGAACTTTTATTTCCACAATGACCAATGCTATCACCTATTTCCTCCTAAATCACCCTGTACTTAAAACATCCATACGCAAACTGACACCAACACAAGAAGTTTCCAGCCTATAATGGCACTGAAGAAAGACAGTGATTTGTTCTTAACCGATGTTTGTGGCGTGACTAGTACGACCACGCACAGTCAGCTGGGTTTGCAGATATTGCCTCGTGCTGTGTAGTTACTGACGAGTCCTACAAAATACACTCAAAGCCTGATACTGTTTGCTCGCCTCATTTTGTGTGTCGGGGGTGACGACATATCAAACGCGGCATTAAATCGAAATGCGTTGTTGGAGGGAATTTGTTCACAGACTGAGGAAGTCTGTGAGGGTGACGCTATATCAGGTGTTGACTGCACAGGATTTCATTGATTATATAAGTGTGTAACGTTAAGTTCTCCTTTTAGTCGAAAGTGTTGGTGGAGTGGAGATACAGCTCCACGCGTTCATAACCTTGCCACTGTATGAAGCTGAGTGGTCAGCTTCACTATGTCCCGACCACTTCAATCACGAGGAAGACCCCCTCCCGTAGCGTCTGCTTTATAGAAGGGCGGACAGGTCTCAGGGTCGATCGGGACGCGGTGATGAAAAGTCTTCGTCTGGTCACTTTAGTGGTCTGTGCTGGTTGACGCAGGTTGGCTGTAGTTGAGAATAAAGACAGTAATAATATTTAAATTCCGATCCCAATGGTCGCGCGGTCTAAGGCGTTGGTCTGCGGCCGCTGTCTTGCTGGGGTAGCGGGTTCGAATTCCACCAGGCGCACGGCTATCTCTCTTGTGATTTGTGTGTTGTCAGGTAGAGGTCTCTGCGACGAGCTGATCACTCATCCAGAGGAGTCCTACCGTGTGTGGTGAGCCTGAGTGTGATCGTGAATCCTCGGGAATGAGGTTGCTCTGGCCCACTGGGGGCTGTTGCGCCATGGGGAAAAAAAATTAAATAGACTGACGTTTTTCCGATATTGAATGTGATGCCGGAACTGCCACGCTGTCCAACCCTAGGCATGTAACACCTATAGTCTAAGCAGCAGGGGAACACCCAGCATCGATTTTATACATGTACCCTCCTCCTCATCTACCCTTCGCATATGAATACGTTCCGTACGATAACAGGGGAGGGTCTCGCGGGGGCACTTGGATTCGCTGTCCGACCACTGTTCTTGGAAATTGCCCTGTGCGTTGTGGAGGACCACTTGACTTTCTGGATCGTGTCTGGATATATCGATGTGGACACACAAGAGAGACACAGAATGCTTACAGAGTGTTGGTGGGAGATCCTGTTCGAAAACATCAAAGCAGAGGCGGTGCTGACATATCGTTGGATCGAAAGGAAATACGCGGATTGTTAGGATGCGAGGTAGATGAATATATATATATATATATATATATATATATATATTTGACACGCCACTGTGGTTGTACACCTCGCAATATATTTATTTACGTCATCGGCACAACTAGTTACATCGTATGTCATATAGAATGTGGCTACATGTTTTGACCAATTATGTAATCATACTCTGGCCACTCGTGTACATAAACAGAAAAATACAAGTTGCAAAGTTCTATTCTGTGTTACAATGAGATTTCGGTCTAGTATACAGTACGTATTGTTAAAATTTAAAATTGTTGAAAAATAATTTAGATTTTAGAATTAGGCATTTGTGCCAAATCTGTCATTATTAGTTAGTCATAAGAGAGGAACTAGTTACATATATATGCCTTAATACTGTTGTTTTCAATTATTTTAAACAAATTTAGAATTTTATCTGTATGCAGTGTATAAAGGAATGAGATCTCATTCTAACCCGAAATGAAGTTTGCACTTCTAATTGTGTCGTTACGTGCACGAGTGGCCCTAGGATGACCGCACAATCTGTAGAAACATTTAGCCACATTTGATGGTTTAATGTAATACATTTAGTTGTGTGGATGACAACTGTTTCCTCCACTAGAAGAGCGATTGGGGTGTCTTAGAACAAGACACTGTGCAAGGTATTTGGTTCCAATAAAGTGGCAGTATTTGGGAAACGAAGAAATTTCCTTAGTGAGTAGCTGTATACTTTCAACTCTTTAGCTATATTGGTGAGCTGATTAAATCAAAGTTCAGCCGATCATGCCCTGTGCGCCCCCTGAAAGCATACAGGGGAGCAGAAGTGTAGCTCCACTTGTTCTTCACTTTGGCACTAGATGGATAAACTACACGCTCCGGCCGCTTTACTCCCGAAAGAGGATCCCAGTACCCATTGAATATGAAATTGGGTGGGCTCGGACCGGGGACCGGTCTGGACGTAAACTTTCTTACCGCTGCCGAGATTCGAACCCCGGACTGTCGAGGTAGTAGCCTTGTAACTGTGCCGACTATGCTATTGCGGGTCCTTTTTGGTGCGAAAATGTGACAGAGAACACGTTTGCGTAGGTAGAAGGTAACATTAAATGCGGATTGGAAAAATGTGGAGCATGTGTAAGGTATAGAGGAGAATATTTGGGCCTAAGAGTGACGAGGTAACAGAGGAATTGAGAAAATTACATAATGAGGAGCTTAGTGATCTGTACTCTTCACCCGATGTTGTTCGGGTGATCAAGGTGAGAAGAATGAGATGGACGGGACTTGTGGCACGTATGGGGGAGAGGAGAGCTGTATACAGGGCTTTGGTGGGGAAAGCTGAGGGAAAGACCACTTTGGAAGACCTAGGCGTAGATGGGACGGTAATGTTAAAACGGATCTTCAGGAAGTGGGATGGGGGCAAGGACTGGATTGATCTAGGGACAGGTGTAGGGCCCTTGTGAATGTGGTAATGAACTTTCGGGTTCCATAAAATACAGGGAATTTCTTGACTAGCTGAGAACCGATTAGTTTCGCAAGAAAGACTCTGCTCTATGGAGTAAGTAAGTAAGTAGGTAAGTATGTAAGTAAGTAAGTAAGTAAGTTGAATGTGCCACGGGATAATGCAAAAGAATGGCTTTTTGTGAGCACGGTGGTGAACCTTTGACATCCCGAGACAGCAGGGGGTTTCTCGCCGATTGGCTGGCTGCTGGTTTTCAGTGAACATCTGCATGGTTTGGTGACGTAGTTCTACATAGTGACACATAATTTTCTTTATGAACTCTCTAGTAGCTTTTGTATTATCGCTGGCTCACGGAGAAAAAATTTGACTCTTCTTGTAACGTCGAGGGAATTTTCAGCTTTTTGCTCAGCAGACGAAGGGGAAGCTTAAAGAACCCCATTTGTCTCCAGACCTGGAAGTTCCTTCACGTTTCATTATTTCTCGCAAATATATTGCTTCAGTGCCATGTATTTCAAGAGCGCATCTTCAGTTTTTGGTAGATGTAGCTTACAGTTCCAGCTGCTCTACAGTTTGGTACATGCAGCTTCCAGATCCTCTTCAGTTTAGTGCTTACAGCTTCCACGTCCAGCCACAGTTTGTTCTTTACAGCTTTCACATCAGTTACAATTCAGCGCCAAAGTTGCTTTTGCAGCTACCTCTATTTTTGAAAACCCCAGTAGTTTAAAATATATATTGAATACAAGGAAACCTGTCTACGTTGGTGACCCTTGGTTATGTTCAGGGCCGTCCACCTTATACAGGTGGCCAACTTACGGAAACAAAATAGGTCTTTATTAATGTGGTAAAACACTTGGACACATATATTAATTGCGTGGAAGGGAAACATAACTCTGTACATTAACCACACTATTTTAAGATTGTGTTACTGGAAAATCGGCAACATCATTTTAATTCATTTGGTGAAAAAATTTGATTGTCGACTTTCTTGTCGACATCCAAGCTGGGAGCCACCGTTTCTCTATATTCCAGTAAAGACGAAAAAGAACTCCCGTGAACTGAGGTTGGGCTTCGGAATAGGCAAGTAATTAAGACGCACACTGAGGAGCTTCCCGATAGCTAGGCAGTGGCCTGCTGTGTTCTTTGTTTACTGTGTCTCTTTTGTTGTCACTGTCACGATTTTTTACAACGTGAATCTTGGCGCTGTATCTGAATCGAAGCACTACATAACCATCGAATCGACTTGTTGCTGACTTTGTGCTATTGGTTTCTGCGACTGTGACATTTTACTGTAACGTATGCTGATGATATCGCGATTTTGCAGATCATATGATTCCCTGGTCTAAAAGTTGAACTTCATATGTTAGGTCTGGGAGAAAGAATGTCACTGTTACGTGGCTCATCACCTTTGTCGCTCAGTCACTGGTTACATTGGCAATAGCAGCAATAGTTACCTTCGTCATACGATCGCATTATCGCTGTGCTAACGTACAGTTCAGAATGCAGAAAAAAGTGGTTGATTTGGAAAACTTGTGTACAACTCTGTAATTGGTCGGTTTCCACCAGAAAATTTCAGCTTGTTTTGTATTCTTGTGGAGAAAGAGTGGAGGCTAATCGGGCAGAAATTAGTTTTGCTATTGAATGAGGATTTCGACCCATTTGCTGTACAGCATAAGCACTATACGACACTTCAGATGGCCAACATACGGAAGTTTAACCGTAAAGCTTAGCACGAAATGTGAAACTGTGGTCAGGTTTCATGATACGCGGGTGGTCAATTTACGGAGTAATGGCCATGTGTAATATAGGAATTTGTTAGTGCTTTGGAAGTGTGGCAGACTGTGACAGGTGTCCGAGTTGGGTACTGGGATGTAGCCCAGTCATTATAGTGGTCAGGCTACAGCGGACCCGCTCGACCTTTAGCTCTCGGCTAATATGTCGATCGCGACACAGTGTTATGTTGTCCACGGAGACATATTGAAGGGGCTCGTATCCCTTTCCCTGATTAAGCTGAAGTAGAGTGCCGAAGGAATTTTGAACACTTACGAGCTGTGTATGGAGATATAGGCTACAGTACATTACTAATTAGTTTCGCGAAAAGTGCGCTGAAAATATTTACATCTTAGCTTACATACTGGATTGCATTTTTATAAATTTTACTTTTTTTTTTTGTCAGTATATTTTGTATTGCACATGATGCATAGACAAATACACAGGTTCATTTATACTTCATACGCGTACGGATTCGTTCTTGATTTTGTTGATTGAAGTTCATGTTGCCTGCATGCAGTTCAGATGTGTCCGAAGGTGTCTGCACATTATAAAAGGTTGTTTAGGCCTGGGGTACAGGCTTAGATTTTCGGCTGGCCCTGTTCTTCTTCACTGAAGTTTTTCAAGGCTTTGCTCTGTCCCTCTAGGCTAAGGGCGGGGTAATAACTATAACATTTTCCTACCACATACTTTACTTTCTTATTCATCATTCGTTGTCTTTCAAAGATGTACACCTGTGGTTTGAACTACTGGCTGTCGTAAAATAAATTACATATAAATAGCTCTGTATTCTGAGTTACTGGATGTCGTCAAATAAACTTGACGTATATCGGCATGTAGTCTGAGCTATTGGCTGTCACTAAATAAACTGCAGATGTGTAGGCCAGTAGTCTGAGCTCCTGGCTGTCATCAAAGAAACTGCAGATATATAGGCCTGTAGTCTGAGCAGCCGGCTTTCGCTTAATAAACTGCTTATGTAGGCCTGTAGTCTGAGCTAGTGGCTGTCGCTAAATAAACTGCAGATTTATGGCCCTGTAGTCTGAGGTGCTGCCTATCGTTAAGTAAGCAGCAGATACACGCCTGTAATATACCTGCCGTTATTTGACAAATGTAGTCAAACTAAAGCATATGCTGATATTGTGATCATTATGGGAGGAAGACTGCAAGATGTTGAAGTAGAATTTAGATCACTGGTCGAAAAAAACGGATTAGCAATGAATGGTAGAAGACAACACTTGTGACAGCATCACGAAAGCCTTACGATAAATATGAGCATGTGAAACTTGGTTTATTATGTTTATTATATACTAACATTTGCACTGTAAATTTATATTAAATTACTCCGACGTGTTTCGATTTTAATACACCATCTCCATGGAGCTTAAAAGCTGTGTTAGCTAAAGTTATGAATTATTAATATGATTAAATACAATATAGTAATGTGTTGTGATAAAATTTTGGTAAATGTGGCCGAATATGTAATTTCTGGTTAGGTGTGTGTGTATGGTGCGGAGTAAACAGGAACCGGAAGTGGGTTTAAAAGTAATTGGTACATATAATTTTGATACAGTGAGAGACTATACGCACCTCGGTACAATTATAACAAATAAAGTGAATTAAGACCAGAGATTGAAATAGAATTACAAATGCAAGAAGAGCATATTATGCACTTATTCCTGTATTACAGAGTCAATCAGCACTCAGAGCAGAAAAAAATAAAAATCTATAAGACATCAGTAATACCATGGGCAACATAAGGATCTGAATCTTGGACACTGAATGAAGATATTGCTAAACTGCTGGCTACTTTTTAAAGAAAAGTTTTTAAAACGTTTGGGGGAATTAAAAAGTAAATGAAAATTGGAGGAAGCGACGTAATGAAGAATTAATGCAGCTGTTTGGAGGTTTAGATATGCTTTCATTTGTCAGTATAGTTGTGTTGAATTGGATTGTCATGTTAGTGGAACGGACAGCAAAGGAAAAGAAAAAGTATTTAACAATAATCAGCAGAGAAGTCGACAAAGAGAACGATCAAAAAACAAATTGTGGAATTTTACACTAACAGATATTAACAAACGCAAAATTACAAATTGGGAAGGGAGGTCAAACAACAGAGCTGACTGGGAGAAGTCCTTTATGGAGGCGGAGGTCCGAATTTTACTGTAGTGCCATCTAAGAAGAAGAAGGAGGAGAATAAGAAGAATATATATGCGGTACTGCAGTAGGCTAGCTTTAACATATAGTTGAAGAAAGCAGGAAATATCTTTGCATTGTCTTCCAAACCCACCGCCAAGACGTCTGAGGCCTCCACTGGGTGGATCTACAGAGTGTCATCAGTGCTGGATTTTCGCGTGTTTCTTCAGTCTCCTTGTGGTCTTCTCCAAGCCGTATTTATCGGAGTGAATATGTGAGGGTCTTGCGTTCCGCCTGTGGGATCGATAAAGATGAACGCATGAATGAGCTGCCGGAATGCTGAGGGCGGGGCAGATGCACAGCGGGGGTAATTGGCACGTTTATTGGGACAGAAAATTCCAGCCTTTGGGAAGCAATTTGTGTCTGGGCACATTTTAACCAGTAGCTGTGGGTGAATGGGTGAGTGCCAGAATTTGGATCGGTCCTTGTTTTTTAACGAAGTAATTTTTGAAGCAGTACAAATCCACAGAATCTGTAGAGTAAGGGCGTTAGTCTGGTAACTGCAGAGTGTTTACAGCTTGTGTCATTTGTGCGGATTTCATGTGTAGGCTGTAGAGGTGGCGATATGAAAGAAATTAAAAATGATGCGATCGTGGTAAAGTTCATCCTATAAATTGTCATGAAGGCACACACGGGGGGGGGGGGGTTTAGAGGCGTAGCTGTACTCTTTCTTTAACTTCGTCGCATGATGGGGTGGGCGGTCAACAAAACTCCCCGGCCGATTTACCCCCGGGAATGACCCGGTTACACATTGTGCAGGAGTTTGAGTGAGCCGCAGGGCAGGTCTGGACGGGTGCGGAAAATCTCACCCCTAACAGGGACTCGATCATCGGAATGTCTAGTCCATGGCGAGTCGCTTTACCGACTGCTCTATATTTGTTTGTTTTTGGCGCTACAGCCCCCCCAGTGGGCGAGGACCTCCTCATTCACGAGGTTTCTAGATCACACTAAACGATGCACCACAGTCGATAGGACTCCTCTGGAAGAGTGATCAGCTCGTCGCAGAGACCTCTACCTGACAGCACACAACACTCATAACAGACAGACATCCATGCCTCTGGCGGCATTCGAACCCACAATCTGAGCATGCGAGTGGCCGCAGACCCACGCCTTAAGACCGCGCTGTCATTGGGACCGGCGATTGCGCCATATAGCCTGTGAAAACCGATGCGGATTCTTGTCGGACATGTTGACGCTTGAAGATAAAGGCACTATGTTACTTCGAAACGTTGGGAATCAATTACCAAGTGACACAGCGTCATACCTGAAGAACGTAATCCTCATATACTTACTTACTTACTTACTCCATGGAGCAGAGTCCTTCTTGAGAGACTAACCAGTTCACATCTAGCCAAGACATTCCCCGCATTTTATGGAACCCTAAAGTTCATTACCGCATTTACAAGTGCCCGCTACCTGACCCTATTCTGAGCCAGATCAATCCAGTCCATGCCCCCACATCCCACTTCCTGAAGATCAATTTTAATATTATCCTCCCATATACGCCTGGGTCTTCCAAGTGGTCTCTTTCCTTCAGATCTTCCCTCAGAAACTCTGTAGCACTACTCCTGTCTTCATACGTGCCACATGCTCCGCCCACCTCTTTCTCCGTGATTTGACCACCCGAATAAGGTTTGGTGAGGATTACTGATCGTTAAGCTCCTTATTGTATAGTTTTCTCCACTCCCCTATTACCTCGTCCCTCTTAGGCCCAAATATTCTCCTCAATATCCTATTCTCAAACACCCTCGCCCTACGTTCCTCCCGCAATGTGAGTGACCATGTATTCTCTTATACATGGCTGTAAAAACTTCAAAATTCGCACGTAGGTGAACTTGATTAACCTTTGAAGCACAGTGATTGGTTTATTTATCGCTCACGAAACAGCAGTTTGTCGTAAACCACACAGTTCGTCAGAAAAATTCCCGCATCACTAGACCGTTGGGTCACAAACACACCTTCTGTCAAGATGCTGTGTCCGAAAAGAAAATTGCCTCTCCTTGCGTTTTCATAAAAGCATAACTTGCTGTCAAGTTTTTCCTGTCTCCTCTAAAATTGTGTACCGGGAGGTTGCGACAAACTGCTTTTTCATGAACGATATGCATATCACCCACGCTGACATTCAAAACTCTGCTCCCCCCCCCCCCCCTCCA
>Ga0123354_10009078_pt1 | contig 15180 bp, 11 predicted proteins | sample TergutLab28metaG_2_FD_97872 | JGI IMG/M metagenome (GOLD analysis project Ga0123354, IMG submission 97872) | Labiotermes labralis P4 segment gut microbial communities from Petit-Saut dam, French Guiana - Lab288 P4 | ecosystem: Host-associated > Arthropoda: Insects > Digestive system > Gut ...
CCGCAATATCCAGGGGGGGACGGCGCCAAGCACTTCTTGAAATTCTTCGCTACGGAGTTCTATGTCTTCTGTCTGAACCATGATTTTCTTGATTATCTTCCTCACCCCTCTCTCCCCTCTCCATTTTGGAGAGGGGACGGGGGTGAGGTTATGTCCCCAGTTCCAATTGATTTCTAACCAGCGTATAATACGCTCCCCGTTTTTCTGTCAATTCTTTATGAGTGCCTTCTTCAATCACTTTTCCTTTATCAAGAACGACAATATTATCGGCGTTTTGAACCGTACTCAAGCGGTGAGCCACAATCACCACCGTTTTTCCTTTATAAAACCTGCTTAAATTATCCAATATCTGTTTTTCATTGTTTGAATCCAAAGCATTTGTTGCTTCGTCCAAAAATAGAAAATCCGGATTTTTGTAAACAGCGCGGGCAATCAAAAGACGTTGTCGTTGACCCTGACTGACTCCATTGCCTTCCATTCCGATTTTAGAATTGTATTTCAGCGGCAGCGATTCGATAAATTCTTTAATATTTGCAGTTTCTACTGCATGCAACAAACCCTTCTTATCGATTTCTTCTTCGCCTGCTGCTATATTATTGGCAATCGTATCCGAAAAGATAAAACCGTCCTGCATCACGGCCCCTGTTTTTTGCCGCCACAAATGCGGATTGATTTCATCCAGCGGCGTTCCTCCTACTGTGATTTTTCCTTTTATCGGAGGATAGAAACCCAGCAGGAGTTTGATAATGGTTGTCTTTCCGTTACCGCTGGCGCCTACAATAGCCGTTACCTTGTTTTCGAGAATTTCCAGATTCAAGTCTTCAAGCACATAATTGCGTTCTGCTCCATCATAACTGAAACAAACATGCTCTACTCGTATTGTTTTGTTTTCCGGTATAACATTGATTTTGCTTTCAACAGTTTGCTCTTCGTCTTCTTTATTGTGAATTTCATTCAATCGTTCGAGACTTATTTTGGCATCCTGCAACGATTGGGAGAAACCTATAATCGCTCCTACAGGACCGGATAGCTGTCCTATTATATAACTGATAGACATCATCATCCCCAGCGTAATACTCCCTTCAACCACTGCTTTGGCAGAAAGAAATGAGATTAGTAATCCGGTAGTTTGACTAAAAAAAATAGAGCCTATTTGTTGATATTGCCCCAACGCAACGCTTTCTATACTAATTTTGAAGAGCTTCACCTGGATGCGTTCCCATTTCCAGCGTTGTTGCTTTTCACAGTTGTTGAGTTTAATCTCCTGCATTCCTGTTACTAACTGCACCAGATTACTTTGGTTAGCTGATGATTGAGCAAATCGCTTAAAGTCTAATTTACGCCTGTAGCGCATGAAAGAAAGAATCCACGCTATATAAAATGTATTGCCGACCAAAAAAACAAGTAAAATCGTAAAATTATAGTATGCCATTATGGGAGCAAAAACAAAAAAATTAACAAAAGAAAAAAGTGTGGAAAGAGTTGTTCCGGACAGAAAGCCCTGTATTCGTCCATTGTCGCCGATACGCTGCAGGATATCGCCGATATTTTTGGCATCGAAAAAGCGAATGGGCAGTTTCATTAACTTGGTCAGGAAATCCGAAATCAGTGCAATGCTAATGCGGGTATTGGTATGTAAGGCGATCCAGTTTTGTATAAATCCCATACCCATTTGAGTAATGGACAAAACCAACTGGGCAATCAGTATTAACGTAATAAACGGCAGATTATTGTTGCCGATACCCTGGTCAACAACAGCTTGGGTAAGAAAAGGCGCAATCAGCGATAATAGCATACCGAGAATCATGCCGGTGATAATTTGAAAGTATTGCGATTTGTAGGGAAGTAGATATCGGAAAAAGTAGCCCAAGTTCTTTTGCTGTTTTTCCTTATCGTCTTCGTAATCGTAAAAATCGGGCGAAGGTTGCAATAACAAAGCTGTGCCGGTATCTTTTCCTTGATTTTTAGAACTGTACCAGCATCGGCAAAATTCTTCTTCGTTCATCACATATTTTTGTCCGGCGGGATCGGCGATGTAGAACCTCACCCCCTGCCCCCCTCTCCAAATTGGAGAGGGAACGGGGGAGAGGCGATACAGCGCCACAAAATGATTCTGATTCCAATGCAAAATACATGGCAAGGGAACATCTTCCATCAATTGTTTTAACGTAATTCTCACTCCCTGCGTGTGCATTCCGATACTTTCCGCAGCATCGCTGATGCCAAGCATGGAAACTCCTTCACGAGTAATAAAACTTTTTTCCCGCAGGTTTTGTAAAGTATAGCTGCGTCCGTAATACTTGGCAACCATTCGCAGGCAGGTAGGACCGCAGTCCATAGAGTCGAGCTGTATATATTGAGGGAAAGATTTCATTTAATAAAACAATAATTTTGTTAGTTTTTTAAAGCATCTCGCTCATTTTCTAAAATTAGCTTAATCCCGATTCCTGAAACTCCCGGTAATCCAAGTTCCAAATCCTTCAAAGGAATGTTTTGTGGATTCAGAAGACACCAAACATCATATATTTCCGGTTGATCTATTGTTTTTTTATCTTGGTAATAATCCAGAAATTCAATAAAAAAACCAACACTGTCGCAGGTTGCATCTTTTTGTTCAATGACGGAACGAATCCGGTTATATACGCTTGATAAGTATTCGCTGTCAAAAGGATTTTCTTTTTTCTCTTTTTTAATTGAAAAAAGTCTTGCCAATAGATAAAGGACAATACCACCTAAACCATAATCCTTATTCAAATCTACTATACGTTTCGGATCTATTTCCATAATTCTTTTATCAAAATCTGACAAAATTTCGTTTGTATCTCCTTCTATAAAACCTTGTTGAAACAAATATTCGATTCCCCATCCGATTCCACTAATTCCGGTAGCAAATCCATAATGGGTATCTTTCCGAATATCGTTAAATATATCAGTCAACATATTTTCAGCCAAATCCTTGTACAAGTCATTATTGCTATACTGCGCATAATGGAACAAAAAGATAACCACTCCCATACGCCCTTTCCATATTCCTATATCCGGAATAAACTCCGTTTCAGCGCGGGCGGCAATATCACGTAGAATAGTATTTGGATTTTCAACAACTCTATTGTTTTTATAGCATTGATTGTTTAATTTTTCAAAAAAAGAAAAATCACGTGTGAAAATTTGTTGATAATAATTCTTCAGGCGATTTACTGTTTTTCTGTTTTCATATAAAATTAGTAAGGATTCGGATAAATAATCATAATGAAATCGTCTCAATTGGGAGATTAACTCTTTTTTATATATTTCAGGAAAGAGCAGTTCGATGATAAGCAATCGATTATAAAGCCGATACATCATATCTATTTCATAAGGGTGATCTGCGAATGAACAATATATATGCCCAATAACAACATCTTTCAACAGTTTACAACTTCCACCTTCTAACCAGACTTTGAGGCTAATATATGGTTCGTCACATCCCCAATATTTCAAACCTTCCAAACCTTTCAGATATTGCCAATAATCTTTACTACACGCATAACCGGCTCCAAATACGCACGGAATAGGAATAGATTGCAAATGAGAACTCCCTGCCGATTCTTGCAATATCCAAAATGGCTCAATTAATAATCCTTCTTCTCCATTGTACAATTCAATATAAGCGCCATGAGAAGGAAAATCTTTAGGGTCAACTGCTACAATATCGTTTTCAAGTCTTAATATTTTAGTTTGGCAGCAGAGTAAAGTTCTTTTATCTTTTTCTAATTCTTCAATAATCCGTTTTACCCATGAGTTGTCATAAAATCGCATGTGAGCATCCAACAACAGAAAATAAGGCGTTTGACATACTTTAACGCCTAAATCCCGTGAGGCTGCAACTCCCATACGCTCTGTATTTTCAATATAAATGACATTGTATTTTTCAACAACGGATTTGTAATCAAAACCATCATCGGAAGCGTCGTTGATTAGAATAATCTCAATGTCGTTATTTGAATGTATTTTAATACTCTCTAAAGTATTTTCAACTTCACATTTTTCATTGAGAAACGGGATAATAACTGTTAGTTTTTTATTCGACATGTTTTTTTATACGTTTATTGAGATTCCCTTTCTTTTTTCAAAATAAGTCTGATTCCAAATCCTGAAGCTCCAAGTAATCCAAGTTCCAACTCCTGCAAAGGAATATTCTCTGGAATCACGAGACACCAAACATCGAATATTTCCGGCTGAGCAATAGTTTTTTTGCCTTGGTAATAATCTAAAAATTCGAGCAAAATACCAATGCTATCACAAGCTGCATCTTGTTGTTCAATAATCAAACAAATCCGATTATATACGCTTGATAAATAATCTCCGTCAAAAGGATTTTCTTTTTCCTCTTTTTCTATCGTATAAAGTCGTGCCAGTAAATAAAGAACAATACCTCCCAAACCATAATCCTTATTCAAATCTACGATGCGATTCGGATTTATTTCCATAATTCTTTTATCGAAATCAAATAGAATTTCGTTGGTGTCTCCTTCTATAAAACCTTGTTGATGCAGATACTCGATTCCCCATCCGATTCCACTCAATCCTGTAGCAAATCCACAATGTGTATCTTTCCGAATATCATTAAACATATCCGTCAACATATTTTCAGCCAACATTTTGTATGATTCATTTCCACTATATCGGGCATAATGAAACAAAAAAATGACAATCCCCATGCGCCCTTTCCATATTCCAATTTCCGAAATAACTTCTGTTTTTGTGCGGGCTGCAATATCACGTAGAATGTCATCGGGATTTTCATACTCTCCATCTTTACTGGAATATTGACTGTTTAATATTTCATAAAAGGAATAGTCTCGAGTAAATATCTGTTGGTAATAATTTTTCAATCGGTTAATTATCTCTCTGTTTTCATTTAAAATAAGTAAGGATTCCGATAAAAAAGAGTAATAAGAAAGCCTCAATTGAGAAATAAAGTTTTTTTTATATATATCAGGTATAAGTAATTCAATAATTAGCAATCGATTATAGAGTCGAAATCTCATGTCTATATCGTAAGGCGCTACAGATCGGTATATATGTCCAATAACAACATCTTTCAACAGTTTACAACTTCCACCTTCCATCCATACTTTGAGGCTGATATATGGTTCGTCGCTTTCCCAATATTTCAAGCCTTCCAATCCTTTCAGATATTGCCAATAATCTTTGCTACAGGCATAACCGGCCCCCAGTACGCAAGCAATAGGGATTGTTTGTAAATGAGAAGTCCCGACCGGTTCTTGCAATACCCAACGTGGTTCAATTAATCCTAATCCATTATTAAATTCAATATAAGCGCCAAAGAAAGGAAAATCAATAATGCCAACAACTACTATGTCGTTTTCAAGTCTTAATACTTTAGTTTGACAGCAGAGTAAAGTTCTTTTATCTTTTTCTAATTCTTCAATAATCCGTTTTACCCATGAGTTGTCATAAAATCGCATGTGAGCATCCAACAACAGAAAATAAGGCGTTTGGCATACGTTAACGCCTAAATCCCGTGAAGCGGCAACTCCCATACGCTCTTTATTTTCAATATAAATAACATCGTATTTTTCAACAACGGATTTGTAATCAAAACCATCATCGGAAGCGTCATTAATTAGAATAATCTCAATGTCGTTATTTGAATGTATTTTAATACTCTCTAAAGTATTTTCAACTTCACATTTTTCATTGAGAAACGGGATAATAACTGTTAGTTTTTTATTTGACATGTTTTTTTATACGTTTATTGAGATTCCCTTTCTTTTTTCAAAATAAGTCTGATTCCAAATCCTGAAGCTCCAAGTAATCCAAGTTCCAACTCCTGCAAAGGAATATTCTGTGGACTCAGAAGACACCAAACATCGAATATTTCAGGCTGAGCAATTGTTTTTTTGCCTTGGTAATAATCTAAAAATTCGAGCAAAATACCAATGCTGTCACAAGCTGCATCTTGTTGTTCAATAATCAAACAAATCCGATGATATACGCTTGATAAATAATCTCTGTCAAAAGGATTTTCTTTTTCCTCTTTTTCTATCGTATAAAGTCGTGCCAGTAAATAAAGAACAATACCGCCCAAACCATAATCCTTATTCAAATCTACTATGCGATTCGGATTTATTTCCATAATTCTTTTATCGAAATCAAATAGAATTTCGCTGGTATTACCTTCTATGAAACCTTGTTGATGCAAATACTCAATTCCCCATCCGATTCCGCTCAATCCGGTAGCAAATCCACAATGTGTATCCTTCCGAATATCATTAAACATATCAGTCAACATTTTTTCAGCCAAATCCTTGTATAGGTCATTATTGCTGTATCGCGCATAATGAAACAAAAAGATGACAATTCCCATACGTCCCTTCCATATTCCAATATCCGGAATATACTCTGTTTTTGTGCGAGCAGCTATATCCCGTAAAATATCATTTGGATTTTCTATTATCGTATCTTTATCAGAATATTGTTTGTTTAAAATTTCATAAAAGGAATAGTCTCGGGTAAATATCTGTTGGTAATAATCTTTCAAGCGTTTTACTGTTTCTCTGTTTTCATACAAAATCAGTAAGGATTCAGATAAAAAATCGTAATGAAATCTCCTCACTTGAGAAATCAACTCTTTCTTATAAATTTCAGGTATGAATAGTTCAATAATTAGCAGTCGATTATAAAGCCGGAATTTCGCATACATGGGGAAAGGCGCTACTTTTCGGTATATATGTCCAATAACTATATCCTTCAACAGCTTACAACTTCCACCTTCCAACCATACTTTAAGGCTGATATACAATTCATCAGTTCCGTAATATTTCAATCCTTCCAATCCTTTCAGGTATTGCCAATACTCTTTGCTGCAAGCGTAACCGGCTCCAAGTACGCATGGAATAGGAATTGTTTGTAAATGAGACGTTCCCACCGGTTCTTGCATTGCCCAACAGGGTTCAATTAATCCTTGTTTGCTATCCAATTCAAAATAAGCGCCATAAGAAGGAAGACCTCCGTTATGTTCAACCACAATATCGTTTTCAACTCTTAATATTTTAGTCTGGCAACAGAGTAACGCTCTGTGGTCTTTTTCTAATTCTTCAATAATTCGTTGTGTCCATGAGCTATCATAAAATCGCATGTGAGCATCCAATAACAGAAAATAAGGCGTTTGGCATACTTTAACGCCTAAATCCCGTGAAGCGGCAACTCCCATCCGTTCTGTATTTTCAATATAAACGGCGCCGTATTTTTCCGCTACTGTTTTGTAATCAAAACTGTCATCGGAAGCGTCGTTTATTAGAATAATCTCAATAGGATCGTTTAAATGGGCTTTTATACTTTCTAAAGTATTTTCAACCTCCTGATTTTCATTAAGAAACGGAATGATAACAGTTAGTTTTTTATTCGACATCTTCTTATTTATTTAGGGTGCATAAATTCGGTTTTTTTATTACCAACTCGTAATTGGACGGCGAAGGGCAGAGATATTGATACAGACAACTGTCGCAAGGCTCTTTGTCTCGGATCTTTCGCCATGCCGTATTTTCAATCATCTCTTTTTCAACAATATTTATTAATTTATCGTTTTCAATATTTCCTAACACAGGATTGTTTACATTGGCATATATACTCCCATCCGGAAAGATAGTAAGCGAACCGAAAAACCATGTATTCAATTTTTGTCGGGCAAAAATTTGACGAAATGAGGATTTTGATTGAAAAATTTCTTCCCGATTTGTATAGATATTCTCTTCAAAAAACACTTGATTTTGTTTTGTATAAACCGGATGTATGCTGTATTTAGTTAATTTGTAACTTGCAATCAATTTATCTGCTGCTTCATAATCGTCCATTCCTGTAATAAGAAAGTGGTATTTGACTTGTTTATCTTTCAATAAGGTAACACAATGATTCCATGCAGTTTCATTCACTGGAAAAGTAATCGAAATGTCGTATTGAAAATTGGAAGCAATTGAAATTGTGTTCATATAATTGGCATAATGAACCCAAATATGAATTTGTTCTCCATATTCTGATAATAGATTTTCAAAATCTCTATAATAACTATATTTCAGCAGATTACCACCCAGCAGATTTATTTTTCCGATATTACCGTATCGAATTTGAGACAATATATTTTGAAACATCGAAAGTGTCATCTCTTCCTGTTGTCCTCCGGTTTTGTTTTTCGTACAACATAAACTTTGCCTGAAATAATCGCTGCAAAATGGACAATCTTGCATACAATTGTTATTGAGATAAATATTTACTTCAAACAAATATCTTAAAACATCTTCCCCAATGAAACGTTCCTCTTCCTTTTGCATTCTTTCTACATCCCGTTGCAAGTTCAGAACCGGCATTAATTGGATGGGGTTTTCCGGCATTTGCTCAACATTTGATATGTTTCCCATTCCCTTTTTACAAAATTCAATTAGAAATAAATGGTAAGGTTCAACTTCTAGCATTTTCCCTTCACACAAGATACAACCCAGATTTTTCTTTTCATGCAAAGAATGTAGCAATTCCAGTATTTCCGGAATACAAGTTTCCATATTTTCACCGGTTTGCGTATTGTATAAAAGCGCCTGCATTTCTTTTATACAACAATATATATGAGGCAAAATGTACAACCAATATTTTTTTTTCGTTACGACCATTGATATTTGTTTTATTTATGTAACAATTACTTCTTCCATAATCCGGTAATAGGCTTCAGGATTTTTACGAAAAAAACTCATTTGCCTTGATTTGTAATCAATAAATGCTTTTTCATTCATAAATCCGCGACAAACAGGATTACCGTCCAAGTCTTTCAAATTGAATATACATTGCATACAAGTCTGAGCATCATAACATTTACTGCATTGCTTATCCAATTTAGCATAATAAGTATTGTAGCGATCTGCTATGGCTTGCAAGTCAAGTTCTACTCCAGTTTCGGAAACGCTACCCAAAGCAAATTGCTGTCCAATACGTTCGCAAGGTAAAATTTTGCCATTAACTGTTATGAACATTCTTTTTCCAAAAGGCAAACAGGTTCCTGTTGGAATCTCCTTTTCTCGTTTACCCAACAACAGATCAGTATAATCATTAAAAACGTGACCGCTGTATTGGTGTAAGAAAGTGGTTGCCGATCGATATGTTCTCGTATTAACAAACATATCCTGTTCTATTGCCTCATAATTTTCCGCCTGATGCAAACTTTCGTAAGAATTACGGTAGGTTGCTTGAAAAAGCGAAATTTTATCAGGACGAATACCCATGTTGTTTAACTCGCCAATTTCCGGTATTTTATTATAACGACTTTTAAAAAAATCATAAATCTCGCTTATTGAATTACGATTATGCAATACAGCATTGAAATTTACTTTTTGTTGAAAATAATCAGGATAAGCGGCTCGTAAATTTTCTACATTTTTAATAATGGTTGGAAACACCGGATTGTCCCCTTTAGCAACCCTGTAGGATGTATTGTATTCGTTTCCATCCAAACTGATTAGCAGGTTAAAATCATACTTCACCAAAAAATCCATGTACTTGTGAAGCAACATTGCATTGGTAGTCATTGTAAAGGTGAAACTGCGGCTTGGACAATCCAAATCCTCCATATATTTTACAACCGATTTAATAAAAGGCATGTTCAACAAAGGTTCTCCACCATAAAAACTGATATATACATTCCGTTTGGCAGACAGGTTTTGTTCCGAGCGCCAAAATTCTGTCAAATAATCAATTATCTTACATGCTACCGGCAAACTGAGTTTTTTATTATCACGCCGGTCATAATCATTGTAAAATTCGCCATAAGTGCAATATTTGCAATTCAAATTGCAGGCATCAGTTACTTCAAAAGTAAGTTGCTTGAGATTTGCCAGTTGATACCGGATGTTTTCTGCTGTGAGATAGATTTTTCCCATATCATTGAATCAAATTTCTTTTCTTTGCCATTTCTATGATGTGATTTGAAAGACTGTATTCCACGTTGCTGTACATGCAATTCAAGGGTGTTCCATTGAGTCGGGATTCATAATTTTTCTGAATACAGGGTCCCATGCAAAGCGGTAGTATTTTGCAACTTTCACACATCTCGTTTTCAAAAGTGGCTTTTTCAAACATTTTGCTCATTAAGGCATCATTCCAAGCGATTTGCCCGGAAGGTTGCAGATTACCAATTACCTTATCATCGCCATAATCGCGAGCCGTGCATTTGAATACTTTTCCATTGTAGTTAATCACATAATAATGATAACTGTCGGCATAACATCGTCTGAAATTCAAGGGCTTATATGCCCAAAAATGAGTTTGAAATCCAGCATCTGTGAAATCTTTTTTTGCAGCTTGCAATAATTCCCGTTCTTTATCTGTGCAGGAGATTTGCCATACTCGTTGAAAATCGACTGTGATGCAACTTTTGCCTTTTTCTGAAAGATCGGGAAGGATGTCCCTGATATTTTTCAAAGTCTGTTTATCATAATTAATTCGCAAGTAGATTAATACATTGGGTATATATTCTGCTATTAAGTTAATATTTTCAATCACATTTCTATATGATCCACTTTTATCGGCATAACCTCTCACACTGTTGTGCTTCCGCTCATTACCATCCACTGTTATTTGAAAAAAGTTAAAGCCAAAATCTCCCATTTGCCGGATTCGCTGTTCATTCAACAGGGTTGCATTGGTAGTGATGTGTTGCTGAAAACCAACTTTTTGCTCAGATGCGATGTGTTGTATAAACTCTGATACTTTTGCAATCACTTCATCGTAATACATCATTGGCTCACCGCCAAACCAATCCAGCAATAGCGACTGTGCCTTTTGCCGAGTCACTAAATCCAGCAGATGACTGTTCAAGGCGTTTGCCGTTTCATCGCTCATTCGCTCCCTATTGTGTTTTGCTCCGGCATATCCTACGGAACAATACCAGCATTTCAAGTTGCAATCCAAAGTTGGGTTCACAGTAATATGATAGCTATTATGAGCATAAACATATTTCTTGTTTTGCAGCTTTATATATGCCAATTCATCAAAAGTGGAATCAATAATGAATCCCGACTTTTTGAAAGTTGCAAATAAATCCGGAAATCTTTTTGCAAATTCCGGCAAATGTTCCATGCAGGTTTCAATAACGGCATAATCCTCAAAACTCACCGGCAATAATTTATCTGTCAAAGCATTGTATAACAAAATACAATCGCTGTGTTCCACTTCAATATTGTATATACTCACTTTCTCTTCCATAATTTATAATTACTAATTCTTATTTTTTTTCAATCTCCCTGTTTTTCGTTCTTATCTACCGGCACCACAATCTTCATCGGTTTTCCTTGACGAATTATATCATATAGCAATGTATCCTGTTTGACCGTTTCAAAAGTTATATTTTTGATTGAAATGCCATTGATTGCAGTTATTTCATCTCCTGTTTGCAAACCGGCTGTTTTATAATAATTTTTTTTGTAATCAGCTATAAATGTGATAATGTATTGACCTTTCGAATTTATTTCTGTAGAATAATGGAAACGGCGGCTGACAGGATTAACTATCCGTTGAAAGTTTTTTATCGGCTGTAATCCGATTTGTCTATTTTTCAAATCAAAAAAGATATTGAAACGTTTGAGAAAATTGAGCCCAATCAAACATGTACCTGTAGGAAATGTAGTCTTATTATAAATGTAGATTCGTAATGAATCTATACTTAAATTATTAAAAATCATGGCGTTTACTGTATAAAAACTATATCCATCATAAAAATACGTCCAAACATCATCATCATGTTTTTTAAAAAATGCCAGCTCGTTTGGACATATCAGCGCTATATCTGAACCCATAGCTGAATCAATAATATATATATGATTAGTTGTTAGAGTATCACCATTTGAAAACGTCATTTGTATTGGAATTTTAATTGAGTATGGATATGAATTAAATATTATTGGACATTGCAAACAATCCTTAGGCATTTTAAATGCTGTTATAGGGTGAATTTCTAAATAATTATGTTCAAAATTTAACTCCCATAAATGAGTTGTATCGCTTTTAGGAATACTGAATAATCCATCCATATCATCGTTAATAGCCTTTTTCCAGTTAATTATTTGCAAGTCTTTGAATGTCACATCCGTATTCCCTATCTTTACTTTCTGATTAATATTCTTATATAATAAATTCAAATATCGTTCATTCACCCAGGCGGAACCTCTATGTGAAGTATCCGGATATATCTTTGGTATAAGAGAAGAGTGTTTAGTGATGAATAAAGAATCCAAACTAAACTTACCTTCTACACCAGCTCCTGTATCGAATACCATGTTTGCCTTTATGCTGTCATTTAAATGTACAGGAATAAAAATTTCTTGGACATTTGGATCTATATTAAAATAGATGCGGCTGATATTGTGATTATTGTTGCAGGAAATAATAATTATGCTAATTGAAAAAAGCAAAATAAAAGAAATTATTCTCATGTTCATACAATTATACTTTTCCCCAATGGAGTATTATCCAACAAAGTAGATAATACTCCTCCTTAAATTAAAAAACTTGCATTATTTAGTTAGAACATAAGATAGCAATGGTATGAGTTGGTGTCTTTATGGGTGGAATAGCATCGTTAGCTGCTGGTGGTATTGATGGATCTGGCGTCCCCGATGAATCTGGCGTTCCTGATGGTTGAGTCGGCTCCGAAGTTAAACCACTCGCATTATTAGCAGAGTTATTCGTTCCGGTGGTAGATGAACCGGCGCATGAGCACTGGCAATTTCCTGGAGTTCCTCCACCTAACAAACGGCACATTTCACGTTCATTCAAATCTGCATTTGCAAGTTCATTTAAATTGATTTTTGTAAGTTTCATATTTTTTATTACTTTACAAATAAATACTTTGTTAACTATCTCAATCTCTTATACATATTCATATTGAACAAGTATAAGTTCCTCTTTTACAAAAATTGCATGAATTCCCTTATGGCTATTGGCGTTTGACGAGCGAAAGAGAAAAAAAGAGTTCGCAAACGCCTAATCTATCAAAGTTATTTTTCCCCAACAGCCAAATTGAATTGTATTTTGTGTGAAATAAAATCATTGCTAATTTATTTATAATTAGATATTAATACCATAGGTTGGTAAAAACCATAACAATCTGCCTCCTATACAGGTGGCATCGATGGCGTTGGAGTGCATGGTTCTGTGGGTATTGCGTCAGGATCTGAAGCTAATCCTTCCGCATTATTGTATGAATTTTGTCTTGCGGTAGTAGATGAACCGGCACAAGAACACTGGCAAGTGGTATCGCTTCCACCCAACAAACGGCACATTTCGCGTTCGTTCAAATCGGCTTTTGCAAGCGCATTTAAATTGATTTTTGTAAGTTTCATATTATAAAATTTTTATAAATTAATATTAAATAGTCTGTAAAAAAAATTATATACTGTTTTTGTTAATGCATTTGCAGAAATAATACCATCATTGTACAATTTAACCAATTCATCGAAAAAGATAAACAACCTGTTTTCCTTTTCTGTTATTTTTTCCATTATCCATTCTGCATATTCCATTTGGATTTTTAGACTTGATTGTATCATTTCTTTTTGCCTCGTAATTGTTGCCTGCTTCTCCGAACAGCGATATTTCAACAAAACCTCCGGTATATTAGCAAACCGAAAACCTTCTGCTGCCAGATCCGTCCATAATTTATAATCTTCCGCACAATCATACCCTTTTTTATACAGACATGTATTGCGTCTGCACACTGAAGGCTTCCGCAACATAATGGTCGGATGCGCCATCGGGTTACAAAGCAACAGAGCGGAAACAATTTCTTTATGCGCTGTCTGCAATTTTTCAATCCCATTATTGTACCCAAACAACTCCATCCATGAGCCGCAAACATCGATTTCCGTGTGTTCTTCCATAAAATTATATTGCCGTTGCAAGCGATTCGGCATCATACGGTCGTCGGCATCCATCCTTGCAATATATCTACCTTTCGATTCGGCAATGCCCCGGTTTAAACTATCAACAAAATCATGTCGATTGTGTATCAATTTAATACGTGTATCTTTAAGCATTTTAAGCCATTCAATACTCTGCCTTTCCGTAGAACCGTCGTCGATAACCAGCAGTTCAAAATCGGCAAAAGTCTGCTTCAAAACGCTTTCGACCGATTCTTTCAAATATTCCAACGGAGTATTGTAAGTTGGCATCACAACGCTTATTACCGGCGAAGATTGCACCGTATCGAATCCTGCTGATTGTTTACTGATTTTGAATGTTTTGATATTCAGGACTTCCCGCCGTTCCGGCTGTTTAGCCCATAAGATACGGTAATGTATATCGTCAATGTGTGACAATCTCCCAAAATCGAAAGTGAAATTATTAAAAATGTATAATTCTTCCAAATTGACAATACATTCCTGCCGGTTTCCGTAAAGGTCTGTAACGAAAGTTTTGTTGGCGCGTCCTTCGGCTTTGTAGGGTTGCATCAACAGCCGCTTCCCTGTTTGCCTTATCTTTTCATCCAAATCCTCATTATCGTAAAAAATCAAGGTATTGGATTGCCTGTCCATATCTATGACGTGAACCTTCTCCTTGTATTTTTCAAGAAATATTCCCAAATAAAATTCATCCAATTCAGGAGGAAGCGACAATTTATTCTCATAAATAAACCGTATTTCGTCGAAAAACAAACTGCACAATTCTCTGAAATAATTGGTTTTACCTCCATAAAAAAATCCCCTGCCGTTATTTTTATTGCTATCCGATCGTACCATCACAAATTCAGGCGAGAAAAAATCGTACGATTCGCCAATAGCAAAATCAGCGTCAATAAAGAAAATGTGACTGTATTTCTTCCATCGGTCTTCCCTATCCAAATAATCGGTAATAATATTGTTTTTCAATAAGGTAGTATAGGGCCAAAGGCTGCTTGGACAGGGTATAGATATGATGCCGTCGATTGTTTCGGTTCTATCGGTAAATAAAAGGTAATCAACATCCCTGTTCTGCCCGAAATATTCTTTGTTATACGGAAAATACCGACGTACAGAATTAAAATAAACAGGATCTTTTCCTACTGCAAGGGTAAAAAGAGCAATTTTGTTTTCCTCGTTTTTCATTGTGAATCATTTAGTGAACTTTCAGCGGATTTTTTGTTGTAACAACAATGCAAAG
>Ga0123354_10009082_pt1 | contig 15178 bp, 15 predicted proteins | sample TergutLab28metaG_2_FD_97872 | JGI IMG/M metagenome (GOLD analysis project Ga0123354, IMG submission 97872) | Labiotermes labralis P4 segment gut microbial communities from Petit-Saut dam, French Guiana - Lab288 P4 | ecosystem: Host-associated > Arthropoda: Insects > Digestive system > Gut ...
AAAGGTTTTTTTTTTTAAAAAAATAAAAATAAAAAACACCCCAAAAAAAAAAAAAGATGAAGTTGTGTTTTTTTGATTTTTTTTGAGAAGAAATGTAAAAAAAAAAATTTTTAAAAAAAAAAAGGGGGGGGGGGGGGGGGGGGGGAGGAAGAAAAAAAAACTAAAGTTTTATGTGCCCAATTCTGCAGTAACTCATGAAAGGTTAAGCAAAAAAAATGCAATTATTAATTTCATAAATTATAATGCCAGTGAAAGTTACAGTACCAGTAAATCTTTTGTTTCATGAGCACTAAATGCACAGGGCACACAACAGAACACATGTTATGTTATTTCTAAAGTTCTGAAGTTCAAGGCTGGCACTCTTAAAGATTATATATTATATTCAGTGATTAAATAGGCATGCCATAATTTTCTATATCCAGTCTGGTATTTCATATTCAGTCTACTCAAACCAGGCAGACTAATTTCACTGTGAGGTCACTACATGTGTGCATATGTGTTCATGGGTGTATACAAACATTGCACACTGCTCCAAACACAGAAGATTAATATTTGCATATAACAACATTTATCAGATAGACTTTCACATTTATGAACATAAACAAGAAGGATAATCCAGTGGTACAAAATATAATGAACATAACAGCAAGGAAATGTTCATGCCACATTTTATATAAAAGTTAAAAAATAGACAGGTTGAGGAGCAGCCAGAGCCAAATGTTTGGAGTAGAATGTTGGTATTTAATTCCAACAAGAATTAGTAGTTGTGATTTAATTACATTTACAGATTTAGAGTGTGAACAAGATTTAATGTAAAGAGAGACTCATTTTTGTACAGCTGTGAGAAATCTTTTTATATTAAAATTGATCCCAAAACTTGGGCAGTTTTCTATTGAATGCAAAACAGGGTATAGTTAATTATGTAAGCTCACAAGAATGATACAGTTGAATAGAAATTTGTATAATAAAAGAGGTGGGGACTGCACAGTGGTTTGCCATATATAGCTTATAGCTTACTTTTATACTAAGGACTTTACGAACAGTGACACAGCTGCTTCAACTGGATAAAATCTTGGGTTAGTGTTTCAGTTATTTTGTCTTTAATGCAGGTACGCAACTGCTGTGATAAAATTATTCCAAGTAACTGTAACTGCTTTAGCCCAGGGCTCAATACTAGACACTAGGATGCCTTGGCACCTAAAATTTTGGAAGACTGTACTGTAAATTGTCTCTTTCTTTTTGTTTGAAAATCCCAGTTTAACAAGCGTTGTGCAGCTTGCTTGTCACCATCAACAAATAATGCTAAGTCACCTGAGCCTAATATGATATGAAAATGCATATAAGTAAGTCTCAAGTTTCTTTGCCATGAGTGATGCAAAAGACAGAGCCTGGGGTAGAAGGCAGGACTTCAGGGGGTGGGTGGTTTCACATGTCCAAGTACAGTGTCAGAAAATGCATTATTTTGTCCACCTAAACAGCAGGCAGTGGTTGTTTCATATGCAACTTTATCTCTAACAGTGAACCACCACATTCCATATATCCCCCAAGCTGTTCATTCAACAACTTCCCTCACAATATTTTTTAATCTCCCCAAAATACAAAAACCCACCTGTGGTTTGGTATTTGGTACTTTGTAGGGTTTGGTATGTGTGTTGGGTTGAGCCTCGTAGTGACTGTGATAGCAGTTAGGTCAGATGACTTTATGGTACATGGTGTGGTCATTATAGCACATCGAGTGTGTATTTTTCAGTTCAGTTTTATTTGTATTTTAATGCTGGGTAACATGTTTTATTATGAGTTTTTATTGAACTGTATTTTGAAGCATTTTCATTTAGCATGTTGATTTTATGTTTATTTCAGAGTTTTTTGGGTTTAAAAGTCCAAAAAGTGGTACAGTTTTAGAAGAATATCCTCATCCTCATTATGTATGAATACTTGTACTTTGTCAGATTTGTTCACACATGCACAGAGAGAGAGAGAGAGAGAGAGAGAAGTACTAGCAAGCACTAGCAGTACTTAAAAATAAAAATTTGTCAGTCATTGCAAAATAAATACATAGAAAAAAGTTCTGGCTCCAAATTTTTGAGCCAACTTCCAGATTTAAAGAAAATTTGTTATGCACCTCTGTAGCCCACCTTGTTGATGGGGTACATACCCAAGAGACAATTTCCAAAAACTGGTGTCAGAGGTACAATGTAAAATTCTACCAGTTAATACCCTTTTCATTTATGAATGTTTCATATTTTAGTAAGTTTATTTACTTTATTATAATATTATATGTTGGTAAGTTGTTATTAAAGAAGAGGCAGAACAAGCAGCTGACTGGTTATGTTATTTATATGAATATTTCTGTATTTTCTTCTTTGTAACCTAAAAAATGCCACTCTTCTAATATACATACAGTAACTTTTAATGGATGAACAGGGCAGTGTTCTCCCATTAAATGTACATCCTTTTTTGTCCACAAGGTAGAACATTTCTCAACAGTGTGTATTTGAATTGAATACAGCAGCTCATGTAACAGGCTGTAGCGTAACGGTTATGAAAAAATCATGAATGTCTATGCAAAACTGTGAATCTGGTAAAGCTCACAAGGAATAGTGCATTAGGTTTACATAAATAACAGTGGCTTGTATTGCATGTGTGGGAGGCACTGAATAGTAAATAGTGAAATGTGCATGTTTCCATATTAATTGCAGAAAAGACAGTGTGACCCCTTTTTTCCCAGGTGTTGCCAAGTGAAAACTGCCATACACATGGAATGCCATTGGCATTATGGTGCCACACGTGTTGTGCTGCCATTTGTCGAGCTTGTGCCACACAGGATCATCCAGGTCATCAGGTCAAATCTCAGGGGGAAGCCAAAGAACAGCTTGTCTCAGAGGTTTGCATATGTGCATACACACCCGGTGAATTAAACATATAATTGTCTCCACAATATATTAACTATTTCAAAGCATGATAACATGCACCTTGTGGAGATGGAATCAGTTCGAACCACAGCTGGTACAAGTAGTCTAGGTTTTCAATTCATGTTTTTTATGTGTACTTGACAAGGTAGTAGTTTCCTTATTTTAACTCTTCATTATCCTGCATCACCTATGATCTTCAACTCATTAAATAACAATTTTATTGTATGAAATATACAGTTGAGGTGCTGGGTCATCAGAATGATTCTACATTCTGTTCATTAACTACAATGCCAGACATAAAAAGGCCTATTCAAATGCATTTAGCCCTATTTGCAAAGAATATATGTTATTCTGTATTTATTCTTGGTGTACATAATGTTTTCAGTCCCTAAGATTGAAAAAAGTATTGATGCAGTTGTAACCTGATTTAAGATGCTTCCTTGTATATGCCAGGAGAAACTAGGGAAAACCACAAGCCCTGTTATAGGTGTTGTCTGATGGAAGCTTCAGTTTTAAAGACTGTAACTGGCATCTCTTGAAACAACTACAAAATGTCACATCCACTGTGAATTAGATCATCATTCAGTGCTCACTGTGTTACAGGTTCAATTAGAACTGGTTGCAATGGGTAAGATGCTGTCTGAAATCCAGCGTTTGGCAATGCAGCAGCGAGACTTCTTGCTGAAGGTCCTGGAGGCATGTGTTACTCTCAAGACACATGTTGAGACAGATCTTCAAAATGGTTGGAGCCATGTTCCAGAAGTGACAGAGGCACGTGAGACACTGAGTAAGGCTCGAGCTGGCCTGGCTGGTGTGGATGGCCCTGGTGATGCCCATGTTCTCTATTCATCTCTCTCTCTAGAAAAACAGCGGCTTCAAGGGAAATATCAAGAGATGTATCTGCAATGCCAGCTGGATGACTTGATTGGCAATTCTGCGGTGGTATTTGACTTCGTTCTGCTGAAACAGGCACTGGCTAATATCCATTCAGGAGAGCCCCCAGCACCTCAGGGTGGTGCAGGTCGTCTTCCTCACCATGTAGCTGCTGCCCAGAATCCTATCCTCTTCCTGGCCAACTACTGTATGTCACAGTTGTACTCACGACATGTATTGACAAAGCAACAACATCATTTGCAGCAGAATGGAACTGTGGAGTATCACCATCCTCCTGTGCAGCCAATAACTCATCTCGTCACCCCACCACATCCTCCACCACCTCAGCACATTGTTGTTGCTGCTCCTGCTCCCTCAACTGTTGGCAACAAACCCCCATCTGCTCTTCCTCCTCCAGTCCATCATGCTCAGCCTCCACCACCTCCCCCTTATGGACAAGAACCAGGAGTTGTGGCAGTCCAAGTCCAGTCTCCTTCCCAAGCAGTCATGACTGTCAATGTTCGCAGTCCAGCAAACCCATATCCACTCTATTTCTTCAGCATTGATGTTAATGGCTCTCCTCATGGACGCATTGTCATTGAAGTTCGTCCTGATGCTGCTCCAAAGATGGCCAAGAACTTTGGTGTACTCTGTACAGGGGAAATGGGTGTTAGCTACAAGGGCTGTGCTGTGTTCCAATGCTGGGAAGGAGAATCCGTCATAACAGGTGATTTTGAGCTTAACAATGGACGTGGTGGAAGATCCATTTATGAGGATGGCTACTTCATGCCTGATGATACTAAATTCCCTGCAGTACGTGGTGCTGTGGGGATGAGGCGTACTCAGAAGCGTCATGATAACCTGGGAATGGTTGGTTCCCAGTTTCGCATCATTTTGCAAGAGATGAGAGGCTTCACTGGAATATTTGGTCATGTTGTTGAAGGCCTTGATCTGGTAGAGAAGATTTCAACATTTGGAGACCAGACGGGTAAACCAACCAAGACCATTGTCATTACAAAATGTGGTAAACTCTGAAATGTTTTGCATCATTTGGACTCAGAGGTTTGCTGTTTTCCATTCAAGTATCCTTGTTTCTTTTTCTTATTTCTTTGACAAATCTGGGAACACAGCAGCCCTAGAGTAGTAAAACCAGCAGTGGGAATATGTGATGTTGAGGCAAATATTTTATAAGTGTACAGTAGTGATGATTTACTGTTGGCTTCTGTTCATTCATAATATATGTTATAATGTAAAGCGAATGAACTTATGTAAGGCCCAGAATTTACATAAAAGGAACAGACTAAATGGGGCATTTATTAGCAAAGCATCTTGGTTAGGTGCAAGTACAACTTAGAGGGATAAAATATTCTTGTAATGGGGAAAGCGCTGGTATAAGCAGAGATGATCATTTAATTTAAAGAGCTTTGCTTAGTTTGTACCATGATGCATGATAAGTTTTTGTAAAGGATTAAAATGATAATATGGATTTACATGTCCTTATCATGCATGTTTATAGCGGTTGATCTCAAAATGCAAAATCACAAGGCCTAAATAGGTAGAAAACAAATGGCTAACCAATAAGAGTGTGCATAAAAAGTATAGGGTAACTATCTTCATTATTTTGCTCGTTATTCTTCCCTCCAATTTTCGTAAGACTTTGGAGATCCGTTTTTGATGATCGATATCGAAGCGTAAATGTTATCGCATCCATTCCTTCTCTTGATCGAAACAGTAATCGTAATCTGCCGAATAACCGTTCGTCCACCCGCATTCTTGATCATTAACCGGTGTTTGTTAACTTTGATCGAGTAGTCTAGAAGAAAGGTCCAGTGCATCTTTATATGTTGCCTGGTAATCGTCACTTCGAAATCGTTATCATAAGCATTAGTTTATTTTTAGACCGAGGGGTAGATGTGTCATGGTTTCATAAAATGTGTGTAATGTACCATTAGCATAAGCCTTACCAGTAGTCTGTTTTAGAGATCGAAATATGGAGTTATCACTGTTGGGCATCTCTTCTTTGGGACTAAGAAATGTTACTGTAAACTTTTTTTTGTGAAAGCACTAATTGCAGTTGGTTCCACAATATGTTCTTTTTCATTGAGAGAATTACTGTTATAATTTTTCTAAGATTTACTTTATTTTTAGAGGACTGTAGGTTTTGAGTCCATGTGAATGTGGTTTTGTTTGTTCTGCAGCATATAAACTTGTTTCTTTTACACTGCGGACCATTAAGTGTGTCATGGTTCCACTACATAATATGTCTCCAAATAATGTATGCACTTTGAAGAGAATGTGTTCTTATGATAGAAGTTAATGTATGTGCTTGCATTTTCCTTAGTTTGTGAAGTCTCTGGAACTGGCAACCTAATATCATTTCACTGTTTCAAAGGATGGGTGCACATCACTGTACTTTATGTTAAGTTTGACAAGGTGATTCTCTGAATGCAGTAATATTTGATGTTTGCTGCTAGGAAGGGCTTTCACATTGTTCTATATTTTTGATGTTCACACCAAAGTGGGATTACATATATTTAAACCCCAAATTAGTGACAGGTGTGGTTGTAATGATAAGTAGTTTATTTTTATTCTTATTTTAAGGGAGTTGCGAAATATTAAGTTTTAGGATATCGTACATATGATTGATACTGGGTTGCCTTCCTGCTATTAAAGCAAAATTGTCAGTCAAAAAAGTCGGAAAACCATCCTTGTTTGTGCCTTATAATCTTAGCTGCAAATGCTTCCCTAGTTTTATGAACGTCGTGTTAAAATGTGTAGCTCATAGCTAGTTTAAACACGAATAATAATAGGTAGAAAAAAAGAGTAAATCATGTTAACGTCCAGGAATGCGTAAATACGTTTGTGTACCTTACGAAATTTAAATAGTGTGTATGCCGACAGTCGTACAGAATAACGCATTTTTATCAAGCTCCTAGTACTTAAAATATAGCGAGCCTTTTTTGTCCTTTTGGAACTTCTCTCTCCATCTCCCTGTGGGCATTATTAGCTTAGGGTGCCATACACAATGCTTCTGACAAATTGTAACGAGCAAACTGGCAGGGACACATTCCATTGTCGCTCCAAGCGATTGAAACGAATCTTGAGAGGCAATGCTACGCCAATAATATACTGTGTTGTCAATGAATAATTTTAGAGAGAGAAGATCATTGGTTCATCACCTTGCGATAATATCATTCATTGTTGCACTGAGGAAGTGCCTTAAAATTTGTGATAAAACTCGTGTAGCGCCGTTCGATGGAAAATATATGCAAAGTGGGAAAATCAAACTTGTTCTTTATTTAACAGTGCCACAGCCCATCACCTGTTCTATCTTTCTTAGAGCTTGTCATCTTTTACTACCCAATATATAACTTGATACAGACTGTCCTGGCCTGCCCAACTTCCTTGCATACAATTTTTCTGCTCCAGTTATGGACTGCTTCACTGTCATACCATATTTTACAAGTTTCAGGTAAACTTGCCAAATAAAAACAATTTCCATGTTTATATGACATCTTAGGCATGTAAATATTCCTTTATATCGTATATCCCCAGTCTGATGATAGCAAAGGGCCACACCCATTACTGTGGGATGGTCTGCAGGCTGCATGTGGAAAAATAAGTGGTACACCTAACTGTGTAAATTATTTTGAAATTTTTATAACAAATTTACAGATATCACCTCAAGTTTAATATAAAATCAAAGAAAGGATAAAATACAGGAAATGAAAATCAGCTGCAGTTAGACCTTTAGTGTATCTAAGAATGTTGCCTTATATCTGAAATTTGTTCTTCCTCTTTTGGTTCTTCTGGCCGGTCAACTGCTGGTCCAACAAATGCTCAACACTAGACTGCACAGATGTCGAGGGCAGTCACATGTAGTCCTCTAAACTGCATTGTGAGAGGTTACAAATGATAACAGTCATTTTCTTCACCTTCAGTAAATTTCACTGCATCATCATCATCATCATCATCAATATCATCATTGCAGATGACATGACCAGTGGCAAACCAAAACAGTTCTTGATAGCAGTCAAGAGTTATCAACATCCAACTTTATATCTGCAGCATCATGGAGCAGTCTACCATCTATCACATCAAAATTTTTCAAGTAAACTGCTTTACATAACTGCATTTGAATTCATCAATGCTTCCCAGATCTACAGGATGGTACAGTTAGCTGGGAGAAATGCAACTTTTATGTTCCTGAGAATGTAGTGTTCTTTCAGTGGGCAGGACACTGAGCAATGGAAAGCAAGATATTTAGATTTATGATATCCACTTTCCTGCCTGTTTTTTTTTTATATTGAAATATCATAGTGCTCATCCACAAATACAGATTAGCATAATACATTGTGGGCACTTTATATCAATCTGAGAGAAATACTGGCTTACCATTGCCAGTTACAAGTGGTGGTAATCTCTTGCAAGATTTGGTAATTTTTCCGGTCATATACTCTTTCTGAATCAGCACTCTTGCTTTCACCTCAAAATGTCTCTCAACCTGTACATCCAGCCACTAGAACCAGTGCAGTTGTCTACTCCCAGACAAGCAGTGACATGCAAGGCCTTATCTCTGATGACAGTGCCACCTGCAGAACCATTGTTTGCACATGCTTGCTTGAACCATGCAGCAAGATCAGATTCCACTTTCTCCAGTGACCATAGTGTCAGTGATTTCAGCTCCTTGAAACTGCTCAGCAATTTTTCACAATTGTGTTTAACATGGACACTGTGAGTCATAACTGTGGTGCCAGTCACCATGTGTTCCAGTATGTGCATCACCATTCAATGAAGTATATATTTTGTCAGTTATCAAGGAAGGTTTTATGTAATCCATTAATCAGAACAAACTTGTGTAGTTCTATGTTATACTACTTACACACACAACTTGTTTCAGCCTTAGAGGCCATCATCAGATATCACCAATAAAAATATTTAGAGAAAATTAATTTGTTAGTATATAACCAAACCTATATCACAAATGAGATATAATTCCTTCACACAAAGTATGTTTTTATAGCGTGAAATTTTCTCAAAATAATGAGGCTGAAAAATCTGCAGTTATACTGAAATGGTGTAAATTATTACATAAAGTTTAACACTAATACCTGCAAATTAAAACTGAAGACAATACTCTTTTTCAAGATAAAGAGTTCAAAATATGTTGTTTAAACTCCATTTTTATGAACGTACGTATTTTTTGTGTGGGTTGCACAGTTATGTCTTTAGGGATCCTATTTTGTTACTTCATCCTGGTATTGGTACTGGATTGTCAGTTTAAACAAAAAATGTGTATCTGGAGGTTAGTATGAACTGAAGGTGGCCTTAATGTCAGCTAGCGGAGTACTCCACAGAAATTCATAGCTGTAGTAGCAATACACGGAATATTTAAGAATGGAGGTTTCCAGGGCATGGACTATGAAGAAAACCATCTTCTGGAATATGATGCCATGTAGTCTATGACAAACATGTTGCTATGAGAGTAGATGAATTCATTCACCCTGATTACAGAAGAATCAGGTTCCCCTGGAACATCACTACACGTCTAACAAACTACATGGCTTCACATAATATAAAACTGTAATCTTAGTACATGAAACAAATGTGACAGATTTTCCCACATAATGTTACATAAGTACTCCTTTTTGACCCATGTCACTTACGTTCCTATCCCTCTCCAGACTGCTGTAGAAAGTAAAAATACATGTACGAACAGTACATACTCTTTGTGACAATATCATGAGCCAAGCTGTTACTCATGAATCCGACATCACATCAGAGCGTGATTTACAGGAATACTTTGGCGAAAAAAGCCATACCAAATAGAGTTAAATCAGTCATTAATAGTTTATGAACTGCAGATGTGATGCAGCAATGGCTACTGCTCTCATTACAATTTTAGGACATTTACAATGTATCTCAGTACAATAAGAGAATAAACCAACAATGTACACTGTACTATTTCATTTTTTTCTTACAATTCAATATGTTTCGGTTTTATTCAACTGCCAATAAGCAATTAATTACTGAGTTTTATCAGTTAACTCATTCACATCAACATGGTGTCACAGGGACAGTCAGTGTACACGTCACATGAAGATGGTAGTCAGTTTTATCAAAGTTCTAATAATAGTATAACATTTTCTTGTGAATATTGTGAGGAATTGTTATATGGATCATTGAAGTGTGGGGAACTTGAAGGACAAAAAAGGGATGTGATGGAATTGACTCACATGCCACACATCACCGAGAGGCCGACCGTAAAAGAGGTTATTCAAATGGATATTGATATTCTTCTAGCACAGATAGAAAGCCTGAAGGACATCATTAGTGAACAGTTTGAAACAGATTTATCATGGGCAAAAGTGGTGGCAAGGAAACATACGAAAAGCACATGCACAGGGCAAATGGTTACTCATCATATACAAGTAATATAAAATCGTTACAACCTACTGTGTAATGATACGAATGGCGAAAAACCCCAAAACAATGCCAAAAGGTTAGGGGACTTAAATGCCAAAGGCATAAGTAGAGATAAGATGAAGAATCATAAATGGAGAGTACTGGAAAAGAAATTGCACAAAGTCATAATCATAGGAGATAGCCACGCCAGAGGATGTGCCTCCGAAGTAAAATAACTGCTATATTATGATTTTAAAGTTCTTGGTTTTGTAAATCCTGGATCAGGAATGAAGTTCATATAGGAAAAAGTAACAGACTGAGGTTTAAAAGAGGTTTGCAGCTTTGGAGAACTTAAGTGATAGCAAGGACATAAATATGACTTGGGAGAGCATTAAAGAGAATATCAAAACAACAGCTAAAGAGAGTCTTGGTCTGCAAGAATTGAAGCAGCATTAACCATGGTTTGATGAAAATGTTTAGTTTTCTTAGACCAAAGGAAGCAGGCTAAAATGCAGTGGGTACAGGACCCAAGCTAGGGCAATTCAGATAATCCAAACAGTGTAAGCTGTGAAGGTAGCAAACAATTCAGGAACAAAAAGAAGGAATATCTGAGAGCTAAAATTGAGGAACATGAAAGTAACAGTAAGTTAAAAAAAAATTAAGGACTTGTATAGGTGCATCAATGACTCTAAGAAGGGTTACCAGCCTCGAATTAATATAGTAAAGCATGAGAAGTGTGATTTGATTACAGGCTCCCACAGTATTTTGGCTAGGTGGAGGAACAATTTCTCTGAGCTACTGAATGTACATGGGGTTAATGATGATAGGCAGAAAGAAAGACACACAGCAGAACCACTGGTGCCTGAGCTGAGTGCCTTTGAGCTTGAGTTGGCTGTTGAAAAGCTAAACAGTCACAAATCACCAGGTACTGATCAAATCCCATCAGAACTGATTAAGGCAGGGGTTAAAACAATTTGCTATGAGATCCATAAACATATTATTTCTATTTGGAATAAGAAGGAATTGCCTGAGGAGTGAAAGGAGTTGATCACAGTACCTACCTATAAGAAGGGCAATAAAACAGATTGTAGTAATTATAAGGGCATATCACTTTTGTCAACTACATACAAAATTTTATCCAGCATCCTGCTGTCAACGTTAACTCCATATGCAGAGGAAATTATTGGGGAACATCAATGTGGATTTTGATGCAACAGGTCAACTACTGATCATGTATTATGAATTTGTCAAATACTTGAGAAAAAAATGGGAATACAATAAAGCAGTGCATCAGCTCTTTATAGATTTCAAGAAAGCTTATGATTCAGTTAGGAGGGAGGTCTTGTATAATATTTTGATTGACTTTGGTATCCCCATGAAACTTGTAAGGCTAATAAAAATGTGTCTGAATGAAATGTATAGCAGGGTCTGGATAGGCAAAGTCTCCTCTGACATGTTTCCTATTAGGAATGGTTTTAAACTAGATGTTTCATCGCCACTGCATTTCAACTTCGCTTTAGAGTATGCCATTAGGAGGATTCAAGTAAACCAGGATGGGCTGGAATTAAATGGTCCACGTCATTTTCTGGTTTATGCTGATGATGATAGTATATTGGGAGAAGGGTATATACTATAAACAAAAATGCAGAAGTTTTAGTAGTTACTAGTAAGGAGATTGGACTAGAAGTAAATGCTGATAAAACTAAGTACACTATCAGGTCTCGAGATCAGAATGCAGGAAAAAGTCACATTATAGAGATACGTTTGAGAGGACAGAAGACTTCAAATATTTGGGAACAACCTTAACAAATCAAAATTATATTCAGGGAGAAATTAAGAGCAGAATGAAGTCAGGGAATGCTTGCACTCATTCAGTGTAGAATCGTTTGTCTTCCAATTTATTATCAAAATATTTAAAGATTAAGATAAACAGAACTATAATTTTGACTGTTGTTTTGTATGGGTGTGAAACTTGGTTGCTCAAGTTGAGTGAGGAATATAGGCTGAGGGTGTTTGAGAATAGGGTGCTGAGGAGAATATTTGGGCCTAAGGGGGATGAGGTAACAGGGTGTGCAGACAACTACATAATGAGGAGCTTAATTATCTGTACTCCCCACCCAGTATTGTTTGGATTATTAAATGGAGAATAATGAGATGGGTGGGGCATGGAGCACTTATGGGGGAGAGGAGAGGTGTATGCAAGGTATTGGTGGGGAAACCTGGGGGAAAGAGCCACTTGGAAGACCCAGGCATAGATGGGAGGATAACATTAAGATGGATCTTCAGGAAGTGGGATGTGGAGGCATGGACTGGATCAAGCTAGCTCAGGATAGGGACAGGTGGCAGGTACGTGTGAATGTGGTAATGAACCTTCGGGTTCCATAAAATGCGGGGAATTTCTTGACTAGCTATAACTGGTTAGATTCTCAAGATGGAATCTGCTGCATGGAGTAAGTAAGTATATATTGGAAAAGAAATCGCATAAAGTCATAATCGTAGGCGATAGCCACACCAGAGGGTGTGGCTCTGAAGTAACGATTTTGAAGTTCTCGGTTTTGTAAGTCCAGGATCAGGAATTAAGTTCATAAAAAGATACAGCAAGAGTGAATATTCAACAGTTAACAAAGAAGAATGTGGTAGTGCTGTGTGGGGGGACTGTAATGTTGTGGCAAGAAATAACTCAGTTGATGGCATGAAACATATGTAAATTAAAAAAAAAAAATTCAAATCTTACTAATGTGATCCTGATGAGTGTCCCTCATACACATGAATAGATTAGGTATTCATGTGTAAATAATGCAGTGCAGGCATTTAATAGGAAGCTATGGAATAGGATGAAGAGGTTAAAAAATGTGGGAATGATAAATGTGGGCATTGAGAGGGACTTCTACATGATGCATGGGCAACATCTGAACACGAGGTAAAGAAATAAATGACGATGAAAATAGCCTCTACCATGGACAGTATGTGAGGGAAAAATTGAAACTCTCGGTGTGAAAAGGAAAAATAATAAAGTAAGTGACATGCAAAAAAACATGACTCACAAGGAAAGGCAAATATCAAATCAGAAGGTGATGAGAGTGAGGGTAGAAGTAATGTAAGTGTACAGATACTCCAGAATCAGAAGACTCCCATCAAAATTGTGATAGTGAAATTAACAAGGGAAAAATACTGAAGGAAACAATAGAAAGAGATGATTTTTTAAAGGAAATTTTAAGTAATAAGCTATAGATAAGGGATGAGAAAAAACAATTTGTGAATAATAAATGCATAAATAATACACCACTAATTATAAACAGTAACACAATTCCTTCAAAGAAAAATGCAACTTTAGTACCAAAAAGACAGAATATTAATGTTGATGAGAAAGATGATAATAGTAGTGATATTAACAATAAGAATAATAATCATTCTAGACTATTTTTACCTCATAATTCAATAAAAGTCTACCACCAAAACATACCTGGACATAAACATAAAACCAATGAATTGCTTAGTTCCTTACATCCTGATCTTCCACATATTATCTGTATAACAGAACATCACGTAAATCAGATTTAGATAATATCAGTATAGAAAACTATATCTTGGGAGCTAGCTATTGAAGAAAACATTTGTTACAAGGTATTTTTGTACATAAAAGTATAAAATTTTGTAAATAAACATTAACAACTACTGTTTAGATGATATTGAAATTCATGGAGTACAACTAGAGATGTCTAAATCTACTATCTATATTTTTTTCTATTTATAAAGTAACCTCAGGTAATTTTAAGAATTTTTTACTGAAATCAGAGAGTATTTTAAAGCTCTTTATGTAGCCCAATACTACATCTATAATATGTGAAGATATTAACATGCTGTATTTGGTTGATACTTACAGGAAAAGTCAAACTCACTACTTGTTTCATATAACCTCTTTGATACAGTTGACTTTCAAACTAGAATTCAGAAGATTACAATCTCTGCCATTGATAATATCTTTATACATTTTTCTAGACAAGGAAACTTTGTAATATTCCCTGCTTATAATGGCCTATCTGACCATGACACTCAGTTAATATGATACATGATATTGGTCACTGCGAACAAATATATAATATTATAAATATTAGGAGTATCAATGAAAATTCATTAAATGATTTTAAATAGGGCCTAAGTTTTGAGTTATGGGAAGATATCTTTGCAGAAAAGGAACTAAATATCATATTTAACTCTTTCTTAAACACATTTTTAAGGAATTTTCATTCCAATTTTCCTTTAATAAGGGAAACAAAAAATAATATGATCATTGCAATAGATACTAGATGGGTTACTCCCTATATTAAACATTTGTGTTTCTTAAGAGGAGACTTTTGTCTATCTATTTGTTATCAAAATTATGAATCACTATAAATACATTTATAAAACACTATTACACACTATTAAAAAAATCATACTATAATACTAAAATTACTACAGCTGAGAATAAAATTAATACGACATGGAAAACTGTGAAATCTATAACCAATAGGAGGACAGTATACAAGGAATTCAAGACTTTAAAGATTGATGGGAAATGTATTACGTACTGCCAAATAATATCTAACTTTCTGAATGACTATTTTAAATCTACAGCCATCACAGTCAATGATGGTAAACTCAATATAGGAAAATTGGATATAAACCATCCTAAGGAATATTTATATCAAACTTTTAAAAAAACTTTTCCTAGTATTAAATTTCAATATACATCAACTAAATAAATTATTATTATTAAAAAATTGTTGCATTTCTAAAACCTTCTAACTTACATGGCTACAATGAAATTTCTAAAAGAATCCTAAAAGCTAGTTCACAGTTCATTATTTCAAGCTAACTTATATCTGTAATCAGTCTTTATCAACACTTATCTTTCCTTCACGTTTGAAATACTCTGTAGTAAAGCCCTTATTCAAAAAAGGAAACAAAGTGACATGTCAAATTACAGACCTATATCATTAATAACG
>Ga0123354_10009084_pt1 | contig 15176 bp, 9 predicted proteins | sample TergutLab28metaG_2_FD_97872 | JGI IMG/M metagenome (GOLD analysis project Ga0123354, IMG submission 97872) | Labiotermes labralis P4 segment gut microbial communities from Petit-Saut dam, French Guiana - Lab288 P4 | ecosystem: Host-associated > Arthropoda: Insects > Digestive system > Gut ...
GCGGGCTCCAGCCGGCCCGAGCGCACAGACGCCGTACTCGACGCGTGATCAAGTGGCCACCAGGCCTGGGCAGGCGTCTGCGCCGTCGCCAGCTCGAACCGGCGTTCCACCCGCCATGTCAACCGGCAAATCCGTCGAAGTGAATTCCACTCCCCAGAGGGGAATTTACAGTCCGCCTGCGCGAGATGAGAGTTTTCGTCCACCTGAGCGTCGATTTCGACGATTTAGGGGACGAAAACTCCGATCTCGACGGTCTAGAGCTTTGTCATCGGAGCGAAGGGGACGGCCAGGCGCTTGGTTCCGCTGGAGCCGAAGTCGACGTCAGCCTGGGCGCTGGTGCCCTCGCCGCGGACGGCTAACACCGTCCCCAGGCCGAGGATGTCATGGATGACGCGATCACCGGGTGCGAAAATCTCCTTGTTCAGCGGGCGGGCCTTGGGCAGGCCGGTCGGGCGCTCGGGTTTTTGGCCCCGTCCCTCGCCCAGGACGGTGCCCGTCGGCTCGTCCCATTGGCTGACCCAACTGAGTTCGCCGTCCCCGCTGCCGACGCGCCCGGAGCGTCGCCCGAGGCGTCGCCAATTGGCTTGATCGGCGCTGCTATGCCGCGACGGCCAAGACGTCAGCTCGGCGCCCACCCGTCGCCAGGCGATCAGCCCGGGCGGTATCTCGTCGAGGAATCGGCTGGCCGGGTTGTACTCCGGTTGCCCGAACAGCGTGCGGACCGCCGCCCTTGTCACGTAGAGATGCTGCTTCGCCCGCGTGATGCCGACATAGGCCAGGCGGCGTTCCTCCGACAGCTCGGACGGGTCGGACATCGCCAACGTATGCGGGAAGACGCCGTCCTCCATGCCAGTCAAAAAGACGGTGTCAAACTCAAGGCCCTTGGCCGAATGCAGCGTCATCAAAGTGACGACGCCGTCCCCCTGGTCGGGCAGCGCGTCGGTGTCCGACGCCAACGCAATGCGCTCCAAGAACCCTGCCAATGAATCATCAGGCTCCGGCATACCCTCAGCCAACTCGTCGGCTAACACATGGGCCCCGGGTGTTGTCGGAAGATCTTCGGATGGGGGACGCTCCAGCCCAAAGAGTCGGGCTCCAGCCGGCCCAGGGCGCCCAGACGCCGTACTCGACGCACGGTCTGGGTGGGTGGTTGGGTCTGCAGGCGTCTGCGCCGTCGCCAGCCCAAACCGGCTTCCACCCGCCATACCGCCGCTCCTCCGCTGCGCTTCGGACCGCCTGTCATCAGGTGGAGGTTCCGGGGCTTCCTCTTCAAGATCGATGGTGTGAGCCCGGGCGACGAACTCCGCTGCCACGTGGGCCAGCTCTTCGAGGTTCTCGACGCGGGACTGATCCTGGGGGTCCTTTGACGTCCGGAACTGGTCGGCCAGGCCGGATGCGTCGAGCACCGATAGCACCACCTCGTCGGCCGGCAGGCCCTCGGCGATGAGGGTACGCTGGGCGTCCATCATTTCCACGAAGCTGTCGATGGCCTTGACCGCCCGGGCGGTCACGCCCGCCTCGTCGGCCCGGCGGAGCGCCCGTCCGAAGCTGATCTGCTGGCGGCGGGCCAGGTCGGCGATGGCATTGATGGTGGTGTCGCCGATGCCGCGCTTGGGCTCGTTGAGGATGCGCTGGGTCGAGATGTCGTCGTCCTCGTTGACCAGGGCGCGCAGGTAGGCCAGGGCGTCGCGCACCTCTTTGCGCTCGTAGAAGCGCACGCCGCCGAGCACCCGGTAGGGCAGGCCGGCGCGGACGAAGGCCTCCTCGACGACGCGCGATTGGGCGTTGGTGCGGTAGAAGACGGCGACGTCGGAGTAGCGCTGGCCCCGCGTCGCGCCCGCGGCGATCTCCTCGGTGACGAAGCGGGCCTCGTCGTATTCGGTGTCGCCGACCCAGCCGGTGATCTTCGCGCCATCGCCGGCCTCCGACCACAGCGTCTTCTTGGGACGTCCCAGGTTGTGCGCGATGACGGCGTTGGCCGCGTTCAATATCGTCTGCGTCGAGCGGTAGTTCTGGCCGAGCACGATGGTCCGGGCGCCCGGAAAATCGTCCTCGAAACCCAAAATGTTGCCGATGTTGGCGCCCCGGAAGGCATAGATGGATTGGTCCGAGTCGCCGACGACCATCAGTTCGGGTGGGGTCAGGTCGGTTGAATCGGGCGAGCAGAGGGCCTGGATGAGGGCATATTGGGCGTGGTTGGTGTCTTGGTATTCGTCGACCAGGACGTGACGGAACCGCCGGCGGTAGTGCTCGCGGACATCGGCGTGATCGGTCAGCAGTCGGACGGCCTGGACGAGCAGGTCGTCGAAGTCTAGGGCGTTGGCGTCCCGCAACGCCCGCTCGTACTGGACGTAGACGTCGGCGTACACCTCTTCGAGCGGTTGACGGTCACCCTGCGCGGCGTGATTGGTGACCAGGCGATTCGCGGCGGCGGCGTCGAGCAGGTCGTCCTTGCATTTGGAGATCCACGTCAAGATGCCCCGTGGGGCGAACTTCTTGGGGTCGAGGCCCATTCGCTTGGTGACGGCGGCGACGAGGCGGCGCTGATCGGTGTCGTCATAGATGGTGAACGACCTGGCCAGCCCAAGTTTGTCGGCGTCTGAGCGGAGCATGCGCAGGCAGGCCGAGTGGAAGGTCGACACCCAGATCAGACGGGCCCGCCGTCCAACCAGTTCCTCGACGCGACCGCGCATCTCGGCGGCCGCCTTGTTGGTGAAGGTGATCGCCAAGATTTCGCCGGGGTGCACGCCGCGCGCGGCGATCAGGTAGGCGATCCGCCTGGTCAGCACGCGGGTCTTGCCGGAACCGGCACCCGCCACGACCAGCAGCGGCGATCCGGCGTGAATGACGGCCTCGCGTTGCGGCGGGTTGAGATCGCCCAAGAGTGTTTCCACCGCCATCTGGGCGTCCAAGGCGCCGAAATCGGGCGAATACTCATACGTCATAAGAGCTCAAGCTTATTTGGTTTGAGGCAGCAGAGCGTACTTCGGCATGCCGTCCGTCCACCAGGGGTGACGATCCTCGTCGAAGCCGAAGGCCTCCAAGCCGAGGCGTTGCACCAATGCGGCGCAATCCCGCGGCCCGTCCCGCCCGGCGGCGAGAGCGGCGGTGGCTGCCATGTCCACAAGGGCGATGTCGTGCCCGACCACGGTGACCGACGAGTTGACCGGACGCCACCCGTCCAGCGGATTGACGATGTGACTGCCGCGCTCACCGGTTCCCGACGTGGCCACGGCGATGGGGCCGCCATTCCCCTCCTCAGGAGGGGTGGCGCGAAGCGACGGGGTGGTCGTCATCGACACAATCGTTGCCAGTTCGCCGGGACGGTAGGGATGGGCGATGCCGAGACGCCAGGCCGCACCTTCCGGGTTGACGCCGCGGGCAATGATGTCGCCACCGCCGTTGAGGCAGTAGTCGAGGCCAGCCCCGTCGAGCCGTCGCGCGGCCCGCGCCAAAGCCCAGCCCTTGACGTAGCCGGTGGGGTCGTACCCGCCGGCGCGACGGGCCGAAAACAGCCCGCCGGTGATGGCTTCGGCCTGGTCGCAGGCCTCGATCACCTCGCGCAGATCGGCGCTCAGCTGGGCGTCTGGCAACCGTCCGTCCCGCCATTGGCTGATCTCGCTGTCGGGGCGGAAGACCGACAGGCGCGACTCGATCGTGACGAAATCGTCTTCGATGGCTGCGACAACGTCGTCGACATCGGGCGTCACACCGGCAACAACCAGCGAGAACACCGTATTCATCGATTCGATGACCCAGCGACGCGGTGTGCTCATGGTCCAGCCCCTTTGACCCGCCGATTCTACTCGGCTAAGCAGTCGTGGAGTGATGGGCGGGTAGCACGGCGAACTGGCGCATTCCCTCCGTCCACCAGGGGTGCTGGTTCTCGTCAAAACCCAGGGCCTCAAGGCCAAGGCGATGCACCAAGGCGGCCGAGGCTTGTGAGCCTTGACGCCCGGCAGCCAGCGCTGCGGCCGACGCCATGTTCACAAACGCGATATTGTGGCCGGCCACCGTGATGGACGAAAGGGCTGGGACCCAGTCGTCGTGCGCGGTGGTGACATGGCCGTCGGGCTGGGTAGCCCGCGACGTCGCGATTGCGATGGGACGGCTGTCCCCGGGTGGCTCGCTGATCACCGTGGCCAGTGCGCCTGGATGGTAGGGATGACCGACACCAAGCCGCCACGGCAGGCCATCGGGACCGTCACCTCGGGCGGTGATGTCGCCGTCACCGTTGAGGTAGTACGAGCTGACCTCAGCCTCGTCCAGCCGACGACCGGCCCGCTCCAGGGCCCAGCCCTTGACGTAGAAGGTGGGGTCGTAGTGGCCGGCATGTTGAGCCGAGAATAAGCCACCGGTTAGCTCCTCCGCCAGCTCGCAGGCGGCCATGACCTCGCGGGTCTCCATGCTCAACTGGGCATCGCTCAGGTAGCCATGTTGCCATTGGTAGAGCTCGCTGTCTGGGCGCACGACCGACAGCCACGACTCGATTCGTCCGAAGTCGTACCTGATGGCGGTGACCAGCTTTTCTGTGGTGGCCGACGATTCTCCGACGATGGCCAGCGAGAACGCTGTGCCCATTGACTTGATGATCCATCGATGAGGCGGAATGCTGACTGTTGTCGGTGGGGCGGCCGTGGCTGTCCGTCCGGCGACTACGCTGCCGCGAACAAGATCTTGATTCATGACGGTCTCTCCCAAACTGTCTGATCAATCTACAAGCCGCCTCGCAATACGACGGCTGACCCGCTTCATGCTACCAGTGTCTGAGTTGGCGTCAAACTCTCGACTTTGAGTCTAGGATTCCGGCTCCACGGCGTCCTGGACGACGACGGCCTCCCACGGCACCAGTGCGCCAGTGAACTTGGTGCGGCCCGTGTTCGCCGCCAGACAGGTGGTTGCGGTGCCGCATTGCAGAAGAGGGGTGGCCCAGGGGCCGCTCAGGGGCTGGGCATGGTTGCTCATGTTCAGGAAAACTGTGACGGCCGGCTCGCCGCTGAATTCACGTCGGAAAACCATCAGGGCCCGGTTCGCGAAAACGGGTATGAAATCGCCCTCCAATAATGTCGGTGAATCAGCCCGGAGTCTAACCATCTGGCGATAGAAACTCAGCACCGAGTCCGGGTTGTGCTCCTGCGCGGCGTAATTGATGAACTGGTAGTTTCGGTTGATGCGCAACCATGGCGTGCCCGTTGAAAAGCCTGCCCCGTCCGAGGCGTCCCACTGCATCGGGGTGCGGGCGTTGTCCCGGGATGACTGACGGATCATCGCCCAACGGGCCGGCTTCGGAATGCCGATGCGGCCGAACATGGCGTAAGTGTTGCGGCTTTCGACGTCATTCAATTCGTCGATCGATGTGAAATCGAAATTCGTCATGCCAATTTCCTGGCCCTGATAGATGAATGGGCTGCCGCGCAACGTCATCAGCATGACGGCGAACAGTTTGGCGCTGCGAAGCCAGTAGGCCTGGTCATTGCCGTAATGGCTGACAATTCGTGGTTGGTCGTGGTTTTCCAGATACAAGGCATTCCAGTGCAAGCCCTGTTGCCAGACGGTCAGCCGGCGCATCAGTTCTTTGGCGCTGAATGGTTTCGGACCATACTTGGAAAAAATATGATCCACTTCAAGGTGATCGAAATAGAAGATCAGGTCGAGCTCGCCCCGGCTCGGGTCGGTCAGCTCCCGTCCCTCTTCCACGGTCACCATGGCGGCCTCGCCGACGGTGAAAGCATTGTATGGGTCAAGGACGTCGCGACGCAGCGCCCGCAGTATTTCGTGCAGGCCCGGCTGGGTCTTGTAATGCTCAATGCCGCGGACGATCGGCAGGCCTTTTCCGTCGTCCAGTGATGTCTTGAACAGGCAGGTGATGACGTCGCACCGGAAGCCGGCGATACCCCGGTCGAGCCAGAACCTCAGCACGTCCTCGATTTCGGCCAATACCGCCGGATTGTGCCAGTTCAGGTCGGGCTGTTTCTTGTCGAAAAGGTGCAGATAGAATTCCCCGCGGACGTCATCCCATTCCCAGGTGCTGCCCATGAAAAAGCCCGTCCAGTTGTTGGGCGGCTCGCCCGACGGTCCGCCCGGACGCCAGATGTAATAGTCGGTGTAGGGATCAACACGCGCCCGACTGGCCTGGAACCAGCGGTGCTCGTCCGAGGTGTGGTTGACCACCAAATCCATGATGATGCGGATGCCGCGGGCGCCAGCCTGGCTCACCAGTTCGTCGAAATCGTCGAGCGTGCCGTAGCGCGGGTCGATGGCGCAATAATCGGCGATGTCGTAGCCGTTGTCGGCATCGGGCGACGGGTACAGCGGTGACAGCCAAAGGCACCCCACGCCGAGTGACGCCAACTCATCCAGGCGCGAAATGATGCCCGGGATGTCACCAAAGCCGTCGCCGTTGGAATCCTGAAAACTGCGGGGATAGATCTGGTAAAAGACGCTGGTTTTCCACCAAGGAAGGTTCATGCATCAAGCTTATCGCCCCGGCATGTCGATCGATGAGACGCCGATTCACATGCTCCATCTTACTGGGGCTGACTCTGGCCTCGAAGTAGCGGCCATCGCACCGACCACCATGACCATGACCAGATTGAAGTAGGCGCTGGTTGATTCGCCTAGCGCCGAGCGACTCAACGCGATCACCAATATCACAGCGCGCAGCCATCGACAACCCCTGACTCATGCCCACAGGACACGCCGTGCCCTGAGCAGCTTCCTATCCGGACATCCCAGTTTGAGGCAAGTGTCATCCTTCCCGGACATTTACTTTAAGGCTAGTCTCGAGACGACGAGAGACGTCTTGCAATGTCCCGTTGGGGAGCGTACACTGAAGGGAACCGAAACGTTTCGGTTCCCTTTCCCAAAGGAGTGACAATGGCAACAATGAAGTCCCGAATCTCGTGGGGTGCCCGTCTTGGACTGGTTATCGGCCTTGGTTTGTCGATGATGGGCGTTTCGGCTTGTGCGTCGAGCGCGCCGCCTGCGCCGCCTGCGTCCACAGGGCAGTCCTCTGCGGCGCTGTCTGGTGAGTTACAGATTCTCGTGTCGAGCGCGGACGCGTCGGATGCTGCGTTCAAAGACGTCAACACGGCCTTTCAGGAGCAGTATCCAGATGTGAAGGTTGTGTTCTCATCTGTGCCCAACGATCAGTATCCGGCCGCACAGTCATCGCGGCTGACTGCGGCAAATGTGGATATCGTGGTGGCCCAGGCGATGGTCAATGTGCCTTCCTACGCCACCGGTGCGGAGTCAAATGATGCCCAGCTCGCCGCCGCCGGGGGATATGTCGACCTTACGAGCGAGCCTTTCATGCAGGACTTCAACCAGAGCGTCCTGGACTCGATTAAGTTCTCGGGCAAGAACTACTCTGTCCCGACCGGACTCAGTTACTATTCAGGCGTGTACTACAACAAGGCGATGTTTGCAAAGTACAATCTCTCCGTTCCGACGACGTGGTCACAGTTCGTCACGGTGTGCCAGACTTTGCAGAATGCCGGCATTACTCCCCTGGGGATTGGGGGGAAGGATCAGTGGCCGGCAGGTCTTCCGGAGACTGCTGCGGTTCAAGGTGTCTATCCTGATACCGCCAGTAAGCAGCAGGCCATGCAAGGTCTGTGGACGCAGACGCTGAAATTGACTGATTCCGATCCGTTGAAGGTGCTACAGACCGTGCAGCAGATTTACAGCTTCGCGGACCCGAACTTCCCCGGGATCGCCTATGCCGACATTCCCGCGGCGTTTGCGAAGGGCACCTACGCGATGACCCCTGACGGCACCTGGAACTCGCCTGTGATCGCCTCGGCTGTCAACGGTGCGTTTGACGTCGGGTACTTCCCAATACCGACCAGTGACAATGCGGATAACAACAAGTTTCTCAATGGCAAGGTGGAACTTCAGTTGGCGGTCCCTTCGAATGCGCCAAACAAAGATGCCGCGCTGGCGTGGCTCTCTTTCTTCTCCCAGAAGGACACGTACACGAAGTTCGTGGCTGAGGCTGGATTCGCCCCAACGCAGCCGGGCATTGATGCGGGCGCTTTCCTGAATTCGATAGCTAGCTACACATCGACCTTCCTGCCTGGGTGGGATCAGATATGGGTTCCCAACCCGAATGCGGGCCAAGCAGCATCTGAGCCGTTTAACGTCTACGATCTGACCCCCATGGGCAAGCTCGATGCCGCCGGCGCAGCACAGCAAGCTCAGCAAGACTGGGCGGCGGGATTCTGACGAACCGATAATTGACCGTGCCGACTGACCGTTCGGGTTTCCCCAGCCGGTCGGCACGGTCCATTCAGGGAGCCAAGATGAGACCGACATTTCCGTTTCCATCACGGAAACCGATGCACGTTACCTTCGCAGCTGGGCTGCTCATGCTGGTCATGTTCGGTTTTGTGCCAGCGGTCGGCGTGTTGGTCATCTCGTTCACTGACATTCGCGGCATACCAGGCATCCCCACGCATTGGGTGTGGCTAAAGAACTACATCTCCTTTTTTTCACTTGCGCACCGTCGCGAGAACCTAAACGCTATCGGCAATACTGCGGAATTCGCGATCGCCAGCACGCTCATTCAGATCGCGGTGGCGCTGGCCATCGCCGTGCTGTTGAACCAGCGACTGCGCGGCCGAAACTTTTATCGCTCGGTGGTCTTCATGCCTACGGTACTTGGCGTGACCGTCATAGGGCTGATATGGTCGCTCATTTTGAACCCAACCGGAGGACCGGCGGCATCTCTTTTGGCTCTATTCGGCCAGAAATCGGCCTTCTTCGGTGACCCTGCGCTGGCGTTGAAACTTGTCATCCTCGTCCAGGTATGGGCCATTCTCGGTGTATCCGTTGTCATATTTTTGGCAGGTCTGCAGGCGGTTCCCACCGATCTGTATGAAGTCGCCGACATGGACGGTGCGTCACGGTGGCAGCAGTTCCGTTGGGTCACGTTCCCTCTGCTTGCGCCATCCATGACCGCGAATGTTCTTTTAGGAATTGTCAATGCGATGCAGAGCTACCAACTGGCGTATGTGCTGACCGGGCCAAACAATAAGGCGACCCAATTGCTTTCACTGCTGGTCTATGTTCAGGGTTTCGGTGGAGTCAGTTATGCGAAGGCCGCGCAGAGCCAGGGCTATGCGGCGGCCATCTCTATGGTCCAGTTCGTGCTCGTTGGCATTGTCACCCTTGCTGCACTCGCATATCTACGGCGCAGGGAAGCCCGGCTATGACACTGTCCAGCAGCCCCGTTGGTTTCGATGACATCGCCGCACAGAAGCGGACGCCTCCGGTGTATCGCCGGCGTCGAGGCGCTATCAAGCACCGGCACATCGGAAGTTACATTGCGGTGGCTGTTGTAATGATCTTCTTCCTCTTCCCGCTTGCGTTCCTCCTAAATACGTCACTGAAGAGCAACGCCGAGTTCGCTCGCAACCCGATGGGACTCGTGATTGACCCACAGTGGAGCAACTTCCCACAAGCTTGGTCACAGGGCGGCTTCGGCACTTTTATCCTCAACAGTTTGCTTTACACGATCGGTGGCGCAGGAATCGGCGTTCTGATCACACTGGTCCTCGGTTTTCCAGTGGCGCGAGGTTACATCAGGGGCGCACGCCAGATGATGATTGTGTTTGTCTTGATACTTTTCCTGCCCAATGCTCTGATCACACAATTTCAGTTGCTTTTGCACCTTCATTTGTATGACTCGCGACTCGGATACATCCTGATTGTCGCGGCGGGGGTCGGGGTCGGCCCGCTGCTCTTCCGGGGATTTGTGACGTCAATTCCGACCGAACTCGATGAAGCTGCGGCCATCGACGGCGCGGGATACTGGCGGTTCATCTTCACATTTGTTGCCCCACTGGCCAGGCCCGCCCTGACCACCGTGTTTCTTCTGCAAGCCGTGTGGATATGGAATGAAATAATCCTCGCTACCGTGCTGCTACCTGACCAGTCGAAAGCGCCGTTGACGTTGGGCCTTTTCCGCTTCCAAGGCACCTATACTAATCAATGGGGGCTGCTTTCGGCGGCGACGATCCTTGTCGCTACCCCTCTGATCATTGCTTATGTATTCTTGCAGCGTTATATCGTCGCTGGTGTAATTGGAGGGGCGATCAAGGGATGATCAGTGAAGAGGAAAACAGGATTCCGTACAGGCTTGCTCGAATTGGCACCGTAATGGCCGCCAACCCAGAAGACCCCTACGAAGCTGCGGGCGTGCTCAATCCCGCAACGGCTCGGGCGCCGGATGGAACGTTGCGGATGTTCCCTCGGATTGTTCAGAAAGGGAACATCTCCCGGATAGGCACCGGCAGAATCCTGGTCAGCGATGGCGTCCCCGTGGGGGTGGAGCGCGAGGGAATCGCTCTGGCTCCAGAGCGGGGCTGGGAGCACGGCACCAACCATGGCGGCGTTGAAGACCCCCGGATAACATGGATTCCTCAGCTAAACAAGTACGTGATGGCCTATGTGGGTTTCGGTCCGCTGGGTCCTCGTGCTGCCGTCGCCGTCTCGGACGACACTCTCACCTGGCGTCGCCTGGGCCCGATTATGTTCGCCTATGACGACACGCTTGGTACCGATCTGAACCTATTTCCGAACAAAGACGTAGCTTTCTTTCCTGGAATCGTGCCTGATCCGGATGGACGTCCTAGCTTCGCGGTTTTGCACCGCCCGATGTGGGATCTGAGTTTCGCCCGCGTCGGCGAAAACCCGCCGTTACCCACAGGGTCGGTCGATCCACGTCCGGGAATCTGGATCTCTTACATCAATGTGCGGCGAGTGCTCGCGGATCTCCGCGCCATTACATTGGTGGATGGCCACAGACCTATTGCCGGGCCGCTGTTCAGATGGGAGTCACTCAAGATCGGCTGCGGCCCAGCCCCGCTCGCTGTGCCGGAAGGGTGGCTCGTCATATACCATGGTGCCACCGGCACTATCAACGGCAGCGGCTTCTCCCCTGAGCAGCAAGACGGGGTCGTCTATGATGCTGGTGCCATGATTCTTGACGCTAATGATCCATCTCGCGTGCTGGCCCGCTCACCCATGCCGCTACTGACCCCCGAACTCACCGATGAAAGGGCAGGAACCGTCGCCAACGTTGTCTTCCCCACCGCGATCGAACAGATCGGCAAACACCACTATGTCTTCTACGGCATGGCGGACGCCAAGATCGGTGTCGCACGCTTGGAGCGAACCGCCAACCCACACCAAGCCATTCGGGACTTGCCGTGACCACCGGGGCGGGCACCATCCGTCTCGCTTCCGTCGGCTGCGAGGTGTTGCTCGCTACAGCCAACGATGGACCAGTCATGCTCTGCGATCTATCAAGAGGCTCACAACGTTCGTTGGTAACGGAATACCCCCTTGTCGCCATCCACACAGTTGAGGAACGTCAAGCGAGTCGCATGAACTATGCCTACGCGGACTCTGTCATCGGGAGTCGTCTCCGGTATGTATCACACACAATGTTGCGGACCTCGGAAGGTCTATCCGTTGACGTGGTCCAGCGCGACAATCAGCGCGCTCTCACAGTGGCCACACATTTGACCCTGTTCGACTCCGCACCGGCGATGCGGATTACTCACACCATTACCAATGCCAGTGAAAACCAGCTTCATCTTCTCGCGATGAGCAGCGCACTCGCCGGAATCTCAAATGCGGCCGACTTGGACAAGTTGCACCTTTTGTGGGGCGAAAACGGGTGGACGAGTGAAGGGCGATGGCATGACAACCCTCTCAGCGATCAACTCCTTCCCATGCAAGATGCCAAATTCGGACTGGACGTTTCAGACAGATTTGCGCTCGACAGCAGCGGGACCTGGTCGACCGGGCGCTATCTGCCTATCGGCGCAGTTTATGACCCGAAGACGGGGCAAGCCCTAGCGTGGCAACTCGAATCGGGCGGACCGTGGCAGTGGGAAATAGGACGAACAGGGGAGGGCGGATACCTCGCGCTACTTGGGCCCACTGACCTCGAACACCAATTTTGCGTCACACTTGCACCAGGCGAGAGCTTCCAAACCGTCCCCGCCGCACTGGCGATCGCCGACAACGGCCGCGACGGAGCAATCGCGGCTTTGACCGCCTACCGGAGGGCGACTCGGGTAACGCGTCCGATAGATGCCACTTTCCCCGTTATTTACAATGACTTTATGAACACCCTTGTGGGTGACCAGTCAACTGAGAAGCTGGAGCCGCTCATCACCGCTGCAGCCGAAGCCGGAGCAGACTGTTTTTGTATCGATGCAGGCTGGTCCGCTCCCCTGGGCGAACCCGACTGGTGGGACTCGGTCGGCGAATGGGTCGAAGGTGCTGACCGGTTCACCCAAGGCCTTTCGCACAGCGTGGAACTTATCCGCTCGCTGGGCATGACGCCGGGACTATGGCTTGAACTGGAGGCTGTCGGGGTGAGAAGCCCTGTCGCCGACAGCCTACCCAATGATGCTTTCCTTCAACGCTGCGGACAGCGAGTCATCACTCACAATCGCTATCACCTCGACTTTCGCCACCCAACTGCCGTTGGGCACGCAAACGGCGTGCTTGATCGCCTGATCGAAACCTTCAGAGTCGGCTACATCAAGCTCGATTACAATATCAACCCAGGGCCTGGCACCGACGCCGGCGGCAGCAGCGCGGGTGCCGGCCTACTAGGCCACGTCAGAGCTTATCGCGAGTGGCTCGCCGCCGCCCAAGCTCGGCATCCCGAGGTGCTGTTCGAGAACTGTGCGTCTGGAGGTATGAGAGCTGACTACCACCTGCTCTCTCTGGCCCATCTTCAGTCAACCAGCGATCAGCAGGACCCGATCCGCTACGCATCAATCGCCGCCGCGGCACCCGTCGCGATTCTACCCGAGCAAGCCGGAAACTGGGCTTGCCCAACGGCGGAGATGGATCTCGAGCAGACCGCATTCTGCCTCATCAACGGACTGGCCGGACGTCTGTATCTGTCCGGCCTGCTCCACACCCTAAGTTACCCTCAACGTCACCTGGTGCACGAAGCGGTGGCGACAGCCAAACAATGGCGCCACAAGGTGGCAACCGCGTTGCCGGCCTGGCCGATCGGACTGCCTGCTTGGGATGCGCCCCAGCTGGCTCTCGCCCTGGTCTGCCACGACGAAATACTTATCGCAATCTGGTCGCGCGGCCCTGCCCGTCGGCTCAGATTGAAGTTTCCCTACCCCATAGTTGCACCCGCCCAGGTATTTCCCCAAGAACTCCCCGCCTGGCCAATGCATACTGAAAGAACCAGCCTCACAGTGGATGTGCCGGCCGGACCAGCTGCCCGACTAATCCGCTGTTTGCAATCAACCTGAGTCGTATGGAGCAGATTTCATGCGCCCCAAAAGTGAAAGTACAACAAACAAAGGAAGGATAGAAAATGTTTCAGAAGATTCGAATAGTTTCTGTGGCGCTCGCTATGGTCCTGGGTGCCAGCGTTGCCGCGGTGACCAACATGCCTGTAGCTCAGGCGGCGGGCGGCGTTGGAAGCCTGCCCAAAACGGTGCCGACCACATCAGTCGTTGTCCTTGACCTCACAAAAGACAAGAGTGTCCAAAACTGGCAAACCACAGAGGACCTCCTCGCGATAAGCACGATCCAGGGCATTGTCAACCGGACAAGCTCCCAAAAGATCTACCTTGTCAACTCTCCACAGAAATGGATGGGGACCTACAATCCCCCCGACGTCGACCAGATGGCGCTCGACAACGGCCTCGTCCCGGTCCCGCAAACCACCCCAACGCTCAACACGTCGCTTCAATACCCCGTATTGACCTATCTTGTCAGTCACTACGCTTCCTATATCAAGGGAGAGGTGAAATATCCAAGTTTGTCCAGCACCGTCAATGACAGTGCTGTCATGGCGGCTGTCACTGCGTGCGCACAGTTGGACGCCATCCCGGTTTCGGCAGGAATCGAATCTTATCTCGCGGCCAGCGGATACACCTATCAGACCCTCGCAGACACCACATCATTCACGAGCGAAGTACAGGCGTTCCAATGGGCGTACACAAACTACTTCCAAGCCGACACCACGCGTTCATTCGCGGCAAAGGCGGGGTTCACATACTGGGACGCCACGCCGGGCCAATTCCCCACGTCATTCGACTACTACGTCGCCAACAAGGCATTCATTTATAGTCTCGATGCCAACGATCCCGCCCAGCTCGCGGCCATACCGCAACTGCTAAACTCAAACAACTACCCGCCAGGCGCGCCAGTGCTCGGCGAAGTCAATGGCGAAGGAGTCGAAATCTCCGAGATCCAGAATTGCGGCTACTACTTTACATTCATGGACGGGGCGAATATCTCGGTGCACAGCTCCTTCCCGTCAGATCCCACTGCCATAAAGACGCCGAACGCGCCGACCGCATCGCCAATCACGAGCAACGGTGTGTACGTCTCCTTCTACGTGACGGATGGCGACAATATGAGCATCTCCACATATGATCACGAGAATTATTGGAGGAACTCCCCCGACCGTGGCCAGGTAGCGATGGGGTGGTCGCTCCCCCCAATCGTGGAGGATCTCTTCCCCAACGAGCTCAAATGGCTTTCCAACAACAACTACGATGATGCGTATGAACTAGTGGCTGACTACAACGATGGCAACGGACCCAACACGGCCGAGGGTATGGCCGCTTTCGTCGCAGACTACCGCCAACGGCTGTCCAATTCCAACGGAATGTTTAGGACAATCAACACCTTCGACACGACTTCCAGCGGGAACGCTGTCATTCAAGCGATCGATCCGTACTTTGCAATTCGCGGATATCAGGGCGCAACCGATGGCAACCAAGTGCAATGGTCCACCGTTGGTGGAACAACGAACGCCACCATCAGTGGCGTCACACAATCTGGCGCGACACCTCAAGAGATTGCCAATGCTGTCCAATATGTGGTGAACAGCACGACTGGACCAGTCTTCGCGGTGGTCTCGGTGGGCGACGGAGGCCATGCTGGCGATCCTGCGGCTTTGGCCGCAGCAGCCAAGGCCATTATTCTCGCGAACAACTCCAACCGAACCGTAAGCTTCCTCAGGCCATCGGACTTAGCCGCAACCTGGAACGCTGCTTCGGCGTCGACGCCAGCAACCTCGGTCGATTATGAGGCGGAGAACGCCGTGCTGAGTAGTGGATTGTCTGTTTGCGATGCAAGCAACGCGTCGAACGGGTTCATCGTCGCTGGGCTCA
>Ga0123354_10009086_pt1 | contig 15173 bp, 7 predicted proteins | sample TergutLab28metaG_2_FD_97872 | JGI IMG/M metagenome (GOLD analysis project Ga0123354, IMG submission 97872) | Labiotermes labralis P4 segment gut microbial communities from Petit-Saut dam, French Guiana - Lab288 P4 | ecosystem: Host-associated > Arthropoda: Insects > Digestive system > Gut ...
CTGAGATGATTCCCAACATTCCAAGTTGCCACTACATGCTTCTCATGTAGAACTCCAGACTTAAATCTAGTAGTAACCAATTTCATGTTTTGTTTACATGTAAAATAACCACTGCCACCGGGTGACAACCCAATTGCGGTAAATAAATATATTATTACATTATATATTATTTCAAGCGCACTTCCAATCTTTGAAGTGCCTGCAACAAACCTCGCCCCAGCGCTTTCTAACACTTCTGTACAACACACGTCACATGTTCAGTAGGCAGCCAACTGCAGCATTATATAAAGCACCAGGGAATTCTGTATGTGCCTCCAAGCACATTAGTTCTATAGCCATTTTAATGCTCATATCATGTCTCTCGCCCAATTATTTGTGCAAGGCAAAAGCAAAGGTCACAATCCTGTACTGCAGACCACGGAAGAGAATCCGTCAGGTTTCGGCCAGTAATTTCACAGGTGGACAGTTCCTGCCGTGGCACTTGCCTTAATTACGAAGTGCCTCCCAGTAGACAGCAATCAATCATGGCCGACAGCCCACTAATCCCGGAAAACTATTACAACAAACTCAGCAACAGTGACGTATGCCGAACAGAACAGATTTGCAGCCCGTCAGAATTACTGTACGGTTCCGAAGGTAACCACAATAACTGGATAATATTCGTATTTAGTTGCCACTTAAAAGTTAGATTGAATTAGGAGATTCCCCAGCCGTAAACTATGGAAAATTGTACGAATAACTGGGAAAGCATCTGGCTGGCTGGTGGGACTGCTGTGGCCTACAGAAGGCCAATGCGCTGGAGGACACAGAATGTACTAAATCATAAAATCTGTTGTGAGGTCTTTCGCGACGGATTCCGTTCTTCTGACAGGAGGCAGTTTTCTGACAGATAATTTGGAATTACATTCCGGCAAAGAATGTTGCAGAAAATTTGGCACGTGATATTTGTAAGTGTTGTTAAAATCAGACCACGTTTTCCAAGTCAATGTGTAGGGTACAGCTGACGGCAAGACCTTGTGCTCTGTTCAGTGTTTCATGATTACATTCTTGCTGAATCCCTCTTCTGAGATCTGGGAGTGCTGCGCTGATATACACAGGGGTCCGCCGATTATGGAGTGGCGGGTGGCTCCCGACTTGATACCCAGACTTTTCGACTTCAGAATAACAGAAGTTCATGGAAGAACAACTGACCCGTTAGTGACCTTAAACTTTCCAGGTCTTGCTACCAGGCTACCCATAACTACAAATTAAAAATCACACTATTTAGTGAACCATTTCTAGTATGATCGGACTAAGGAGGAGACGTGGTTCCACTCCCGGCGGGCTAAGAATTCTCTGCTCCAAAACGCCAAGATAGGCCCTGGGGAAGAAGCAGTCGCCTGTTGAATGGAAACCGGCCTCTTCTTCCACGGGGATATTGCAGCCGGGGCGTTAAGTTGACAACATACTTCTATCTAGTGCCAAGTTTTAGAATCAGTGGAGCTTTCGTTACCGCCAAACCCTCACATGGTTTCATGCCGCTCACATAAGCTTATTGTCCGCCAGTACACAGTTCCGAAATGTTGTGGAAAAAATTAGTAATTTAGGACAAAACCAAAGAAATAATTCATGAAAACAACAGATGAGCTGAGCTGAAGTGGGGGGGGGGCAGCCTTTCGCAAGAAGTCAATTCGGAAGGCTGAAATAGGGATAATAAGATAATATTAAACTGGACATTAGATAAATTTTTTTTGACGTTTTCTTGACCGTGCATATCAGTATATTTATATCAGTATTTAACCAACTTGATGCACAAAATTTGTTTCACAATAAGTTTTATTTCATGTCTCTACATGTTTCGAGCACATGTGCTCATCATCAGGTCAACATTGCATTACACAGCCTCTGGTATCATGTGTAATGCAATGCAATGTAATGCAATTTGGACCTCCTGATGATGAGCACATGTGCTCGAAACATGTAGAGGCATGAAATAAAACTTATTGTGAAACAAATTTTGTGCATCAAGTTGGTTAATTACTGATTAGATAAAGTGTTTGTGTGGATGGGAAATGGAAGAAACGGCGCTTGAATATTTAACGTTAGTCATTTTGAAACTTCAATTTGCCCTGCAGTCCTAAACACAAATTCTACCCCCCCCCCCCCAACCGTATTTTTGTATGCGTGGAGCAGTAAGTGTTCGCATGCAAAAATATATATATCTTGTCGGCTACCAAAATATTTGGAAGGGTAAAGACAGCATGAAAATCACGTGACTTAAGGCTTCTGCCACGGAGTAAACGAGATATGAGTTCTTCTGGGATTTTACGAAGCGTAGATTAGTAGTTTGTTACCGACATTTCGGGGCAACCTTTCGGCTCCATCTTCAAGAGTCAAGCAGACCACGAAAACTTGTACTGCTCTACTGCAGCTCTCAGCAGAAAAGTGATACTTGAATTCGGAGCAAACAATCGAGGAACAAACCGCAAGATAGTTGAAAGCATGGAGAAAGTTGAGCGGATCGTCTACAGCTTCTTACGTTAGGCCATCCGAGACTCATTTCTATTCCAGCTGCAAGGGTCAGGCTATGTCTCTGTGATGTTCAGCCTCCAGACAATAGACGACTGAATACATTGCACTTACAAAATGAACACTTGCAGAGAGCAACCGAAGTACTCGAAGAAAAAACCTGTCTAGCACCATTTTGCCCCTCACCAACACACACACACGGACTGCCTTGAGAATGAACCCGGATCTCTGCGGTACGAAGCCGGCGAATAACCGTCACAGATCTAGCACGGTTATGCGAGGCTACACCATGTCGAGATGATTGCCTTAACTGGAAACAGGTTTAGAATCAAGAGGAACGTCCGTCTGTTGCTGTCGGGAACTTCATTACGGCCATTAAAATTGGATATTCAGTGAGGTAATCCTTTTACATTAATGCAAGCTGCAAAACTGTGGTACATTTGTTCTGCCTTAACGGACCTGCCTATCGATAACAGAGACCAGCTTTGCACAGTGTTCTGTATTTGTATACCTGCCAACTGATCAGTCAGTGGCCATTTCAATACGGTTAAGGAAATCACGTAAAAACAAATGTGTTATGTTGCCATTAATAACAATCTATTTCATACGTCACAACACACCGAAAACCGAAATGAAATGAAACACCAGATAATGAAATGCAGTCAGGACATACGACTGACAGCAGAGTCACATTCACGCACGAATATAGCGCACCTTTTACAAGAAGTGACAGTACTTGTGTGCACAATGCTCTGCGAATTCCGACAGAATGTTCTCGTGCTTCGACCCTTCGTCCTTCTGGTAAGGGCAATATGGGATTGAAAACAAGTATGGGGCATTAGTCTGATGGCACTGACAGGGGAAATCGGAAATTATCGGAGAAAAAATTGGCCCGGTGCCACTTTGGGCACCATAAACTTTGTGTCAAAGAGAACATATAAAGAATGAAGGGGGTTAAAAGTTCAGTATGTACCGCGCAGTAAACACACTCCGTCTAGTTCATAATAGCCAGTCAGTTAATGCTGTGCAGGGAAATAATCGCTGTTTGTTCTCAGATCCACATAAAACACATAAATAAACTGTGTGGGCAGAACGTAGAGTTTTTGAATGGCAAACCTGGTGGTACATATAATAACCACTGGGCTTTGGATGGCTAAACCTAATAAAAAAGACACTTTTGCTGAAGCTCAAAATCCCGCAGTTCCTGGCGGCCATTGTTTTGCTCCTTGCGACCTAATCTATTCAGCATAAAACTCGTCGTTCTAAAGTCACCAAATCGTCAGGGTTCGATGCACTGTATTCTGAACAAGAGCTTATTTATCTACCGCCGTACAGTGGGGAGGGGCAAGTGTACACCAATTAACAGCCATTCATTCTTTTGTTAATTCATTACATTTTGCATTTGCACACTGACGTTAATACCTTAAAGGAACAAAACCTTGTTCAAACGAAACCATACTTTAGACGAAATATCGTTAAGCAAGCATTACAGGTAAATTAATCTTAATTTATAGCTAAACGTGAAAGCTTGAAGGAAAACGCAACCACGAGAAAATAAACTACATGGATGTGTGTACATCTGTTAATTAACTGTGGTGTAATTACAAGGCTATTTATCACCCAGGTCTCTCGACCTGCTGTAGCAGGAAGCTGTCCATCTCCTATCTGTTTACACAGTCTGTCAATGGCCCGTGACCCATAGCGGGCAAACGGAATTGAACACTTCTGTTTGAATTTAATTATCCATAATTTTTGTACTTGCTTCATCGGACACAGGAACTAACTCCGCGGTTTAACTCTGCCCTTGAGCAGCTAACAGTCAGTCAAAAAAGTTACTTTTTAACGGTCCGAAAGTTCGGCCTGTTCAGTTCAGTAGACACCCTCATACTACTGCACGCATGATACATTTTAATACCAATCCCCCTCCCATTTTATCAACAAGGAAAGACGTTCTAATTTAATTAAAACATTACAGTAATCCGTCGGTTACGACTTTGTTTGATCCTCAGAGTGTACTCGTAAGCCGAAAACTCGTAAAACGAAAATTAATTTCGCGTGTCTTCCAACGTTTAGAATTTTAATTGGTTACATATGCCGAAAAGTCTCCTAAAACGAACACATTTCACCACAGCACAACAGATAACGATATATAACAACGCTATATTTAAATAACATTCTCAGCCATGAACGTTTGCGTAAACAACATTTACAAGATTAAAGTTTTATGGAGAAGGCATAAGAATAAAGAATCACGCTTAGTACGAAAATTATACGTAAAATTTCAGATTCAATCCCTTTAAGAGACTTAACACCGCGAACAGCGTACTTTACCATAAAGCTACGTGACAGAAAACGCGATGCTGCTGCTGCTTCTGCGCAGAGAGCTCAGTAAATCAGCGACGTTCTGCGCATTCGAGTAGATTTGGACGACAGCCGAGAAGAGGCGTCAGGAACAATGATCATTTTAGCAGGGGAAAGAATTAGTATCAGCGGCAGCTAGCTCGCATCATTTTGGCGGGGGACAGAATTGGTATAAGCGGCAAATTTCTCGCATCACTTTGGCTAGGGAAAGAATTGGTATCAGCGGCAGCTAGCTCGCATCACTTTGGCTGGGGAAAGAATTGGTATCAGCGGCAGCTAGCTCGCATCAGTTTGGCTGGGGAAAGAATTGGCATCAGCGGCAGCTAGCTCGCATCACATTGACAGGGGAGAGAATTGGTATCAGTGGCAGCTAGCTCGCATCATTTGGCAGGGGATAGAATTGGTATTAGCGGCAGCTAGCTCGCATCACTTTGGCAGGGGATAGAATTGGTATCAGCGGCAGCTAGCTCGCATCACTTTGGCTGGGGAAAGAATTGGTATCAGCGGCAGCCAGCTCGCATCACTTTGGCAGGGGATAGAATTGGTATCAGCGGCAACTTTCTCGCATCACTTTGGCAGGGGATAGAATTAGTATCAGCGGCAGCTAGCTCGCATCACTTTGGCAGGGGAAAGAATTGGTATCAGCGGCAGCTAGCTCGCATCACTTTGGCATGGGATAGAATTAGAATCAGCGGCAGCTAGCTCGCATCACTTTGGCAGGGGAAAAATTGATATCAGCGGCAGCTAGCTCGCATCACTTTGGCAGGGGATAGAATTGGTATCAGCGGCAGCTAGCTCGCATCATTTTGGCAGGGGAAAGAATTAATATCAGCGGCAACATTCTCGCATCAACTTGGGCTGGGGATAGAATTGGTAACAGCGGCAGCAAGCTCGCATCACTTTGGCAGGGGATAGAATTAGTATCAGCGGCAACTTTCTCGCATCACTTTGGCAGGGGAAAGAATTGGTATCAGCGGCAGCTAACTCGCATCACTTTGGCATGGGATAGAATTAGTATCAGCAGCAACTTCCTCGGATCACTTTGGCAGGGGATATAATTGGTATCAGCGGCAGCTAGGTCGCATTACTTTGGCAAGGGATAGAATTGGTATCAGAGGCAGCTAACTCGCATCATTTTAGTATGGGATAGAATTGGTGTTAGCGGCAGCTAGCTCGCATATTGGAAAACAGTCACCAATTTAGTTGTCTCGTACAAGTAAAAGCTCACAAATTGATCGTTCGTATACCGAGGGACTTCTGTACAGGGTTTAAAGTGTTCTTTTTGTGTCATTAAAATAACAGACATGGCAGCGTATTGGTCTCGTCTTACTATAATTAAGTACAAATCCACATAACAGCTTCCTTTCATGTAAATTCCTTTTTGGCGTCGTTTTCATTGCCAGGCGACCAACTGTACCACAATGTACGGAGGCATAACACTATCATCAACAAAAACATGATAAACGTACAGAATAGAGCAGTGCTGCTCTCATAAATGAGTGCAATTTGACCGCCTGACAGTTGATCAGCTGCCCGGCCAAACGGACCTGGTGCTGATGACCTCATGTTTGCTCTTCTGGCAGAGGCCCGTATGTCAACAGTAAGATGACCTCATGTGCAGTGCCCCTCAGCTTTACTTACCTACGCACTTGTAAACAGACGGAAACTTCATTCTGCTTATGTGTGTCGGGATTAGCATACGGGCTACATGTGAAGGAGGGGGAGGGAATGTAGGGAGAGAGCAAGTGTGCGTCATGGTCGCATTTAAAGTTTTGGCGTGCTGCATGCGCAAGACTGGGATAAACTGGAAGGAAGCGTGCTGCTATGTTGACGATTTCTGTCTAATCATAAATATAGCTAAAATAATAGCTATATAAACTATAAAAAAGGTTAAACTGGAATGAAGAAAAAGTTGCCTATCTTTTTCCATTATTATATCACTTGGAAGTGGAAGGGGCCAGTACAGCTATCCATGACAATAATATGGGCCAGTTCTGATGGGAAGTCGGTTGTTCTGGAGGCTTCGGGTTTGAATCTCTCCTTAAGACACCGACTAAACGCTTAGAAGTCCTCCGGTCTGTTGTCTCTTCCTGCTGTAGATTAAGAAGTGCCCATGTCTCATCCTGCCAATAGAACCTTCCAATTTAGCATTCTGCTTACTTTCCGAAAACGTAAATTGTCACCTGAAAAAGCGCTATTAAACAAACCAAAAACAATATATATATATATATTTATATATATATATATTCGACAAATGCTGTCAGTTCTTACGTAATATATTTGAAGTTTTGTCCGACAGAGGGGCAGCGGGTTGCAGTTTCAGAAACCAGGCCAGATAAAATGACAGTCAGCTGCCACAGGGACAACAAACACATGAATACAGAGAATTGAACAGGCGCTCGCAGGCGCCCAAAAGTGGTTCTCCGGTAAAAGTCAAAAGGGTCAACGGATTTAGATATAACAATCACAATATTATTTATTTCAGCCTAATCCCACGGTATCGTGCAATAGGCGTCTTGTGTTAGCAGGTGTCTGTCAATTCACTGTCTTTGATTGGAAGCACAAAAAGCCTCAGTTCAACCAAATAACCCCCAAAAAATTCGTTCCACAGGCTCTTTTCGTCATGACATGAGGACAGTCCGGCACTGACATGAGGACAGTCCGGCACTGACATGAGGACAGTCAGGCACTGACATGAGGACATTCGGGCACTGACATGAGGACAGTCCGGCACTGACATGAGGACAGTGCTGCACTGCATTACCGGTACACAATCTCTATGTCGTTATCCTTGCAACAGCGCAACGCAGCACCTCAAAGAGGAGTTAAATAAACGTTTTATTTCGCACATTAATTGCACACGAAACTACGCGCTTTGTTTACGCGCTTATGACGTGTTTATGGTTCTTTATGTACATATTGCAACAATGCAGCCAATGTACATACAGCGTAACAGTGGGGCGCGTTCGTGCAAACATTGTTTGTAGTTGAAAGGCAATAAGTATTGCATATTCTGAGTGTGAGTTTGTAACCTTTGTTATCCAGCACGTAATGAGCATGCGCCATATTGTCATCTGCAGCCTGCTCCGCTCTACACATTTTTTCCACATTATCTCATAAACAACAGGATTAAAACAAAATACTGAACACAAAATGTGTGTTTTGAGCTTCTCTACAAGTTTTCTCTGAAGCATCTTTCAATCTGCGAAGAAATGAGCCAGATATGATGGAAAATGTATGTCGGTCTGCATGTAAAGTACCGGCTATTCTTGTCAGATTTTAATAAAACGAATTTTCTCGAAGAATTTTCGAAAAATCTGCAAATATCAAATTTCGTGAAAATCCGTGCAGTGACAGCCGAGTTGTTCCATGCTGACGGACAGACGGACAGACATGACGAAGCTAATAGTCGCTGTCCGCAGTTTTGCGAACGCGTCTAAGAACAGTGGCCTCAACAGAACGTGCCTTAGGCATATACAGGCTGTGAATAACCTTACATTTTCACAGCAAGCAAACAGCACTTCCAAAGACACAACAAAATTCTCTATATAAATCTTTAAGTTCAACCGTATAAGAACGGCAGGCGATTACGTTAGCACGATGAAGACCGTCCGGCCTTTCCTGGCGAATTGGGCTTGGTGCAGATCATCCATCTGCCTTATTCACCTGACCTTTGCCAGCCACATTTTTTCTGTTCCTTAAAGTTCAGATGGCCCTCCAATGATGAAGAACGCAGCAGCCAGACGAATCGCAGTATAGTATTCTGACCGACTGTTATGTGCGATTTATTTGTAACACAAAATAACAACACATCTTGCAGTCAAGTGATACAACTTAGGAGAGAAATGAAACAGTTTTTTTCCTACTTCACGGGTGTTGGTTCTTACAGACCGAATCCCGGAAATTTATTTGATTTCGTAAGCAAGGTGAAGGGAATGGAAATGAATTTAAACAAATGTCTACGAGCTGTGCGAACGACCACGTGTGTCCTGGTTCGATTCACTGGACCCGGTTTTATAAAAACGTGCGATAATGAACGGCTGAGGGTTAATAAGCACACAGATAGGGCGAGGGCGCCATCATTCGAGTAGTCTTATTGGCCACTACAGTAGCAAATAGAAACGACATTCGAAGTAAAATTATTAACACTATTCTGTACCACAATGTCGTGGCTAAGACATACAGACACTTAATCTTAACCACTGGTTTAGATTGGTGTGACTCTTTCTCTTTGACCTTACTGGAAGAACGCAGACTGTCTGAAAACTGAGAGCTGAGAATAGGGTTCGGTTCTGAGAGGTAGGACGGTATGACGTAATGAACAGTTGGACCTAAAGTATTGCTGACATCTTTAAACGAGGAAATAAATTCAGGATTAGATTACCAATATATAATTATGGCTACAATCAACCCCCCCCCCCCAAGTAAAAGAAAAATCCTTTTTCATCCAGCTGTAAGGACAACCGGATGAAAACTGACTTTATGGGAAATGGGGTACGAAGATATGAATGTGGCTGAACCAGCCCATCGGAGAGTCAAATTGCAGGGTTATACAAGCACGGCTATGAAATGTCGGGTCTCAGACCCAGAGCATATTTCGACCACTTCAGTGACAATGTTCGGAAGACATCACGTGACTGCGGTCACAATCAGGTCCTACCACGACCCTAGTCACGGTCAAAACATTTGTTTTGTAATTCAACGTACGGAACAACCTTGAAAAAGAGAACACTTTTTAGAACCAAACATAGATGCAAGTGTAATATAAAGTTTCTCAGACAGGGGTTGAAGGGGATTCAGTTGACTCAGGATACGGCCGTATTACAGGTTTCCGTGACACACGGTTACAAACTTGGACTGATTGATATCGGTTTGAATTCCGATGCACTGCACTGTCAACAAAACATTCAATATCATTAATTTAAAAAGGCCCTACCGAAGTAGCCCACAGAACCTACGCAGTTCAAATACCTGACGTTCACGTGACCGTGCAGCATCGTGATAAATTCTTATAATAAAACCAACTAGATGCACTAATTTCTCAAATTTATTTTTGGAATAAAACTCTACACGTTTCGGACAGTTCCTCTGTCCATCATCAGGAGGTTTTCACTGTACACACAGCAATGGTATATGTCACACAGGTGTGCTGACATATACCATTGTTGTGTGTGTACAGTGAAAACCTCCTGATGATGAACAGAGGAACTGTCCGAAACATGTAGAGTTTTATTCCAAAAATAAATTTGAGAAATTAGTGCATCTAGTTGGCTTTATTATAAGAACAGTTCATATAATTTACATAATGCATTTGATGTTTTATATCCTTACTTGACCTATTAAAAGCCACTGGTAACTACATATACCGCATGCTGAAAAGTTTAGAAACTCCGAATTTTGCCTAAACAGTGTGTGTTTGTGTGGAAGTGTACCGTATGAAGGTGACAGTCGGTGCCGATTGTGTCCCCAAATAACACTAAAGGGTTGGTTTTTCTAACAGAAGCTTACGGTGTGTTCTGTGAGACACGAGCTGAATTTTTGTGTATCCTGTACATTATATTGGTCTGCTAAGTGTCTGAGATAATTACACACGTCTTCCGTAGAAACACAATGAAAATACGTTTTTTTTAAATCACTATTTTCTGCGAAGCCCTTCAGAGCCAACAGTATCACCACATGTATCGCCAGGGTTACAGCAAAACGACGTGTCTTACCCACACAGTGTTCTTATACGTTTTGTGTGATGTATCATGAAGCATGTTCTACTTCTCCGTTCAGCACGAAACAAATTATCTGGTGAGGACGGTGTTGTGTGGGCAAGAAATGAAGTTTTCCGCATAGGTTACATAAATACGGTACATCTTTAGAGCATGGCTACGACACACTGCCAGCCGAAACACGTAGCCACCCTAAATAATAATAATAATAATAATAAACTACTGTAAAAGTACAACAGATTCAACACTGAACCTAAAGATATAAGCACCATGAATAGTAACAACAGAATAGCTTCAACACTGTATTCCCTAGTTTGTCTCAAAAATATAAGTATAAATACCCGACATGAAGTAGATGATGATGATGATGATGATAATAATAATAATAACAACATAGTTGTGTTACTAGCTATTTGTAACGTACGTCTGACATTTCTCATCACACAACAAACAATGCAATGAGCCTGTCAGCAACTAGCGCCGGTCCCAGTGGCCGCGCGGTCTAAGGCCGCTCGCCTGCTGTGATTGTGGGTTCGAAACCCGCCGGGGGCATGGATGTTAGTCTGTTGTGAGTGTTGTGTGTTGTCAGGTAGAGGTCTCTGCGACGAGCTGATCACTCGTCCAGAGGAGTCCTACCGACTGTGGTGCGTCGTTGTGTGGGATCTAGAAACCTCAACAATGAGGAGGCCATGGCCCGAGTTGGGCCGCAGCACCAAGGGGGGGGGGGAGGGAAATCAGCAACCAGCACCAGCTGGTGCTCACGGCAAGTTCAGACACAACACCCTCTGTCCAGTGAAATGGTTCACAGCACTGCTGCACCTCACTTACGACTTTCGCAGCAGCATATGCGCCGGGACACGTGACACAATGTGCCAGGCACTTCCACGTGACTTGTGACTTCGGAGGCGGTGCTTTGTGGTTGATGTTTTGTGTACACAAAACTGTCCTAGGATCGCTTGCCACAAGTTTGTACAGCATAGAAAGCAACCTAAAGAAATATCTTTAGTTTGTTTCGTGACCAAAGGAAGCAATAAGCTAGCAATATATTAGCAACTTAAGGATTATTGATTAATTTATTACACAGTTACAAAAAGTAATTTATTTATGCTGTAATCCAACACACATACAAATTTAACAAAAAACTACCAGCTTAACATGGAAGAACATTAGAGATTAATGGACACCTTAAAATGTGGTAGCTCTTTGTTATAAACAGCATCTATTTTATTCGCAATTTGTCAAGCAGAACTTCGCAGATTACCTTGCGGCCTTTTTAACATCTTATAAAGGAAACTTGTAGCAACTCAGTTTAATTTTCATTTCAGTTTATAATACCAGCGTGGCCCAGCTTTAAGATTTAAAATGTCTGACAGGCGGTTACAGACAAGGAAAAAATGACGTAAAAATAGCACACGCTTCTTCCTAATTACAGATACTTAAGAAGATCTGTATTTAGCGTTTATTCAGTTCAATGACAACGATATAATGATTTTACTAAACCCTATTAAGAACCCTTCTTATAAACAGCTAGTATTGTAATAACAACAGATAGGCGTAGCGTAAAGAACGCCGTATATCAATACACAAACAAGAACACAAAGAAACTAAATAACCCTCCAACCGCAAGAATCATAGCCAAGCTTTGAAGACTAATATTTTCATAGCTAATAAAAAATCCCGCATTTTGTACAACAAAAAGACCCATTGCTGTGTTCACAGCACCAGGCCGCTTGTACTTATCATGAGCCAGATCAATCCAGTTCAAGCCCCTACCACATTTCTTTAAAGTCCGTGTTAACCTTTTGGCGCCGGAATTATTTTTTTAATTTTAGCACATCCTATATATAAAATGTGAATAATACAGGAACCAAATAAGCTAGAATTATGAAACAAACTGCATTTTGAAAAAAAAAAAAGGAGAGTATATACCATGTTTAGAATATTCAGTACCTATATTTGTTGAATAAATATATAAAATGCAACTTTAGAGGTTAGCGGTGCGGTACGACCACTATAGTTGACATTAGGCATCAAAATGTTAATATTATCTCCCATCTACTCCCAGATCTCCCAAGTGTCCTCTTTCCTTCATGTTCCCCACCACGCATTGTATCTTCTCCCTCACACGTGTCGAACGACCCCTTCATTTCACAGTATTTGATTTGATGGGGTTTGGTAATGAACACAAATACAGAAGCCGAAACATGTCGACTAATATTAAGGAAATCTCGCAACGAAACGTACAGAAAATAAAGATTTGTACAAGGGATGTCAAGACATGGCCCGCCAGTTCATTTCTGTGGCCCTCTCACTGACCTTACTATAATCATAGCAGATGGCGTCTGTGTCGAAGAACTACTTCATCAAAAATGTTTTTTCGTTACGGGCTTGAAGGGTCCAGAAGGTTAGCTACCCCTGGATGGTAACGAACAACATACGGCACCAAAGATTTAAAAATAATGACGGAATTTTTAATTGGATATTTGTAATATACTGTTATTATTATTAAACGATCCTCATTGGCGTGCTAGTACTGGTTAAAAGACGTCCATTTTATTGCTCAAAATGACGCGCGACGCGCCATAAATTTTAAAGTTAACTGTGTATTATTTCAGTCGGACACCCCTGGTTTATGAATCACGCGGAAGCACTGCACTTCAGCAGCAGTCTGACGTCATTAGAACTTCAACTGAAACATGGTCTTTGTTCCTGAAACTTCATCTGAATGATTTACATTAATCAACGACGGTATTTTGGCAAGTCGAACGAACATTGTGTCTGTAAATCTTAGGTTGTCTTCTGGAAATTGCGACCCTGCAACGAGTCCTTCTGAGTTCCTATTAAACAGGCTCAAAGTACATTAAATGGGAAGTGCTGGGCAGCGTTCGCCTGTACCCGTCTTCAGGAAAGGAAACTTTGGTGCCGTAACCAGCGCCAACTGTTGTACCCCAGTTACAGGAGATATTCCTGGCTGGCGTAGAGCGAATTCGGATGCAACGCGAGTGAACCGACGCTAAGCGCAACGATGAGGAGATAGTCGGCTTTATTATGCAATAACATGGCTGAGGTACGCGAGGGGGGGTGGGGTAGAGTTCAACGGCTGTTTGGGCGCATGCGAAGCCGGAACTCGGCCCCAAGGACGGCGGCGCACTCTATATAAGCCCCTGATGGGGTCCCACCTTCTTCACCTGTCTACATTCCCCACGTGTTCGTTGCGGACCCCCTCCCCTCCACCTATGTAAATCTGTTACACCGTTTTGTGTGGGATTAGGGGAAGGGACGGAGCGAGCACATGTCGTTCTGCAGACTCATTCCGCGAGTTACGTGTCCATCTGGGCCACGTTCAAAACAACCCCAAAACGAACGAAGATCTACCAGCGTTTCATTTCTAAGGGCGTCTGCACGCCTGCGAGACGCTTATTAAATCACCGTCCTTCCGTTTGCCTGTACGAAGACAGCTTAATGAGAAGAGTTGAAGATACTTCTACAAACATTTAACAGTTTAAGCTAACCTGGCCGTTTTAATCTTCACTAAGAGGTGACAATTTTATGTACTTACTTTAAAACCTAAGTGCGTTCGCCTGCTCAGTCCCTATCGTGCTGAGGACTCACATGCAAATCATGAAAATTATATTAGACATTGTACCACGTAAATTTATATAATACATTTGACAGCAAATGGCCTTTCACCCGGTGGCAGCGGTTATTATGCATGTATATAAATATGAAATAAAGATAACATAAATATGAAGTAAGGAACTAAGAAATTTAAGTCGGGAGGGCTACATGAGAAGCATGTAGTGGCAACTTGGAGTCTTGGGAACCGTCCCAGCATTCGCTTATAGACACAGGGAAACCAAGAAAAACCTGTGTCGAGGTGGCCGGTCGCAGGACCTTCCGAGTACTGACTTATAGCCAGCAATCCGGCGACTAAAGTATGCAAGACAGCAGTACACACATGTAAGACAGCAATACACACATTTAAGACAGCAATACACACATGTAAGACAGCAATACACACATGTAAGACAGCAATACACACATGTAATACAGCAATACACACATGCAAGACAGCAATACACACATGTAAGACAGCAATACACACATTTAAGACAGCAATACACACATTTATAGACAACAATACACACATGTAAGACAGCAATACACACATTTAAGACAGCAATACACACATGTAAGACAGCAATACACACATTTAAGACAGCAGTACACACATGTTAGACAGCAATACACACATGTAAGACAGCAATACACACATGTAATACGGCAATACACACATGTAAGACAGCAATAAACACATGTATGACAGCAATGCACACATGTAAGACGGCAATGCAATACACACATGTAAGAGAGCAATACACACATTTAAGACAGCAATACACACATGTAAGACAGCAATGCACACATGTAAGACAGCAGTACACACATGTAAGACAGCAATACACACATTTAAGACAACAGTGCACACATGTAAGACAGCAATACACACATTTAAGGCAGCAGTACACACATGTAAGACAGCAATACACACATTTAAGACAGCAGTACACACATGTAAGACAGCAA
>Ga0123354_10009087_pt1 | contig 15172 bp, 6 predicted proteins | sample TergutLab28metaG_2_FD_97872 | JGI IMG/M metagenome (GOLD analysis project Ga0123354, IMG submission 97872) | Labiotermes labralis P4 segment gut microbial communities from Petit-Saut dam, French Guiana - Lab288 P4 | ecosystem: Host-associated > Arthropoda: Insects > Digestive system > Gut ...
CCCCCCCCATACCCCCCCCCCCCCCCCCCCCATCGTTACAGGAAATAACAAAAGAATAAGCACAACGACTATGGAATTTAATTTTTTTCCGTCCTCTGGTGCAAAGGTGGGAAGACACGTACTCGTTTCGGCCCGTTGCACAGACCTGTTCTTAACCGCTGGGTATATATTCTTAGAACAGTTCAGCTTAACGGATCCAACTGCGTATGTGTCTTCCCACCTTGTTATCTGAGGACGGAAACAGACCCAGTTTTCCGAAATGGATTTACTTTTTATATTTCCAGAATACCAGACGATGGAGCAAGTCAAAAATGTAAGTAGTTCTCAACGTAAACATTCCGTCATCAGAACCCTACAGAAATAGGTATTTTAGGACCTACCGCCTTACTCCATTCTGGAGGACACAATATGTTGCAAGCACGTCCAACACCAGAAGGTAAACGAAGATTATACACATCATAAAAAGCTTGTTCTTGCGGAGAGAAGTGTTGACATTTGTATGAACGTGACGCACTGGCACTGCGCGTCTAGGCACGGTGTCACCTGTGTTCATGAAACTTCCATAGTTTTGCGTAGTTAGTGAAGAAATACTACTTACAAGGTTTTCTTTAGCAACTCTGCAGCCGCTGTGAGGTTATGGCTTAGATGATACGACATCTCGGAGGCCTACGTGCTTCCGAAAATGTGGCACCGATTCAGTGTTTGACTGATGCATTTCTTTTGGAGATAACTTAGTTGTCTCATCTCCAAAGGCCGAAATGCCCAGTTCGTTGGACTCCACGCTGTCTCGAAACGTCGGACATCAGCCGCCCCATTGATACGATGCCACATCTCAGAATTTCGGAGACCTAAAGGATCGCAAGGGTAGGCCTATTTAAGCACAAGACGGCTTCCTGCTTTGTGTTCTCGGTCGTTTCGGATTATTGCTTACTGGTCGAGACTCGGCACCTTTCGAATACTGAATAGGTACCACAAGTAGTGTTTGTCTACCATCACTGTCGTCATACATATGGTGCATTATGTTTGTTCGTAGGAACTAACACGTAACACTGATATGATTATAGTATCAAATATAATTTATCCGGATTTGGTAAGAGATGGTCAATGGAGAAGCAGTTAGGTTAGGTCAAAAACGTTTCGTACGATAAATCGGTAGCCTACGTTAAATGGAATGATCATGGGGGAACTTACGTAATTGAGATCTAGTTTCAAATATGTGAATGTATTTAACAAAATATGTTGGCAGCTTCATTGCTATTGTCATCATGGGATACGACAGTTACTAGGGTACGGGGTGGATGAAGATGATATGTAAGTTCGATTCTCGATAGAGACAAGAAGGTTTCTTTCCTCCATGGAGTCCAGACCGAGTCTGAGGCCTGCCAAGGTCCCTATTCAATGGGTACCATGCGCTTTATCCTCGAGAGCACAACGTGAAGCGGGCCGGCCATTCGCTGTCGTGTAATGTACGGGTTAGATGCGACTGGAATTATACGCCCAAATACAGTATGCGCCTTCATGGCCAGGTGATGAATCAGCATGGGTACAAATTTGCTGTATTAAAGTAATTGTCGGTATAAGTATCTGTCGCCTAACGTCGAAATTCACGGGCTAACATGTGTCGGTCCGAGAGCCCTTTATTTCATGTCATAGCTGTCACATATTATTAGAGTGCGTTTGTTTTATTGTTGGCGTGACCACGGCGCTTTCTGTGCGATAAGGCTGCCATGTTTGGCTCAGCGTTAGATGACAGAACCTGTACGTCCACCTCAAGCAAGCTCTTCGAGCTGTGTAAATCTATGACAGTAAGGGAAGAAAATGAAGTACAGTGATTTGTACCCATGTGTCCACCCCACTGTGGATTGTAAATGTCTTTTAAACCGAATATTTTCTCTGTAAGTGCAATGTATTGGGTTCTGTGTAGACAAAGTTAAGGGCGCTGTTTCTTAGCGCTTGTGTGGTGCAGGTGTTGTGTTTCAAAATCACAGTCCTCGGTGTCGCAGGCGTTGTGTGGCATAACACGATGTTTAGCGCTGCCTTCAGTAACACGACAATTCATTCAAAAGATAAACCACGCTACGACCAGCATGTGGAAGGAACATTCTACTGGGCACCATAATTTCCTTGCTTTGTTGGTCGGTTTGTAATTCTTTTTATAAAACAGGCGGGCTAGACTGCCAAAGACAGGCAGGCGAACCAAATTACTCGTTCCGGTTGTGCCAACATTTCTGAACCCTCACAGTTGACGTCGCTGCATTTCTTTCGCTGATTAACCGTATCCCTTGTGACGTTTTGTTGCTGCACTGTCTTATAACTCGTAGCCACTTCTGGGAACAGTATTTCACCCATCAGGTACTGCAATAAATATTATAAACCATTATATTTTATTGGTAACATCGAAATGTCTTCCTCCACCTCCAATTAACTTCTTCAATTTGTAACTTCGGAGACAGATTACTCTAAGATCACAGGGACCTGTAAGATATGGGTTAATGAAATGGTGCGAGTCTGATACACAATCCACCTATGGGTGGGCCTAGTAGTGGAGTAAATACACGTATGACTTCACAACTGAAGATCCCAGCCCGTAACCGGCGTTCCCGCGACCTTCAAAGAGTAATTAATAAAATGGCCACATATCAGAAGAGTGGAAAAATATAAGCGTCACTTCACCCTAACTTTTGTGTGAGAGACTTATCCGGCATTCGCAGTGTATTAGAATGTGAGGTTTTATTGTATCTACACAAAACATTTAGGTAAAGGTAAAGCAGTCCCATTACAGGCCTGGAGTGGCTCAGAGGGTTCCAGGAAGTTAAGGTTCCCAGATTACATGACAACGGCACAGGATGGTGGTAAGTTGTCAGCCTTATGTACCGACCGCCTTTACCGCCAGGAAATGCTCCTGGTACTCATTTCTGTTAGAAGCTGAGTCGACCCCAGGGCCATAGTGCGATCGGAAGGATTTTATGTCAATGAAAAATTCCAATGACACCATCTGGAATCGAACCAGAGGGTCTAGAAGATTTTCGTAACCCCTAAAGCGTCGATGCAGGCTCTGAGGCCCACCAAGGTTCCTATTCAGCAGGTAACGAGTACTTTTTTCCGTGAATAAGGCTTTCGAAGCTTGAAGTTGATCCGTCCTTTGTCTAATGTCGTAAAGAATGAGTGGAGTTATACGTCAGGCACCCCTTACCTACATTTTTGGCTTGTGCAGGGATATTGTGCATTTCTTATTATGCTTCTAAATAATGTATTGCTGACCATATGTGATACAAATTTAGGATAGTAGTTCTTAAGTTAATGTTGCTTAGTTCAGAAACTCGCATGTTAGCAGGATTGGTTAAGGCTATTTTACGAGAATGCAATAGTTTTATCTCAGACATATATATATATATATATATATATATATATATATTCTAATAACGAAATAACGGCAGTGTGTAACTGTCGTTAGGTTATCGGCATACAATTTACAGTGGTGACAGCAGCACAGGGACAGAACCTGTCGCACTGCTTTGCTTCCTATTTTCTGCATATATCCATTGCTTGTCTTCTCTTGGCATCTTAAAACGTAACGGCGTCAAAAATAGTGCCACTTCCCATCCAAGTTGTCGCCTGCTGCCCCGCCATCTATTCCTGACTGAACTCAACTGAAAAACACTTTTCTTTTCTTTCTTATTCGTTTCTTTTCGTTTTATTTTTCTGCTTGTTCTGTTTGGTGTCTGCTGTTTTGTGACATACTTCTGCTCTTCTGGATGCCTGACAAACGTGTAGTCAATTCAAATTTAAAGAGATCCACATCTCGCTGCTCACTGTCGGCTACAGGAAAGCGCTTTAAACAAACAGAATCTGAAAGTTTACAGCATTTTCTCCCATGGCCGAACTTGGTGTATTTCCCAACATGGGACATAATGTGTCTGCTCACACCGTTTGTTGTGCGTAGGGCTACGCAATTCTGTAGCCCTATGTGGTGTGCCCTTTCTTTGTTTTTGAGATCTGAGATTTTCACAGTGTGTCGATGAAAAGATTCTAGTCTTCCGCGATATGACGCCGTGTAGATTTATATAGGTACCAACGTTTCGTAGTAGCTTGCTGCCTCCATCTGCAAGGTAAAACTCCGGAAGTTTTGAAACTCCACCCTTCAATACGTAAGCTTTTCTGAAACGTTAGTAGCTATATGCCATATTACAATGTGTCGTATGCCAGTTAATCAGTTCCAGGCTAGACACACAGTCCCCTTAATGAATCAGTTCCAGGCTAGACCCCTAGTCTCCTTAATTAGTCAGTTCCAGGCTAGGCACATAATCCCTTAATTAATCAATTCCATGCTAGACACATAGTCCCCTTAATTAATCAGTTCCAGTTTAGACACACAGTCTCCTTAATTAGTCAGTTCCAGGCTAGACACACAGTCTCCTTAATTAATCAGTTCCAGGCTAGACACGTAGTCCCCTTAATTAATCAGTTCCAGGCTAGACACACAGTCTCCTTAATTAGTCAGTTCCAGGCTAGACACATAGTCCCCTTAATTAAATCAGTTTCAGCTAGACACACAGTCTCCTTAATTAGTCAATTCCAGGCTAGACACATAGTCCTCTTTATTAAATCAGTTCCAGGCTAGACACATAGTCCCCTTAATTAAATCAGTTTCAGGCTAGACACATAGTCTCCTTAATTGAATCAGTTCCAGGCTAGACACATATTCCCCTTAATTAAATCAGTTCCAGGCTAGACACATAGTCCCCTTAATTAAATCAGTTCCAGGCTAGACACATAGTCCCCTTAATTAAATCAGTTCCAGGCTAGACACATAGTCCCCTTAATTAAATCAGTTCCAGGCTAGACACATAGTCTCCTTAATTGAATCAGTTCCAGGCTAGACACATAGTCCCCTTAATTAAATCAGTTCCAGGCTAGACACATAGTCCCCTTTTACTTACTGATGTTTCTTGTTGACACACACAAACATATTATATTCCCCTGGAAATGAGTCACAGAATTATAAGAATTGCCTCTTGATTAAATGCAAGAAGACTCTTTATATACAATATGTTTTCCTGTCGTTAGTACGTCATTCTTAGAATTTTTTTCTCAACATGTACAGTTATGTCTGGACTTTCATATAAAAGTTCTACTGAAATAAAGAATAGAAATATGTCTCTTATTGTTATTCAAGTAGACACGTTAATGGCTTCAATAAAAGTGTTCCCTTTGAAAGTTATTACAACACCATTTGTATGTGGATTAGGTCACGTGAGGGATCCACAATAGGATGTTGTCACTAGGACTGTCAATCAGCGGGTGACTCGTGAGGGCCGAAGGCTAGCCTGTCGCTGCTGCTGCTGTTGCTGTCGTCATTTTTCAACACGTTAGACCCTGGAGTAGCAGATAGATGGGGGAGGGATTCCGTTCAGACAGAAGTCTGTCATCAGCATTTGACTTTTCAGCAACGACTTACTATTACAGTTAATTTTAATCCAAAACAAACAGCAGAATTATACAGGACAGGCCATGTGAAGAGATGGAGAGATACGGCTGATTCCATTTGATATGTCGTTTACGAACTGATTTGACTGAGTCTTTAATGTAAACAGATGGGGAAGCAAAGGCTTAACTTAGTTCCTGCGTCGTGCCAATAAGACAACCTCTTCAGTTTCATCAGTTGTTCTCAGGTACGTAAGACACAAATTGATAAGTGGCGAAAGTTTCCCGTAATGCAAACCAGCATTTCTCCTACGCGTACTGTGTTCTATGTGGAGAAGGGCAGGGGTGTACAAATCTCCGGCGCCAGGTTGCCGAGGCGGCTCAGTTTTCGTACTTTGACGCCAAATGCTTTTGGCTCCCCACCACCGAATATGCTTCATATCACCCTTCCAGCGCCAGTAATGTTGATGTGGCTGCTAGAGTTTTGGAAAATATGTGCACTTCTAGAGACGTGTATCTTATTTAAATCTCTGGAGCAGTGATGAGAAGGACATTACTTGTGAGATGGTGTAGTACTTTGTAAGTTTTTGTCTTCTATAGAAAAAACTGCGGAATCATTTTGAAAAATTCCTTGTACTGTGACGTATAGTGACCGACAGGTGGTGTGGTTTGAGGCAGAAACTGATTCAGTAATTGGCTTCCTTCGGGTGACAGTTGGTCTCATTATTTGCTAGAGACGCACATGCAGTTGCCTGCGTTACACACGGACGTACGACTGCTGAAGTATGTGCATCGTAGTTTCTTTTACTAAACAAGTGCACATACAACTTACACAATAGTATAGCCGTTTATCTCTTCAACATGTTTCGGCACTACTGCACCAGCCTCTGGGAGTCTTTATACCAAGTTTTAAAATTAGCGAAAATAAGATAGATTATATTCGTAATACTTGTATGTATAGCATCCTGCATTTAAGCTCAGTTTCCCTGTGGATGGCACAGCAGTGTCGAAACATGTTGTAGAGATGAGACTACACTATTGTGTACGTTGTATGTGTATTTATTTGGTTCAGTAAAAGAAAATAAGTTGTTTAAATGTTCAGAGTACGCAGTTTCAAAATACAGCGGAACTCAGTTGACACCTCGTCCATAGCGTCAGATATTCTGTGGTACTAATTAATTCGTGCTGTTAACCTCAACTCTGTACTCCTGGGTTATAAGAATACTTGTTTATAGCAACAGAAAATATTCAGACCACTTAATGACGTTATAACCGAGTTCGACTCTATATGCAACGGTTTCTTCTGTATGAAGTTATGGTATTGTGTCGGGTCAGTGTTTGTGTTCTCAGCGAAACTTCAGCGACTTTGTGCTTTTGAAGTTAAACGTCGAAATTGGAATCGTAGATCGATGGATATGAAGTAGGTCTGTACGTAACATCTGCCGAATCTTGCTTTAATTTAACGTAATGAATATAGGTTTCGTATCAAGGGTGCAGGAAGGTTCCAAAATTTAGAAGCCACCTCGAAATTTTAGGCCCAAGAAGTGTGTTATGAAACAAGTTCCAATCTGAAGGCCCACACATATATTAGGTGCCACTACCGTGCAAAATTCAGTCGTCCGGACGACCTAGGGCACTGGCTTTCCGCACCCTTGCCTTGTACATTCATTCTTGCGTTAACTTTCGGTCTGACATATGTGACGAAACCGGTTCGGAGAGAGAGAAAGACATGCCACATAGGCGAGAGAAATGCCAATGTCGACCCGTGTGGGAGAAAGGTGAGCTGATGCCAATATGCGAAACTGCTCATTACAAGTTCAAAACTAAAATATATTTTATTTAAAAAATGCAAACATTTAAGAGCTCGTTATAAAAAAAATGTCGTCTTCTGTGGGTAGAAGCATTGATGTCCTGCTTTTTGGCAATCCAAAAAATCGGTCTGTATGGTGATGAACAACAAATGACAGAAGTAATGAGCAGCCACATACTTTGTCGCAAAAGGTATATTCCTTCGGTTGTTTGAAATGCACCAGTTTCGATTGTCTCCTGTTATAGCGCTTCCTGTGTGGTGGCTTTCGCTAATTATCACCTAATGATGACCTTGACGTGTTGCAGTGGAGTGTGAATGTTGCTCACTTATTCTAACATTTCCTCCTCCATTGTGAAGTTATTGCAAGTTACAAATAACGTAACACATATACACGGCCATTGCTGAGCATTTTTTGTACCGTCGTGTGGTGGACTGTGAACATAACGCAACTTGTGTACAATATTTATCGTTGAATAACTTGCCAAAAGTGAGCACAGGTGACTCTTATTTAGCGGTACATAAATCCTTGGCTCCTAATCGCCTGGGCGACTGAATTTTGTACGGTTGTGCCTAATATTTTCATCACAATTATTGCAATACTTTTCAGTGGCGGATCGTGAGTATTTCTTATACTAGGGTTGAGGGTAGGATTATTGTACGATTAATGACAAAACCTAATTGGGCGTTTCTTTCAGCATAGCCACTCCATCAGTTTAGCGTATATAGCAGGGTTAAATTGTCTCGCATAAGTTTTGTATGCCGCTTGACAGTGACTGTGATGTAACTAACACTGTTGCTGCACGACCTAAATTCTCAACCTCAGTTTCTCGCCGGGAGGTTCTTGTGAAGAACTGACGCTGTGCAAATACTTCACACTGTTCTTGTTCATGTTCATTTTAAAATCGTAATACTAAAATTAAAACAATCATGAATATGGGTCTTGAAAACAGGTAGGTAAAAACGGTAATCAAAACTTTACAAAAGGTAAACAGACATGCTACTTTAACCGTCTCTGAGCTGCACTGCCTGCAGCCCGGCCCGTAACCTAGCTGACGCTTTCTTCCCACACTCGCCCTGGCTGCGCTGACCCAACGCGCAACGGAGGGGTAGGGCACAGCCTCCTTGCTGTTCGCAGTGCTTGGAGTCCATGACGAATATCTGAATTTAGAGTAATTTCATTCATATTATTTCAAAGAATGTGCGTATCTCCTAAAGAGAACATTTATTCAGACATTATTTTAATGTTTCCCAAAATCTTTTGGTATTTTTCCTTCCATACAGACACGTGTTCACATGCGCAGAGCAGAGAGCGTCAGAAGAGGCCTAAGTTCACTAATCACTTCAGAATTACGGATTTTCAGTATGGAACTAGCTTCATGTCATCTTTCTGGCGCCTAGAATTTGGAGTTGGTTTCTATATTTGACCTCTGCTCCTGTTGTACGCAAGAGGTTGCCTTTCTGAAAATTGCCTTGTATGTGGAACACACGTAAAGCAATAAGCATGTAAGGATTATCAGGCCTAGCATTAGCTGAATTAGCGAAAGACCGTGATTTCGACTACTCGAGTTGTATTGTAGTTTCTTTTCGCACATGTAATGGACACAAGAACAATAAACAGTAATGCACAAAACAGGACAAGTAGGGTGCAATTAGAGGAGAAGGTGAAGTCGAATACTCTTACCGTGAATGGGGCTAGACCCTGCTTAAGTGGCTGGGTGAAAGAACTGTTAGCCAGCTGGATGGTCATCGTTAGATGTTTCAGGTAACACTGGGGATAACGTGAGGCTGCAACAAAACAAAGTGCGAAGTGCCAGATAACGAAAGGGCATTTTTAACTGTATTCATCTGTAGTGAGAGACGTCGGGCAATTGTGCATGTCCAGTTACACCACTGACAAGGGGTGCGACGTCGGTACGTGTGGTGTGTTTAAATATCAGAGTTAATGGTGCCAGCACGACAGTTGGGGGTAGGGCGGGGGAATTCAAGACTTCGTCTATATATATATATATATATATAGAGAGAGAGAGAGAGAGAGAGAGAGAACAGGAACGTTCATACTGTGTGCATTTGTCACCGTTTAGGCCTATAAGCAAGTACGACGCATCGTTGCTAATTTTACAAAGACGCGAAATAGGTGCCAAAGAGTACATTTGGGTGCATTTTTGTCCCTTCATCTTCAGGTTAAGTAGGAGTAGTTTGCCAAAAAGTCCGTTGATCTGAGCTTGTGTTTAATTGAACGTATCCCGTCCTGGAGTGGCCATCTTCACGAGCTGTTCTTGGTCATCTTCACGATCTTCCTGAAGATGACCAAGAACTGAGGCCGAAACATGTCGGAATAATAAGTAATACAAAAATAGTGCAACGAGTGTTGTATATGTATTGTTAGTCCTGCATAGAATAACGCCAGATTAAAACTGAAAGAGAGTGCGTTATCAAATTTCGTTATCATCCCTACCGAAGATACAATGCAGCTCATCTCGGAAAGGTCGCCAAGTGCGTTGTAGCTTTGTCTAAACGGAGCCCAAGTTGAAGTGAGAATTTGCAGCTCAGCGAAGAGAAGTTGCAAGGCACATACTATAGTCGCATTTATGTTACAGCGCAGCGCTAGCTATTAAAACGTAACGGCGTGGGGTAGGTCGTGATCTATTTGTCACGACGTCAGAGAAGCGTGTACAGTGGCATTTTATTGCCATTGGGCATACCTAAAGTTAGTTTAGGATTCCAGTTGTGTATAATAGTGGAATGATAAATTGTCATCGCAGAGGGAATGTCATCATTATCGTAGTATCTCTGAATGTGTTTTACCTGACGAAATTTATGTGTTGGGATCATTTGTGCGCAGTCTTTTGGCACTGTTTCCGTGCATTACCCTGGTCCGCATGACGAAACTATCTGCAAAAAAAAAATATATATATTTTTTTTAAAGTCACGCTTCTCTTAGGTTACTGGATTCAGCCTAGCATCCCGGCTGCCAACAGACCTATTAAATGTGTAGACGTTATAAAGAATACAATAATCTATATATTTACATGGGATAGAGGTCTCATTACAGCTACAAAAGTACATATTGCATGATTTTTTCAGACATTATATAGGTCTGTTGATGGCCCGATAATAAGCCGTGACTGGTAACATAAGAGAAGGTGACTGTTTTGCAAGAAAGTATAATAAATAAAAATTTTTTATTAAATATGTTGCCTAAAGAGATCCCATTTACGCCAAAGAGTGCTTGATTGCTAGACGTTATTCCAGTTCACTTTACAATGCTGTATCAACTGCACAATTTATTTAATATTGAATAAAATTTAGAAGTTTGTGGAGTTCATATGAAAGGGTTCTTGCAGAAATGAATCATGGCGTAATTGGAGATGATGTCCCGGCTAATCGATGGAAATATTCTTGTCATAGGTGGTTATGTTATGTTATGTTGTCGAAATGAGGCGCTTACTGAAATGAAGTCTGCTAAACGTCTGTGTATCAGGTCATTGTAGTTGTTAGAGTAGGTCCGAAATGTAATGAACGAAGACATTCGTAATTTGTTTATATGTTTCTTTGGTGATGGCAAGTTTACGCTAACGTTTTATGGGCGACCTGAACACCGTTGCTGCTGCTTTTGTCTTTGTAAGCCTTAACATTTCGTCACTATTTCCTAACCGCCTTCTTACAGCGTATAAACTAATTCCATTTACTTGGAATTGCTCTCATCATTGAAAAATACGGTTATTGACCCTGGAACAAAATGTAACCGTACCGTACGGTTTGTCTGTATGCGCGCGTGTGTGTTCAGAATTGATACGGACTTGAAATAATTTGAATGCGACTCATCAGGAAATGAAGTACGCCGGTCGATCCGACAGTACGTTAACATGGCGCATAAAATATCACAGCTACAGAATCTACAGTGTCTCTGTATGTCATGCGAATTCTTCGCTAATCCGTCTCATTTAAAGTGGCCGGTTCGTAGGGCTGACAACGTTACCAACGTCATGTGCCGACTGTCTTGAAATCTGGGAGCCTCAACCTTCTGGAACCCGCAGGGTCTGTCCAGGTCTGTAATGACATTGCTTTTAACTATTTTTATATATTCGTATTTAAGTTTTTGAAATAGCATTTGATCTTAATGGGTATGCCATTTCTTAAAATAGTACTCACCAAAACGTGAAGCTGGATTGTACATTGTGTTAGGTTCCTAATTCAGCCTAGTAAAGGACAGGAGGAGAAAGAGCAATAGACGTTGATCTAGGCGTAGGGCCGAAGTGTGTAAAGAGACTAATTCTAAAATCATTTACCATATACCGATTTGAAAGATGGAAGCAAAAATTTTGGCAGGACGTCACAGTTTTGAAAGCGAAAGTGTAATGTCCATATGTTCAAAAAATAAGCATCTCGAAGGGGGTCAGTAGAACTGGGGCATGGAGGTTATGTATCACGCAAGAACGGGAAAATCCGATTTTTTTTGTTTGTTGGTGAATGCAGTTTTTTTGTCTTAAGTAATGGCGTTGCTTCAAGTCGCGGTCGAAGTAGCGTAGGCCTACGTCATGCCTACAAAAAAAACTGTTTGTGATACAGTTTTTATGTCATTTTGTTGATTAGCTTGTCCGATGTAGTGAAAACAGGCGTATTTCTGTGGCCTGTATGTTGTCGAAATATGTCACAATTCGTTGTGCAGTGTTATTTTTGAAGTGCGATACCAGAAACATCTTACGATATTTGGCCACCCCCTCACGTACATATGGCGCGGCTGTTGAAGACAAATTTGGGAAGTTGCGGTGGGCGGAAGACACATGGACTTGGAGCGCTGGTGCGGAGCAAGGGGGAACACAAAGTGACGAGAGACACAAGACGGGCAGGATAAGATGAATTCTTTGAAGTCATTCTTATGTTCTGTGCCAAGTTATAGTGCAGCATTAAGCCTGCAGACTGCACACGAGTCATGTGGACGGGAAGGAAGATATTGCACAAATTGCCTTTCAGTTTTATATCGCAGTTCACCGTTTTAACTAGTAGCACGCCTTGTTACGTTTGGCAGTTGAGCTTGTTTTCTTGTGGGATTTGTCGTGGTTACACAACTGTGCACGCTAACCGCACCACACACACACACACACACACACACACACACACACACACACACAACGAATTGTGCGATCAAAGAAAGTTTACAGCGTGCCAGACCACAACCGCAATCAGCTTATCGCGTCGGATTATTTGCAATATCATTTGCACCTTGACTTTTTTTTTCATGTGAGATATTCTGAATCGATGTGGGTAACACTGACATCCCCTTGCACGCCCTGAAGGCATATGGAGTGTGGAGGTACAGATCCACGTCTTCAACTTCGCCAGTAGACAGGTGAGTTGTCACCTTCCCGCTCCTGTCCCCTAGGTTACACTCTCCAGAGCCGGTCTGGAACGTATTGGAGACAAACCTCTTGGTTAAAGAAGGAATCAGCTACAGGGGGATTACTTCCATAAAGTCACTGTTATTTCGCACGATGAACTTTATTGCGAGTTTATCCTGGTTTTCCTCCTATTTTTCACGTGATTACAGCTGCTAAGTATAATATAGCGCCATCCTGTGCCATTCCACATATTTTCGAAAAATATACAAATATCATATTTCATGAAAATCCATGTAGTGGAAACAGAGTTGTTCCATGAGGACAGATAGATGGACAGACGGACATGACGAAGCTCATAGTCTTTTTTACGCGGTTTTGCGAAAGCGCCCACAAATCCTAGTAGTGTGGGATTTTTACTGATTCTAGTCTATATTGTACAGCGCATGTTAGTCAACCTGTTTCTACAAATAACGCTATGACCTCTTCCGGAAGCGGTGAAGAAGTCAGGGTTTGTAGCATCGCTGGTACATGACTGATATGTGGCTATGGAGCATAGGCGGAATGATACTAACAGGGGAAAATTGAAGTAGCCTACTCGGAGAAACCTATCCCAATGTCACGTTGTGTATTACAAATCCCACATGGACTGGTCTGAGATGCAACTCGGGCTTCCTTCTTGAGATGCCGACGACACACTCCTGAACCATAGCACGGCGTAACTGCAGTAGGTTGCTGAACTGTTGTGTACCGGTTACTTGTAAGACGTGGTTTGACCGAGTGGAGAAGTTAATGTTGGCAATGGCGCGGTGTATATGCTGCAGGTGACGGCTGACGGATCATTGGAAGTGCTGTCCATATCTAATGAGTAGGAGTACCAACAAGGGAACGATCGTGTTGTTCACGGGGGAATTTCTTGACTCGCTGAGCAACTAATAGCATGTGAAGAACGGCTCAAACTCCATGAATTTAGTTTCCTCAGTCATTTGAAGCCACCCCATCTGTTCCATAATTTCTTTACGAATTTTCCAAGGACGTCCCCATCACGCAGACGTTGCTTTACAGTCGATCGCGATCCGCCGTTCAGTCGCGACCACTTTTTGTCTCTGTCAGAATTTATTTGCCGCCTATGTACGATCAGTAGCTCTTCTTTTGACAGCAATTTTTGGATCAATCAACCTCTGCGGAGAAGCCTTCTTCCAGATGAAGATAATGTAATCAAGATACTGAAGCCGTCTGACCGATGAACATTTAAAATACAGCCATCACATGGGTCTCAGTAATTATGAACTCTCAGTAAGTTATCGCCAGTTATGCAGTGTCATGCATCAACTTCGCAATAGGAAAGGTAATGAAAACCACTTTGTAATTACGGTAAATTGTTTTAGTTAGATAGGATCAGTATTTAATCAGTGATGCAATTGTAGTTTGATATCATTGCGCTGTTTTACATTTCTATGCCTAGTTGACCTTACATTAATGTCTTTGTTCTACGGCAGATCGCGAAAGAGTTTCTGTCTTTAGAGAAGATCGCCGAGTCCACAAGTTTTGCCACGTATACCGAATGTATTTATCTTCATTGTGCGCGCTGTATATGTGAACTGCTGACTGCACAATGGCAACGAAGATGTATTCTGCGAAGTTCCGTAAATTCTGACCTACATTCGTTAGACGTCTAACAAGGTCTTCATAAAACACAAACAATGGGCAATGCACTTTTACGCTGTTGAAATTTACATCGGAAAGATAAACTTAATCTGCGAGACAGCCAGAGAGTTCCTTCCTCTTCAGCAACATAAAAATAGACGCACAAGACGTGTGGTATGCGTCGAACTCGAAAAGCTCTAGTTTTGAGAAGCAGAACCCTTGAGCCTGGCTACTCTGTGGTGGAAGGACGTGCGTGCCAGAAGACGGAATGCCAGCGTGAGGTCGACCAGAGAATGGAAGGATGGACAGGCAGACAGACAGGTCTCTCATCTCCACCAAGCAACAAATTCCTTTGAACAATTTTTTTTTTTGCGAACACACTCGTTGGTCAACTACTCAAAAAAATTACTGGAATTTAAATTTGATGTTAGTGTGACCGTGCATCTCTGATACAATAGTATAAACAACCAACTAGATGCAACAATAACAATTTATTAGTAATTTCAATCAGCTGCCTGCAGGCAACGTCTTCGGTGCATTATACCACAAGCTGTAAACACAGTCTAGTGCTCCTGAGGATGGGCGAAATTATCGCCTGAAACATGTTGAGCTGATTGAAATTACTAATAAATTGTTATTGTTGCATCTAGTTGGTTGTTTGCACTATTGTACTGGAATTTAATTTAACCGGAACGTGAATTAGCTTGTTTGTAAGAGCCCGGCATTGTTACTTCTTATCCTGAGACAGATCAACCCATTTATGCCCTAATTTTTTGTATCGTCAACACAGGTGTTTACCTTTCCATTTGCACCTTATTTTTCTAATTAGTATTTTTTCTTCACTTTTGCTCACCAAGGTCCTCTATGCATCTCTCTCACCCCCCCCCCCCCACTCTAGCCCCCTCACCTTCCCATCCCCTTCTCTATTATCTTCCCACCCTACTACTCTTTAATA
>Ga0123354_10009089_pt1 | contig 15170 bp, 10 predicted proteins | sample TergutLab28metaG_2_FD_97872 | JGI IMG/M metagenome (GOLD analysis project Ga0123354, IMG submission 97872) | Labiotermes labralis P4 segment gut microbial communities from Petit-Saut dam, French Guiana - Lab288 P4 | ecosystem: Host-associated > Arthropoda: Insects > Digestive system > Gut ...
GAGGACAGAGGACAGAGAGAACGGGGATCTGGGCGGCGGTAGCCCCCTAGTCAGGGGTTCTGGAGGCAGCTATAATTCGGTACAAGAAATTTCTATTCATATAGTAAAATTTTCTTAATTTTTTGTACTTTTAAGACTATTTATAATGACAATCAATTTATTTGTCATTGCTAATGTAAAACAATTGCGAACCTAGGTAGTTCTAGAATTTTACTGCTTTTTTCGTAACACCTTGGGGTGTTGGCGTCCTAAATTCAGCAATTTTTAACAGTTTTCACAATCGGGTTGAGTTTGGCACGATTTTGGAGGGCCTTCGGAATTTCGGAGGGGAGGGTTTGAACCCCCCAAACCACACCCCTCGGTACGCCACTGTTCGGAACTCATGTTTATAATTCTCCGTTGAAGTAATTAGTATCATTGTGCATAATGAGTGAAGCGACCAAGCTACTAGTACTAAAGTAAGTGTAACGCTATACGCTTGCTGCGAGTTTTAACACAATTATTGATATCCTGTATGCTTGTTTTGACCCTATGTTATGTTGTTAGGAGGAAGGCGTGGTAGCTTTGCGAAGGCAGAAATGCGAAATGCGATACCTGTTAGTAAAATGTAAGAATAAGAAATAAGTGTAAGTAACGCGCGAAATTTGAATTTCTTAAGCGAATATCAGTACTGTGGACGTTTAGGATGTGACGCCCAGTAGTTATTTACGTGCGTGCCAACGTTTGAGTGAAACTTGTCTGAGTCAGACGTGGAAGCAAAAGTTCGAGGCAGCATGTTCTTCCGAAAGGTCGGTAAATATCCGCTAATTCGCGTGGCGTCAGTGTCGATTATAGAGTCCGAATAACACAACACTGAATATTATGTATTCCTTATATTCTGGTTTGGCGCAGTTGGTTGAGGCACTGCGCTACAAGCCGTAAGTTCGCGGGTTCGATTCCCGATGGTGTCATTGGAATTTTTCATTGACATAATCCTTCCTGCCGCACTATGGCCCTGGGGTCGACTCAGCCTCTAACAGAAATGAGTACCAGGAATGCTTTCTGAGGTAAAGGCGGCCGGTGCGTAGGGCTGACAACCTTACCACCTTCATGTGCCGACTGTCTTGAAATCTGGAAGCCTCAACCTCCTGGAAACCTCAGGGCCCCTCCAGGCCTGTAATGGGATTGCTTTACCTTATCTTACGTTATATTCTGGTACAACATGTTTCGGCCGCCCTATGTGGCCTTCATCAGGTAGTCTTACAAACGGATAAAAAGGTGTTTTTTTTAGGAAAGGGTCTCCCCAATACAAATAGTGAATATAGGATATTAGTAATTTGGTTATTGTTCCAAATAGTGGAATAACAATAATAATAATTTAAAACAAGGGTCAAAATTAAATAAAATCAGGCTGTGCTGCTGAGGTCCCATGACATGCTCGTAAATGTCAGACGTTGTCCGAGACATCTGTATGTCAATAGAGGAGCATCTGCTTTGAAACATATAGATGCGTAGTTGATATGTTTTACGTGACCATTGTTCATGGATTTAATCTTATCTGTGGTGTAGTACGCAGGTTCCGGTGGCCGGGCGGTCTAAGGCGTAGGTCTCCGGTCGCTCATCTGCTGAGATTGTGTGTTCGAATCCCACCGGGGACATGAATATTTGTCTGATGTGAGTGTTGTGTGTTGTCAGGTAGAGGTCTCTGCGACGAACTGATCACTGGCCCAGTGGAGTCCTACCAAATGTGGTATGTCGTTGGGTGTGATCTAGAAACCTTTCAGAGGAGGCCAAGGCCCACCCAGGGCTGTAGAGCCGACGACTAGGACGACGACGATGATGATGATGATACTGTATAGTACTTTAAGGAAAATCATCATCATCTTCATATATCTTTCATGGAGTTGGGCCACTTGTTGACCCGTTCCGGTCTCATGTATCCAGAAGTCTCTTCAAAGGTATACCATGATTCCTTCTGCCAGTTGGGGAGTAGTGTTTCATTACCCTAGGTAATCTGTCCGGCTTCTTTCCGTGAGACTTTCCAGTGGTTAAAATTTCCCCTGAATGGGTTACGGGCCCAGAGCAGGGTAAGTCCAGTGGTAGGATTGCTACCTTTAGTCTCTGGACTGGCATGTTTAGGGATGGCATTTCCTCCATTCCAGGTGAAACAGTTATACCGCTGTGACTCGGTCATCATTTTCTCGTTTGTGAGAATAGGGTATACCACGAGAACGCGAGGATGACTTTTGGGTAGGATAGGCTATAGTATTACCCCTTATACCCCTTTCAAGGAAAATAGCGTCGGTAATTAAATAAGCCACTTAAAAATAATTTAGAGTGAGTGAATAATGGAAGGTTATTTTCATAATTAAATAGGTAATAATGAAATACTGTATTCACGTTTGTACAGGAGAGGCCACTCACTTAAATAATACACTTTTATGCTTTTGTGAGACTACCCGATGATGGCTGTATGAGGCGGCCGAAACGTGTTTTAGATAAACATAAAAAATGTAAATTATACATAGTGTTGTGTTACTCGGAACCTATAATCGATATTGATTAGATAAACACAATTGAATGATAGTGGCTAAATTCAATTACGGCTTGGTGTTACATCTCTGAAGTCCGTATCGTTGAGAAAGGGTGCAGTTTTAAGGCGATCTCATCCAGTATTTGATAACCTTAATGACGTTCGGTGGACAGTATAAGTAATAAAATTTGCCAGTATGATGTTTTCTTCATCCTGCTGTTGCTTTGTAGGAATATTCACCGTATCTATCCGTCCTAAATAAGATATACAGTTCACAAGCGCGTACTTTTCACACCTATATTATTGAACGTTTGTTACCAAATATGGTTTGGTTATGTGATTATGGTAGTGATATTGTTTATCTAGTTGCATTTTAGGTTTGTTGACTGTTTACAGCCATAATAACATCCTACTGTCTGGCTGTGTTGATATTGACGTCATTTAATAGCAAGTGACATATACAGGGGTGCTGATAAGTCCTTAGCCCGACCAGGAAGGAAAGAAGCGAACAAACTTGGGATTTATTCAACATACTCCCCCACGAAGCTTAATGCACTTCTTAGCCCATTGCTCTAACTTTTGCAAGCCACTCAAAAAAAAAACATTCAGAACGTTGTCCGTCCAACCAGGTCTCTGCGGCAACACTGACTAATGGCTAAAGACTTATCAGCACGAGATGAGGCTGTGAAATTCATAAGGATTGTTGAATGGGTAAGGAGTCTGTGACTTGTTTAGAAGTTCAGTTGTGTTATTCGCTTGTAGAAACTAAAATGTCTAATACGTCAGCTAAGCTGGTCGTACCGCGGTAGAAGTTCGAACTCGGTACTTCTTGAGTATAGACGTAGTTGTAAACGTTGCTTCATTCAGTGATGTATTATTTTCAGGATGGCTGGAAACAGAACTGCTTGTGTATTTGTTACTGTAATTGTTTCACCAACCCGTTCATTGTGTTCTTTTTTCATGTCCCTGGAACATAAATAAACACATTCCTTTCTATGCGTTTAAACTGTATATCACATGTAGGTCAAAGCACAAAACAAAAAGAAGCCTGAAAGCTGCTATTGTCGTGAGGTAAACTACTTTTCAGCTAAATAATCATTGCAAAATTCCGAAAACCTTCCCACGTACGTATGTGAATACAGTGAAAGTCGTAGTTGATGGAGAAGTGTATATATTTGTTGTTGACTGTGATGCACGTACGTACATCGTGACTCATGCTGCTGCAACAGTGGCCAACTACACAATGGAAGACTTCCAACTGAAATCACCTATAACTCCCTCATAATTTTGGACTCATTTATGACAATATTTCAGCACGTAAAAATAATGTTCCTGTTTTCAACTGCTTCATACAGTTGGCACCTGTCTTAATTGACTCCATGATGGAGGGTCGTCATAGAGTACCTTTATCCTATACATCCCGATGTAATCATATATAAACTTTAATAAAATAACCCGTCAAATCGCAACCAATTTTTTTAATACTTATTATTTATTACAACATTTTTTTCGGCTGACTTGACCCTCTTCAGTTAAATACAAAAACGTACAAATGTTTGGCAGCTTTATTGCGACATTATGTTGTATAAGAGGAAATGAGGTCTGATTGTTACATGAACTGTGATAGTTTATAAGAATTCATGTGTATAATTTAATTTTGGAGTTTTTTTTTGTGTTCTCTTTATCCTAAAAGGATGCAGGAATTGTTTGAAATATCTAGCTCATACTTGCCAGTATACTTATTAAGAATCTACACAGTTGACCTACGGCATATTTACTTCTTGAATTTCTTGGAATTTATATTAATAACCATTTTAAAACTCGTCTGTACCAAAATAATTATTTTTAACACATCTTCGGGGCTTGTATGTTTTTTGTACCGTTGTTGCCTTGCATTCTTGGCATTGTTTTTATTGTACTTTGATGCAAAAGAGATCTCCTGCTGAATTATTTTCAGTTTGTGTGTGTATTCAGTTTCTTGCATTATTACAGCCTGATTATGGCTCAAGCTTGGGACCGAAACTAATCGCCGTTGAATAAACGTATTCAAAAAATTGTTGGTTATAACTGGAAATTCTTTTAGATCTTTGCGATTGATACACCAACGGGGGTGTTCCATTTAACAAAATTTGTAGATAGTTCCATGGTTTTAGGATTTTCTTTTCTTAAATGTGGACTAGATGAAGGTTTTAAAGGGGTGCTCATAAGTCCTTAGCCCGACCAGGAAGGAAACAAGGCAGTGTTTCTGTCAGAATGGCGTGAATTTCCTTCGGCACCTTGCCTTGCAGAAAAAAAAAACTTGTTGACAGCTCGCTTCTCGATGTTGTTGAAATTGCGCGCGTCTCTGACATGCTTCCGTGCTTGTTTCCTTCCTGATCGGGCTAAGGACTTATCAGCACCTCGGTAGTACTACAGAAAATCTGTAGAGCGAATTTGTAGTTTGTATGTTACGAACTTCTTTTTATTATGAGTATGGAAATTGAAATCAAAAGATATAATCTATATAACAGTAAGTGGCAGGGTAATTGTTAGAGTAATAATTGTGAAAAGTGACGACTTTTATAGTTTTGGAGTGTTCTTGGATTTTATTACTGACTTGACTGGGATATAATTTTGAAGATATAAAATCTGAAATCAAAATAATAACTTGAATTTGGAGAAGGAGGTACAGAAATTCTTATAGTTTCTTTTCTAAGGATAGGAGTGGAGAGAGAACTTACTTCTTCAAATCTGTAAGAATCTACGTATTTTACTTAATTACTATTCTAATAGTTAGTAACTTACTGTACTGTTAATTTCGTCCTTTAATTTCAGTTTCCATATTCACCATTAAAAGAAATACATAACCTATAAACAACAAACTCACTGTACAGATTTTCTGCAATACTAAACATGTTCAAGTAATGCACTCTTAAGAAAACAAAAGCTTCAAACCATGAAACTACTCTACCGAATCTTCTGAAAGTAAAATTATATGCCATAATTAATTTTTCAACGTGAATTAATCTTAAATTAAGTATAAGCTGTATCCTTAAAGGCAATTTTTGCATACGTTTAGGATAACTAGAATACAAACAACTTTAAAATTATATCAGAAATACGAATCCTTATGAATTATTACCCATATGAAAAAACGAGGAAACTGGCAACCACCTCACAAAACTGTAAGTAATACAACTTTACAAAACTTACGAAAGCCACAATACTCACACTATCACGACATAATACAAATATATCCGATTTCACAATTGCAGAAAAACGAGACGCTACCGCCCCATAAAACAGAAAGTTGAAACATAAAAAAGTACAAGTGGACGGAAAAACCCCCCACCCCACTCCAACGGAGAGCTCCAAAAGCAGAACAACGGACACAAGTAGTTTTACACACGCCACACACTTAACCCTACTTATAATAGCACAGTAAATATAAGTCACATTGTGTATTAAAAAACCGCAGCAAAACACTGTAAGCCATATGGGATCCCAAATGCGCACAACCACCCTGTAAAGCAATAACGGTTCTTAACTTAGCCTGACGATGAGTACTGTAAGTCGAAACATGTTGCATTAGTATTATATTCTAGTATAGTTGTGTTGGTGGCAATATCTAGTAATAAAGTGAGATCTCATTTCTTTCCAGAAAGGTTAATGTTGCAGTTAATCTCCCACCTGTTATAAATATTTTTGTGTTTACCTGAAGATAACCAAGTCGGCCGAAATATGATGTAATGATTAATAAATAGTGACAATAAAATTTAACCGTCGTAGACTAGTTGCATAGTTGGTCAATAAAGTCCATGTTTTATAAATGAAATCCGATTTTTCATGGTCATTGACTCTCGTCGGTGGGCTGTGAACTTGAATCCACTCCGTATCATACTTTCCTAAGATACTTCCTTGATACTGTGAGTAGTTACTCAACGAAAGTACAAACTACGTTTTTTTTTCAAACCTAATTGTCCATGGAACTATAATTTTAAAAGTTACCATCAAACACACCTAGTTTTTATTTTACTTTTTTAAATTAAATTGGCAACATGTTTCGACCCTATTGGGTCATCATCAGGCTTTCACTATGAACCAGTTAGCTATAAAACTGCGTACGCAGGAATGGGATAATTCCGCAATTCATGCACGTACCCACGATAGCATAACTACACGTAAAGCCTCATAACTCATATCTGTGCATATTATCGGGTTGTTGAATGAAAACAGGTGAGATGAGTGGGGCACGTAGCACGGATGAGTAAGAAGTTAAATTCGAGCAAAATTACGGACGGGAAAAAATGTAGGCATAAAATGGGAAGTAATATTACAAGAAATGCTGAAATCGAACTATTTTTTATGTGAAATAATTGAAGCGGTGTGAAGGCTATCTTAAATATATATCGAGGCATGTAACATACATGTGTCGTAACCATCGATACCAAATGTTACCGGAGATACAAAAACAACTCTCAGATCGTCAGCAGACCGACACTTAAGCACGTTACGTTTTTACAAAAATTTACGGTCAAGCAATACTTTTGTGGACACAACATTTTGACAAAAGGTGTGCTTGTAACCCAACTTTCTAGCGTACGCAGCTTTATAGCTAACTGGTTCATAGTGAAAGCCTGATGATGACCCAATAGGGTCGACACATGTTGCCAGTTTAATTAAAAGTAATGAAATAAAAACTAGGTGTGTTTGAAGGTAACTTTTATTATTATAGTTCCTAGTGAAAACCCATCGGGGTGGCTTCAATCAAATAATTGCCCATGCCTTGTTTATATAAATTAGCTGTTTGGCTGTTGAATCCAATTCATACTTGAACATCGCTTATGAAACTGCAGTTTATCGTATCCCGCAGAATCCGTGAAACGGAGATACCCGCATTACTAGAAAGTTGGTTTACAAACTCATCTTTTGTCAAAATGTTGCGTCTACAAAATAATTGCTTGACCGTATATTTTTGTAAAAACGTAACGTGCTTAAGTGTCGGTCTGTTGACGATCAGAGAGGTTTTTTTTTGTGTCTCCGGTAACATTTGGTATCGATGGTTACGACACATGTCTGTTACATGCCTCGATATATCTTTAAGATAGCCTTCACACTGCTTTAATTAATTCACATAAAAAATAGTTCGATTTCAGCATTTATTGTAATATTACTTCCCATTTTATGCCTACATTTTTTCCCGTCCGTAATTTTGCTCGAATTTAACTTCTTACTCATCCGTGCTACGTGCCCCACTCATCTCACCTGTTTTCATTCAACAACCTGATACTATGCACAGATATGAGTTATGAAGCTTTACGTGTAGTTATGCTATCGTGGGTACGTGCATGAATTGCGGAATTATCCCATTCCTTTCTATCTTTCAACTTCGTTGGATTATTTATAAACCCATTCACGAAAAAGGAATGTATATTACACACTTCTCTGCCCCTCTCACCGTTTATCTGATCTCTTTTTGTATGAATGGAATTGGTTCCGTAGTGAAGGAACTTGAAGTTATCATGTACTACTTCTCCCCCAATATGTTTGATGTTGAACATCATCAGTCAGTTCTGCCAAGTATGAAGAAGAGAACTGTCCGCCTTCAGCTCCTAAACTGTTTGCCTGATGCTGATGTTATTCTACATAGGCAACAAATGAATTATAATGGAATGAGTCATGTCGGGCTCTCATTGTTGCTAGCGATAATGCAGTACATTGTCATATCGAACGAAAGTGCCACTATTTTTAAACTTTATGTACTATTGGATAACACCCAATTGGCTCTGCATTGAAGTCGGTCGGGTCTTGAACTTAAAGACTTTTGGCACAATAGCCCAGCTACTTACTTCTAGACCACCGAAAAGCTTACTCTAGAATTGTGATATTACCCTGAGATTTCCAGTTCAAGACGTCATTAGACATACAGTGCTTTAATTTAGAACTTAACAAACTTGGGTACGTGTGACGTAACACTGAGGTGCGTTAGAATATTTCATCCTGGCTTGTACACTACGTTTTTACTGTCCTAATTTTAAAAACTCTGCGCATCTCGTACGAAAAATGAGTAATGCCCCAAATGTTCCACACTGTTTCTCGCGTCATTTTCTGCATATTGTACCACAATTCACGTAATGGAAATAATTCTCTTTTGTGGCCTGTTATGCAGGGTTTATCGAAAATGCTTGGACAGAGTTCAGGAATGAGTTCCCCTCAACAAAACAAAAAAAAAATTTCATATCAGTATTTGTCCGCAAACACAGTTTTCAAGGTACAGCCCCCACTTTCACCACGACTCACTCCTTTAGATTTTCGTCTGTGTAGATACTTAAACCTCTAGGGTATTCAGTTGCAATTGAAAATGAAGAGACACTTCACCAAGGCATTTTTTGCCTATAAAACCATTCACAACAGCCCCGGAACCTTTGAAAGGGTGCGACATTCCATGAGTAAATGTGTCCATTCATACATTCATTCAGGTGGAGCATATTTTGAGCATTTTTATAATGAAGATTGACTTGATAAACAACAAGGAATCAACACGTCTTAAATTGGGAACATGTTTTAAAAATGTGTGATGTCAGTTGTAAGTGAAATGTTACATACTTAAAGTATTTGTTGTTGAATGTAATCTTTCAGTTTAACTATAAAAAAATCACTGATTTCCGAATTTGTACGTACTACTTTCTTTGTTTTGATGGGAAGAACTCTCAATTGAAGTTTGTCCAGCAGGTTTATATACACCCTGTGTACGTATTGTTGCGAGAAAACGGACTATAATGACAATTGTGTATTTTTTTGTGTAAATGTGTAATGTAATACTGCCACCGGCTGCCAAACCAATTGCAGTTAACAAATATATCTATATCAGTTTTTAATTATTCTGTAACTTGTTGCGTAATTTCTCGGGTTTCGTTCGTGTGGCCCCCGAACACACTTGTTTGTGACATTTCGCAGTATGCAGTTTTCATCTGTGTGGAGCCATATTATGTTTAGGCCGTTAACCATTTATTCGGCTTTTCTAGTTTTGCTGTATGTCTTACAGCCATCTCGAACATTTTAGCATTTAAAAATTGTTTGACAAAAGTATATTGATTTTTTTCTAAAAATTTGTCTTTAGTCGAATAAGAGATCGGCGAGTTGTGATTACAAGCTTACGTCGGTCTTCAAATAAGAGGCCCGTTATTTTTGTTACATTTTAAACAAAATTTAGTTTGGTCGAGAGAGTTTGGTAAAAATCCCAGATATAAAGTTCACGAAAATCCGTCTAGAGGGATCAGAGTTGTTCCGTGCGGATAGACGGACAAACAGACATACGAAACTAATATTTACTTTAAGCAGTCGTTTTGCAAAGGCGCCTAATAACGGTGTCAGTGAAACCTGCACACTGGAAATCCACATGAGAATGTGTGGGGTTCTGAATTTCATACTTTTCACGTAGAAGGCTGGTGCTAGGTGAAAGCCGAGTTACACGTGGTTTCGATTAGTCGCTCCACACCGTGCCTGGATAATACCGTAAAATATAGTACGGTCACTTTTGTGTTTGTGTATATATATATATATATATATAAACTAGAAGCCTTTAGACAATGAATGCGTATCTTCCCCAGTTTTGCTCATTCATTGGTGGGTAGTTCACACCAAGAAAATGGAGTTTTAAGCTTATCTGATTTTGACCAATCAGTTTTATTTAGTTGTGGTTGGTTTAAGGTCACTGCCGGTAGACCATTGCGTTTTAGAAATATTACGATTAGTGGAATAGTGAATTGGGTGCGGTTTAGAAGGAAGCGTTCATGTTGTGATAGATTAAGTCGATTTTACTCCGGAGGAACTGAGAAACTGCAAGTGAACACCTGAAACAGGTTGCTCTTTTACGGGCCGAGATTCGAACCCGTATCACCAGAATACAAAGCGATATTCGTGTTAAGAGTTTCGAGTAAGTAAGTCTTTATCAGCTTGGTGCCTAGATAGGATCGTTAATTACAAAAAATTTTGTCTTCATAATATCAGTAATTTCGTTGTTTTACATATGGACGTAGAATATGTCTTCAGTCAGATACAGCTATTTATAAATGTAATGCATGTGAAATGAAATTTACATATGTATTTGTGTTAGATAGAAACTTTGAAATCTTGATACTTTGAATCCAGGAAGAGATCATTCAATCACAATCGCTAAGGTCAGCAGTACTAACCAGCTTGAACCCGGCAGTGGCTTCATCACATCATTATACCCTTAAGAATGCATGACTTGTCATCTCTTCTCTATAAAGCTTAGCGCAACCCGGTAAACGCCCTCACTCGCTAACAAATTAGTTATCGGCCGTCACGTATCTACGATTGAAGAATTATAGTGATTGAATACAATTATTACAAAGATTATTTTAACGATACTACGAAGCTGCACCGTCTACTGTTTATTCAAGGTAAGGCATATTGACTGGTATTCTAAATTCACTTTATTTCGAGTTGAGCAGTTTGGCAATTACATTTAGATTTTATTCCAAATTTACGCGTTTTGATTTATAGAGACAGAAAAGGGCAAATTAATTATTTAAATAACTTACACTTCATTTTGACAGAGTTTGATTGATTAAATTCGTATTTATTATTTTGTTAATTACAGTTACCTAATATTTAATTTTACAAATAGAATATATATTTTTACTTTTATTAAAATTGGGATTGAACTAAACGATTGTTCTGTGAATTCTTGAGTCCTTGCTATAATTAGATTTGCCAAATCTCTTTGGCTGGTGGCAGTGAAATTCTACCATAATTTATAGTGTCTTTTCCAGGAAAACTTGATGGAAGTCAAACCATCATTTAGATAGGAAAGCACTACATAAATACAGCAAGTTGTTTTGTTGTATAAAGTAGCTACATGTTTCGGCTTTTATCAAGCCAATACAAGGCTACAGTAAAAAAAAATCCATGTAGAGGAATTTGTGTGACATCATTACAACTTTGTAAAACAAAAGAGGGTTGACATCGCAGCTTTAACATTGGTACGGCATTACAACATTCGCCCTTCAATATTCCGAAGTATAAAGTATAAATTATTATTAAACATTAATTCCGTATTATATGAGATGGCATGTCATATAGTGCTTCCATCTTGAGGGTCAATTTTCTTGGACTGCTGGACCCTGCAAATGAAGACATAACCTCCATCCGGACGTCGGTATTGACCAGTCAACACGGCGTAATATCCCACAAGACGTGCATCGTAATCAACATCGTTGTGACAAATTTAAGCGTCTAAATAAATTTTCTTTGCCACACAAGTCAAAATATCCCCATTTTTCTTTCTTTCTTTCTTTCTTTTCGACACAGGTCATTGTTCTGTGAATGATGTTCAAGTCGTTAATTTTCAAGTTTCTTCCCCAGACCTGTGGCTCAGATTGAAGCACCATTTTGCTAATTCATGTAATCAATTCTCAGTCCTTATTTCGTAGGTCTCTTATGGTGTACGAGTACCGCCCATTTTGTCGCTGTTACCTGCTTGTTCCCGTAAGCGTCTGTTTTTATGATTCGTTATATATAGATGAACAACCTCACTGTTGCTGTTTCACATACTTAATTTTCAAGCTGGTTCCTCAGGGCGTTTTTACTTCGTATACATTCTTTGTTAGTGCTGTCTGGATCTTGTTAGGTTATAGCAATTCTTAAGATGGTGCAGTTAGATTGTCGAGATCAACATGATGTTTGTAATTTCCCCATTTCAACCTTTAAACCACTTCACCAACTGTCACCAGACTTGGTATGAACATTGTGCTACTAATTTCCTACAGTCAGAAATCGCAACATGGCGGGCGCGCCAACATTTGAGACGGGAGCGCCAGTAGCGCCAGTCTTCGGTCGTGACATGTTGCATGGTAACACAGCTTGGAAAAAATACGTAACCTTTTTAAAGATGATATTGTTGTGGAATAAATAATAATAATAACATGGCTGTGTTGCGCGAAAATTTTCTTAGCCTTTCAGTCTGATAGCGGTAACAGATTAGTTCATAATTCTGTCGCACCTTTACACACTTTCAAATCTAGACGTTAAGTTGTGATGAGAATGGATGTTGTTTCTCTCACATTACATTTCACGTTTTCCTTCTGACAAATGTAAAATTTAATCACTAGTCAATACGTGACAAGTCCACATATGCAGTTGAGAATTTTAAAACAAATATACAGATTAACTCAAGCTTCTTTATTCCAAACACATACAAAACGTGATCTCAGTCGAGCTTATTTCGTAGTAATGAGTTGAAACGGTTCCCGTTACACACTTCCATCTCGCAAATTTCGTTTAATATACACCGCTTTTTGGAGAATGAGTTAATTCGTCTTCAGTCGAACATGCTTCCATACTGCTGATCTCCGAGTCGCTCATTTTTATTGTTTCAGCTCTGTCGATGAAAGCGAGCAGGTTATTGAAAATGTAACACTCTAAACGTGTGTCATAGAGGCTCTCAGTTTTAAGTCTTTATCGACTCACACGGCAGTACCTTGTCCTTTGTTTTTTTCTGAGTGTCTCAACTTAGACGTCGGACTAGTATATACTGTAAGCTATGATATGTTTCCAATCCTTTTCCCTTAACAAGTCATCTTATCATCTCATTCTACATTATATGATTCTCACAATTCACAGAATCCGTTGTAATGTCGCTTTTTGTATTCAGATTCTTACAACCATTGCGATGATAATAAATTTTGACGTCGTACCGAACAAATTTAAAACGCGCAGAATCTGCGTGCATAACGAGTTCTTGACAAAAGTAAAACGAATTATTATTATTACTATTATTATTATTACTATTATTATTACTATTATTATTATTACTATTATTATTATTATTACTATTAATGAGAAATTATAAATGTATGCTTTCGAAAATTAGGCTTTGAATTCTGCTCGAAACTGCTGCATCACATTGTGAAATGATCATGTTAACCAATATTGTTTAAAGTGGTCCCCATCATAAGCAACGCAGGTCCGCCATTACCTGTAGGCTATAGCGTAGTTGATCACAAATCATAAGGCCAAATAAAGTTTGTATGTAACCATTTGCATGTAGCCGTTCGCTTGTTTGCAGTGTAGTTAGACCTCATTAGCTGCACGTAATACCAAGCAGGGTACACATCTGTGCCAGTGCTGACTGTGTAATATAAATTGCATACAGCGCCATTATTACCCGTCCCTTGTACATATTACGATGCATATGTGTGTATGTATGTATGTATGTTATGTTGATGTACGAGTTTTGGGTTGAAACGGGGGGCGGAGGAAGATAGACTTCTGTTCAAATGACAATTTTTATTTTCTTTTAAGCTTTAGTATATGAAATCTGTGATGAATGTTTTTTGTTCTAGTTATTGCATCATCGATATTTGGTTGGTAATTGACACAACTATGTCAGTTGAAGTTTGTCCGAGAGCGTATCATTAAAGTGTGAAGAGAGAGAAAACCAACAAGATGCAACAATCATATGTTTATTATCAACTATTATCGCACCCTACAACGCAGCGCCCCACAACCGCTACCAACCACATCCAGCAGAACCAACGCAGCACACCACATGCAGTAACACACGGTCTTTGTTCTCCTGAAGATGAGCATAATGATGCCCGAAACATGTTGAGACAGAAGTTGATAAGAAACATCTGATTGTTGCATCTTGTTGGTTTTCTCTCTCTTCACACTTTGCTCACGATGCACGGTCACAGGAACCTAAAGCGTATCATTAATTTGTTTATGTCTTCATTTCATATGTGATGTGTGATCAAAATGTATGTGCTGTGATATAACAACACCCTATCTTGTGTATTATTGGGAAGTGCAAATAACTATTGTTATAGCACTATCCATTAGTAAATAACAAACTCTTCTGAACAACGCCTTTCATTGTAAGCTGATGGACAGGCAGCTAGCTGGTCCATAATTTCTCCCACATTTTCGGAACTCAAAGGTTCATTACGACATTCACTATGCCTTTCAAAGGGACGTTATCCTGAGTCAGTCCGCTTCGTTAAATCCTATTTCTTTACGATACTTTTCAATATCGTCCTGAAAACTATTTCAGCATCTCCTGATTGGTCAGTGTATTTCAAGTTTTTTCGACTTAAATCTTGTGTGCAGTTACATACACTATACGTGTAAGCAGTCTTTAGTCGCTATTATTCCCCGCCTGCTTCGCCTAAAATTTACTTCCTTCTGTCCTTTTTTCTCTCTTTGTTATCTTTTTTCTTCGCGCCTTTCTTTCTCTTGCATCCGCAGTATGAAGAGGTAGCATAGTATGGTGATACGAACAGCCTACGATGTAAATGAGACGTAAAATCACTGATAGATTGACCCTTTAATACAGGGTGATTACCGTATGTACCGCCTGCTTTAAAATTACAAAACTCTGGCTTCTTCTCCCACAGTACTTTTAATTGTTTCATATGGTTGAGAAAATAAACGCTTGCTATTTCTGTAAACAACATTAACTGGTTAATGTTGTTTACAGAAATAGCAAGCAGTGCTTCAGCCTGCTACACGGATACCACCCGAACTCAGTCACACCGAAACTCCAACACACATCGAAACAAGAACACACGACCAATGTGGTGATACAATAGAAAAGTCGCAGGCTCCTGATGATGGATGTACTAATGTCCGAAACATGTTGAGCATAGAAGAA